>Ga0307515_10002115_pt1 | contig 43531 bp, 40 predicted proteins | sample 17_EM_MG_FD_194513 | JGI IMG/M metagenome (GOLD analysis project Ga0307515, IMG submission 194513) | Populus trichocarpa ectomycorrhiza microbial communities from riparian zone in the Pacific Northwest, United States - 17_EM | ecosystem: Host-associated > Plants > Roots > Unclassified | place... | reverse complement strand
CAAATGTGGAGCCATTACTTGAAAAACCTTAGGGGAGCAAAGGTGTGGAAAGCGGCACAATATGCGAACACTTGGGCGGTAATGACCGTGGAGGCCTTAATGGACAGGGAAGGCAAGCAAGGAAACACATCATTGGACAAGGAGGAGATGCTGAGGCACGAATCTTTCCCCCCGAACGATGGCGACCAGTACTACAAACTACCTCCAGCGGGAAGCACACACACACATCACAGAGCAAGCAGTCGAGTGAGCCTTGTATTCTCAGTCTGTCAAGAAGGCACCAGGACCAGACAAGCTGCCTTTTGGCGCCATATGCCTGCTCTGAAAGTGGGACAAAGAGAGGATCGTGAGGCTGACAAGGGTGGCAATTCGCACAGGAAGACACCCAGCGGTATGGAAGCGGGCTAGCAGCATGGTGATTTGCAAGCCTGGCAAAGACGACTATATGAAGCTGAAGGCCTACCACTCCATATTGCTGCTTAGCTGCATGAGAAAAGTGGACAAGAAAGTAGCTGCGGAGCTGCTGGCAGCAGAGGCCAAAAGGAGAGGACTACTGAGCGATGGACAATTCGGAAGCAGGAAAGGATGGTAAGCCATTGATGCAGCAGCCATCCTGGTCGACAGAGCTCACGCAGCTCGGACAAACGGCCACATAACAGGCGTGCTTCTGTTGGACATTGAGGCAGCCTTCCTGAGCGTGGCAGAAGGAAGATTAGGCAGCTTTATCAAAGTCAGGCAAATGGACGGAGACATTATACGATGGACGGAGATCTTCCTGTCGGAAAGTATGGTGGATATGGTAATCAAGGGCAACGCCATGGACAGAGAACCAGTGGAGGCAGGGGTGCCGCAAAGCTCATCTGTGTCACTGATCCTCTTTGCGATCTACACCTCAGGACTAATCAAGTGGGTCACAGAGGATGAATCAGAAGCTGAGGGGCTATCCTTTGTACATAACCTCGGCTGGGTAGCGACCGGGAGCGATGTCCACCATGTCGTCTCGATACTTGAGAGATGCCCAGTACAAAGCATTGAGTGGGCAAGTAGACGAGGGCTATAGTTTGATACTGCAAAGATGGAGGTGGCACTATTCACGCGCAGACGAGGCCACAGGAAACACCTCCGGCCAAAACTGACAGCAAAGATAAGAGTCGGAAACGAGTCCATACGGTTCAATGTGCAGGCGACGCGCTGGCTGGGCGTGTGGATGGTTGCACATCTGACATTCAAGGAGCACCACAACCGATGTATGAAGAAAGCCAGGGCAACAGAAGCCAGGCTCCGAACCCTGACCAAAACATACGGCGTTGTTCCTGAGAGGGTAAGGGCCGTCCAAGTGGCGTGTGTCCAAGCGGTCGCACTATGTGGGAGCGAGCTCTGGTGAGATCCCAGGGAAGTAGGCAGGCGAGATGACCTCCAACTCCTCCTCAATCGCCAATTCAGATCCATCCAGGATGCGCTGCCCACGACCCCGCGGGGTGCACTAATGAGAGAGTCAGGGCTTACGCCGGCGCCAGTAATCTTGGACTCCAGACAACAGCGATTCACAGCGAGAATAGAAAACGCATGCAGTTGCAAACTAAAGGAGCTACACAAAAACCCCTTTTCCGGAGCACCGATATGCAGAGCAGTCAGGAAAGCACATGAGCATGGCTGGACAACTAAAGGCATGAACTGGCCGGCCCTGGGCAAAGAGCCTGTGGTCAGGACCATCATACTGGACGACACCACTGCAGCCAAAAGCGCTGTGCAGCGCTGCGCAAGAGAGAAAGAAGCCAAAGTCGGAGCAGGGTTCCGGATGTGGTGGACAGATGGATCGCGCTCAGATGATGTCCGAGTGGGAGCCACAGCAGTGTGTAAACATGGAAATGAATGGAGGTCTCACCTCAGCTTTCAGGGGACTGGACTCATGGAGGTGTTCGACGCGGAACTGTGGGCGATCGGACTTGCGCTTGACATAGCAATCGAGAACAGCGAAACATTGCAGAAGCATGGAGTGAAGATGGTGGCATTGTTCAGCGACTCGCAGGCCACAATCCGATAAGCAGCACGCCTGGAGCCGGGCCCAGGGCAGTGACTGGTGAGGCAGATCAACCCAAAGGTGGGGAGCCTCCTTGGCCATGGAATCGCAACCGTGATCCACTGGGTCCCAGGGCACTCCGGCATCCCCAGAAACGAAGATCCGGACCATCAGGTGAACTTGGCCCGAGATGCAAGCAGAAGCACAGTGATAGACCGGCCATACGCCTCGGCCTGGAATAGGGCTAGACGAATCTCCGAGTGACGATCGGCAGCTAAGGTGGAATGGGAGGCCACCAAGTGCAGCAAGCACTTCAGCGAGAAACTCCAGGGCAAAGCGGGGACCAACAGACCTATCCCGATGACAAGCGTAAAGCTGCTGGCCCCCTGGTTGTGCCGACTAAAGTCCGGGCATGCGCCCAGAAGGGTCTACCTAAAACGGTTCGGCCACCGAGATGATGACAAATGCTGGTGGTGTGGAGGGACAGTGTCCCAGACGTGGGGGCACCTCTTCCGCCACTGCAGCTGGTGGAGAGTCCACCAGATAGAACTATGGAAGGCGGTGAGAGAGGCGACGGGCTGGACAGCAGGCAAATGCCGGCACGTGCAGATCTCTGACCTCTTTTCAATAGAAGAGTGCGACGAAGCGGTGATGGACTTCCTTGCGGCCACTGAGGTCGGGAAGTCTCCACCCAATTGAAGTAGTGGGATGGAGCGGGCTCAGGGCTTGGGGCTCAGGAGCGGCATTGGAGGCAGCGGGGTCAAACCATTCCTTCTTTCTTTCGTTCTCTCTTTTCGTCTTGCTTTCTGTCTTTCTCTTATCTTTCATTTGTCAGTGGGGACGAAGGGTAGCGGGGGGGGAGCGCCGCCATCTAGCCGGCTCGCCCGGAGGCGGAGGGGATATCAGGGTCCTGTCATACTCTAATTAGAGTCAATACAGTATGATTAAACAACAACAACGATGGAGGATCTCGAGTGACTGAGAGCGGGCTGGTAACGGGCTCCAGATCTAGCTAGGGGTGGATCTCGCGTGACTAGGAGCGGGCGGGAGACGGGCTTAGGACGTGGTTGCAGATGGAGGATCTCGTGTGACAGGAAGAGGGCTGTAGGCGGGGGACCTTGCGTGCTGAAGAAAACGTTGTGGTTAGTTTCAGAGGTCGTAACAGTCCGTCCGCCCGTCAGCCTTTTAGGTCTTCACGTCGTCGTCTAGTTTCGGACAAGATATTGCCAGACCAGGGCCCCATCAGAGCGACTGGGGGTGATGCCTAGGGCTGGGGTTACTGATCTACCTGTACTCATCCAGTTATTTCGATCAAGACCCAGTGATGTGGGCTCTCTAATCCGTGGATGATCGACTGGGTAGGTTATAGCATGAATTATGTACCGTAGACGTGGTTGGGAGGCATATTGGATATCATCACTCGGTCACGACTGCATCACTCGCATCATGTGTCCATCACTCGGAAGACCGTCGACACCTACTGTTGAAATATGGAAGGGGAGAACCGTGTGAATAGACTTAAGATACAGAGACTGGAGAGCAGGAGAAAGACTCGAGATATATACAAGGTGGTTGGGTGCCTTATGCCCTACCGGCAGTGGGCCTTGTCATCAGCTCAGCTGAAGCTCAGCTCGGTCAGGTTCATGCAACACCTACTGTTGCTATAGTACTTAGGGAAGAACCGTGTGTATATTCTATGATATGGTGAAGAGAAGGAGAGGAGAAAGACTCGATTTATATATAGAGAATTATGAGAGAAAACTTTGATACTTCGCCACTCTTGAGTCACTCGCCACTCTGCGTCACTTGCTACTGGATATGTAACACCTACAGTGCCGCAGACTAAAAACCCCTAGGACGGAAAATCATAGTCCGGGGTAGGGCAAGGTCTTGCCCGGATGGGACGGACTTTTGCGGCCCCTGGTTAGTTTTCTGGTGTTTGTTGGCAACCTGCTTCGGGTTCTACTGTGGTTTCTTACATCTATTGAAACTGTAAGAAACAAAATGTGCAAGTTAGATCGCTATGGAATAAATACGTCCTTCCGTCATACTCTACCACCCGCCTAGCATTCTTTTCGCAGCAACTTCGATGGCAGCTGTTACGCATCGTTCACACTCAAAGCCACATCCATTACGCTTGCACTCACTCCGTTTATTCCTGCAATTCAGTGTACAGGGCAGAACTAGAATACTGACTCCACACAACCTAGCTCGATGAAAACCCAAGAATTCCATCCAGTTTGTGAATTCCTCTTCAGCGATCCTTAGGTTGCGTCTTGTAGTTTGCTTATCAGCTTAGCTGGATACGTCAGGCATTTAGCCGGGATTAAGCGAAAGCTTATCTCAATTACACCATGAATGCCAACCGCGGCACGACTCCGTTTTCTTCCGATTGGCTACCAGTTCTCGCGTGACACCGCTGAACCCAAGTTCCCGCTCGGCCCGCTGTGGCTTTTTGTTTGTTTGTAATCATATTGCATTCGGCCGCTGGCGGCCATGGCATATCCCGTACATATTTCCTCCCCGCTTCTTCCGTAACATAAAGAAACAAAAGCAAAGTCGCGAGTCCTCTTCCCCAATCAACAAAAGAAACCGCCAAAAAACAACATCAACTTTTACACCCCCGCATCACTCGACTCCTCGTGATCTGAGTTCTCCGCCTCCTCCACCACTCCGCTAATTCTGCCGACATCTGTACAAGATATGAAATCCATCAGAGCCTGCGAACATTTTTCTTCTGCAAAAACGAGAGACATTGGCAATGAAATCTTCAGCTTTTTAAACACCTTTTCAACGCCTTCATAACCATCCTCCCCCTCTTGCCCATCCACCCAAAGCCTTTTTTGTTCTCGTTTCCATCTTTTACACCACTTAAAAAGGTGGTCTCTTGTCTGATATTCGTGCCCACACCACCAGCACTTCATATCCCTTCTTTTTCCAATCCGCAAAAGATATTTCGCTATCAGTGCATGTCCTGACTTAAGCTGATAAAACCTCGCCGCAATCGTCTTTTTGGCTTCCATCACCGCACTATTACCCCCCCTCTTTACCAAATCATACCGGTCACTGTGCTTTGACTTCTTCCCCAACTTCATTATTTCTTCTTTACTTTCTTCCCACTTCACTTCAGTCAACCTTCGGCTAACATGGGCGAAAGAAATATAATCTAAAAATGGTAGCAGATTTTGCGTTTCCGTATATCTTGCGCAATACTTATACGCCGCCTTTGTCGCTTGTTGATCCGCTTCTTCATTGCCTTCTATCCCCTTATGAGCAGGTACCCACCAGTATTCCACCTGGATATTTTTTCTAGCTAATGCATCGGTCCAGTTCATCGTTCGTAACACTAGCACCTGTCCTGGGCCTGGTTCGTCCGATTGTATTCATCTTAAAGTTGCCTGAGAGTCCGTAAAAACCGTAACCCTGGTAACCTCCTTTCTTTCTGCCATCTCATCCGCAACCTTCATTTCTTCTGACATCGCATACATTTCCGCATCAAATGCTTCCTTTTGTCGGCCTAAATGTGTCCTCCTCTTATTCCACCTTCCATCTTCTTCCCATACCACTGCACATCCGACCCACTCGTCTTCTTTTCTCGATCCATCAGTCCAAAGAACAAGTCCCTCTCTTTCTAACTTCGCTTCCTCCAACGCTTGTTCCTCATCCTGAATTATCACTTTGCCTTTAAGGCATCTTTTTTCCATCGGTAATGTTGTCCTTTCATAACTCCTCCTCTCCAAAGGCTTATCCTCCGGGATCAACTCATCAATCCCCTCCACCCTCTGTAACACATTCCTTCGTACTTCTAACATTCTCCCTCCGCCTTGAGCATCGGGCATCATCATCTGTCTCAACTTATACCGCCGAACCTGGTTATTAAGAAGAGCCTTTGCCGGTCGTAAACCCGCGTCATTCATCAACGCTCCCTGAGGTGTTGTCCTAAAGCATCCGGTTACACTTCTGCCCTGCTCATTTAACAACCTTTGCACCTCCTGAGCTCGATTTTCTTGTCCTCGCCACCACAACTCAGACCCATACAACGCCACTGCCTGAACTGCCGCAACTTGGATTCTTTTGCATTCTTCAGAGCTTAATCCTTTCTTCGTCATCAAGGATCTCACCCGATTCTGCGCTTTCCTTGCTTTCGCTAAGGTCTTTTTCGTATGATCATTCAGGGTAAGCATATCATCCAGCCATACCCCCAACTATCTTGTCGCTTCGTTATTGTATGGAACCTCATAATCCCCTACCCTTACTCGGGCATTCGTCTTCGGTTCTTTATTCTTTCTTCGTCGTGTGAACAACATCGCTTCCGTTTTTTCGATGTCGAACTGACAGGCCTTCTTCTTTGCCCAAATCGTTGTTTCGCGGCGCATCTCTCCAGTCGTTGTGTGCATTCCTCCTCATCCTCACCTTCCACCACCCATGCCACATCGTCAACAAATGATATACCCTCGCTTCCACACTCTTCTTCTTTCTTTTCAACTTGGCCGAACAAACCCGAAAGATATATGACGAAAAGTACTGGCGATACTGGCGACCCCTGTGGAACTCCCGTTTCCACATCCATACTATCTCCCTCCTTTCCGTCCATCGACATTATCACTTTTCTATCTTCCATGAAGCTCCCCACCCACCTCACCAGGTCGGCTTCGAACCCCATTTCTTCCATTCTCTTTATTAAATTCCCCTTCACCACATGTGGGAAGGCTCCCTTAACATCCATCAACAGCACAGCCGCGGTATTTCCCCTCTCCCACACTTCGTCAACTCTCTTCATCAACCTTCCAACCGCGTCTATTGCTGATCTTCTTTTCCTGCATCCAAACTGTCCGTCGTGAAGTAACCTCCTCCGCTCACACTCCTCTGCTATTGCGTTGGCTGCCACCTGCTCGACCACTTTTCCCAAACAATTTAACAACGTGATCACCCTATATGCCTTGGCGACTCCGTAATCTGGCTTATTCGGCTTCGGTATAACAACCCCCTTCACTTCCTTCCAAACTCGGGGATGTATTCATAACCTAAACGACGCTTTCACGACATTAATTATCCTTTGGGAATCCCAATCCCACAATAATCTTATCGCCTTAAACCCCAACCTATCCGGGCCGGGTGCTTTTTGAACTGACTGACTAAATAGAGCCTCTCGGATATCTTCGTCAGTAATTCGTTTCCACATTTCTCCTCCCTCTTCTTGGGCCTTTCTCTCCACACCCTTCAAAGGTTTCGGGAATGCTTCTTCTTTTATCAATTCTGGCTTATCCTCCCAGGACTCCGCCACCTCCCCGGTCCTAGATCTCAAAGTCTTTGTCGTTTGTTGTCCGCCTGGTTTCATATATCTCAACGCCTGCCAGACTTGGTCTCTTGTGGCCGAAGTTAAAAACTTCCTCCACATCTCCAATTTCGATTGTCGGATCATTCTTCTCAAGTTGCTTCGCTGCTTCCTACCTTGTTGCTGCGACGCTTCCCCTTTCGTTCTAGCTCTCTTTATCGATCTCAAAATTTTTCGGTTTTCCGCAGTCTCCATCGTCCACCACCTCTTAGATCTCGCGCAAACCTTAATCTTTTTGCAGCGCCTATTCAAATGATTAACGAAATTTCACTGTATCCACTCAGCTTCCTTCTGTAAATCATCCTTGCCGCTATTCTCATCCAAAACAGGTCTCTTTGAGCTCTTATCCTTCCATTCTTTTTGTGCTTTTTTATAATTTTCTTCCTCCTCCTTTGACTTGAGCCCATCAATATCCCATCCTGTAATTTTTCTCCATACTTTGACTCCTTCCCCTTTGTCCCATCTTAACTGGGCACACACAATCGCGTGATCCGAAGTAGTTGCCAAATCTGCTGTTACCTCCAACCTATCAGCCATCGAGGCTTTAGTAACGAAGAAATCAATAAGCGACCCCAAAGTTTCGCCGTTTCTCGTATTCGAATAGGTTTCTTCCCCGTCTGTAACATCGATCAAATCGTACTCATCCATAAGATTTTCCCAAAAGTTCGCATCTCGTTTTGGTGGGCACTGCGGGTCCCATCTATCGCTATGAGCATTCCAATCTCCTCCCAAAAGCATCGTTTCCTGCTCCTTGATTTCACTCCATCTTGCTGTCTGTGCCGGTCTGCCTTGACTTCTCACTCCCCCCTCTTGTCTCAGCTGATCATACACATTCACCAATCTCATTTTTCTACCCGACAGGTATCGGATATCAAACACCTGTACATCTCCATCTCCCCCCTTATCAACTTCCGAAAACTCCAGGTGTGTATCTCTTCTTACTGCTGTCATCGTTCTTCCTCCTCTGATCAGCCTATATCCTGGGTGACTAATGTTGTATCCTTCTCTCTCCACATACGGTTCTTGCATCATCACAACATCAGCCCCCCAAACAATTCCTGTTTCCAACGCTCCCATAGTCGCCTCTTACCCCCTTCCACAGTTATGCATTACGCATTTCACCATGACTTCATGGGGGTTTCAAGGGTCCCTGCGTTAGAAGATTCTCCTTCTGTCTCTTGTGTCGCAACAAATTGGACTTCGGGCTCCTTTTCGGTCTGTTCATCATCCTGAACTTACTTTTCGGCCTCTGCAGTCGATGGTCCCCCATCCTCTGTCTCCGGCTTCTCCTGTTTATCTGTAGTCACATTTCAACGTTCCCCTTCTCTCTCCGTCCAGGTTCGTCTTTCTTCTCTCGCAACTTTAATACCCTCCTGTTTCTTAACACATCAATTGGCCTTCGCGATATGGTTTCCCTTGCAGTTGACACACTTGTCGACATTATGGGTACAGTTCTGTCCTGCATTAGCTTTGCAACCTACCACGTTGCACTTATGATCTTTTGTTAAATGTCTCCCCGCGCACAACATGCACGCCGGCATCTTCAAAGACCCACCCTTTGCCTCACTATGTCCCCATCTGCTGCACACTCCACAAAAGGAGTCTGGTCCGGCATTCATGAACTTCTCCACATCATACTTCACTCCTGCTGCCCTCAAACCTCCTTTCAAAACTTTTGCGGCCATGTTACTACCCTTGACCACGAATACAACCGTTGACGCCTTCTTTCCTTCCGCCTTCTTCTTCTGCACGTCTTTCGGCCCTCCAATCCAGTTGATGGCAAGGGGCAACACCACCCCCTCGTTCTCAGCCAGCAATTCCTGCCTTAATTTTTCAAGTCCTCCCCCGGTCTTCTTTCCCGAGTACCTATCAAAATTGACACCATGCATTTTTACTCTCTCCCAGAGTTCATTCGTCTCGATGTCCACAATTCCTGCGTCCACCTTCCTTGCTGCTTTAATTACAATCTCCCTAGACCGAATCCACATTTCGGCCGTTGCTGCAGGGGTCATAATCGTCGACAAGCATCCTCGGGTGTTCTTCGTAACTCCCTGGATGCGCACAAAATGTGGGACCTTTGCCTCAAAAAGTGCTCTATTCACTTCCGACGAAATATCCAAATCTTTCTTCTGAGAAAGGGGGAGGCCATTGTCCCTCTTAAAGGTGACTCTCCTCTTCTCCATCGAATTTTGTCCTGGGGGGACCGGCTTCATATCCTCCTTCTTCTGCTGCCTCTTAACCTCAACAAAGCCATCTCCCTTCTTCTTCTGCTGCTGTCCCGATTGTTGTTGTTGTTGTCACTGTTCGGGTTGCTTCTTTGGTGGTGGCGGTGCTGCAACTCTCTGCGCCCACGTATCTTTTTTCTTTTCTTCCGGTTTCTTTTCATTTGGCTTCTTAACCTCCGGCTTCTTAGTCCCAGCCTTTGGTCCCTTCGGTGTCTCCTTTACCTCCGGTTTTTTTGCCTCCTTCTTCTTTTGTTCCGGCACTGCAGGCGGAACAACCGGTTTCTTCACAATCGTAACCTGTCCACTCGGGGTGAACCTCGGAAACTCCTGTCTTTTTCCCCCTGGTGGAATAATTGGGGCGTGCCTTGACGCCTCCAACTCCTGCTCGTCCACCAACATCTGTTCGATAACCCTATCCACTTTCTCATTTTCCTCCTTCGAAAAAGTTGCCCTGGGTTCAAACTCAATATCGCTCATCTCTTTCTCCTCAGGGGTGGCCTCTGCCTGTTTCCCCCTTCGGATTTCATCCTTATTCCGGCTTTCTTCCACCATATCCTCAAACCTCTTGACTACCCTTTCGGTCAACTGGTCCACCATCTTTTCCATGCAAGCACTCATTGCATTTTCAATTGTCCTAGCCATGTTAACCGGGGCTAACTTGGCCACCTTCTTCTCAATCTTCTCTAACCTCTGGTCGAGTTTTTCCGCCCTCTCCTCATCATACTCCCTAATCAACTCAACCTCGGTCAAAATCTTTTCCGACGTCCTACGAACGGAGGTGACCCCCTCATCCGTATGATTCTGTCTTGCCGCCATAGACTCCGCCTGCTTTAGGCACCACTCATCATATCGCTCATCTTCCAACTGATTTGTGGCCATAAAATCCCTCAGCCCATTAGTGTTCCGGAGATACTCACCAACAAAAGCTTCCAGATTAACTGGCCCATTCTCATTCGTCAACGTCTCTGCAGGCTTGGCCCAATCAACATCCAACTTCTTCCGGCTTGGCGTCTGCGGCATATTCGGGATTGGTCGTTCGGGCGTTGCTGGCCTCTTAAATCCCTTCCCCTCATTGCGCATTTTTCCCTTCTTTGTTGGCGTCATGTAGGGCGACTCTTCCCTCCACTCCACCTCCGTCATCGCATCATCTTCACTGTCGCTGTTATCGCTAATTTCGAATTTTCTCGGAATGGGTGTGTAGACTTTCCGGGTCTCTTCCATTCCCCCCTCCTTTTCGGCACCTTGGCTAGCGTTTTCCTCCGACTGAATATACTTGCGTGCGATATTACCAGCGCTCGCCCTGGGAATCGAAACAGGATCCTCAGAAAGAGCGTTTAGAGCACTTAGAGGTAGGCCCATAAGGCTTCCCTCGTAAGTCGTAGATGGCAAAGGGGACTGGACCCTCTCCCTTGGTGTTTGCGACGGGAAGCAAATATCACTTCCCCCATAATTCGTGGTCGGTGGTGGTGGCGACAATGAAGAACCATTGTCGCTCGAAATCATATCAACTGCGTGGTCGCGCCTGTTCCCATATTCATCAATAACCGAATTTTCGTTCCAAATCGGCTCAATAATTTGACTCAAATGCCCCCCTGCCATCGCCTCGGCATTATGAATCCTCACTCCTTGATTGAATTGTTCTCTGGTCAAAGTAACTGCCGCCTGTTGTACTCCCAGATAATCGCCTAACTCCTCCCGAGCGATCTCAGAAGTCGTAGCTGTTCCATCCGGGTCGGTAGGAAGCGATCAGTTGATTTCCTTATGTTCATCGAGTACTTCCCCAATACTGCTGCTGGTGGTAATCGTCGACCGCGCGCTCGACATTTTTCCCTCCAAATTCTCCTTCGCCTTCTTAAGTGACTCCTTAAGGTCAAGCGGTTTTTTGGCTCCGAAGAGACTCATTCTGGCTCCTTGGTGACTAAATTCGAAGAAAACAGCTGAAAACCGAAGCAAAAGTTTTCTGACGATAATAGAATTGATTGGACGATAAGGGTCTTGGCAAAACTAGAAGGTGGTGTGGTGTGTTGTCGGAGGTGTCTGCCCGCTGTGGCAAGATGCTGTACCTTACCCATCTGATCATTTTGGGGCGAAAGCGTGCGAAGCACATCTTATGTATGCGCCCAACCCCACGCATACCAGGGATTACGACGCGTATAGCTACTCAACTAATCACGTAACTCCTAGTTCTAGTTTTCTAGGCTGCGTGGCGTTAAAAGTGCAGCGAGGTGGAGTCAACCCGTCCCGTTATCACATCGCAAAAACCCGCGTCACGTTAGACCCCGTTGGATACAACCAATTTCACGATCTCCACTAGCTCGAGCTCGCTTACCTTGGCTCCCGAGCTAGGTATGCCCATTCAGCGCTGCGGTGAATAGCTAGCGGTTTAACTGTACATGTTACCAAGGTCGTGGGGTTTTAATTTCCGCGAAGCAGAAAGATAGAATAGTTCGGTAATTGCGCTCCACGATAACAACCATTTCAGTCGCAGGTTGTATTAGCAGACCTTCCGATGAATACCGGGGATACTTGGATATGTTAGAAGTCATCGATGTCGAGGGCGGCGGAGATGGACGATGTATCGGGGTTGGCGTGTTTAATAGAGACTCTAATGCACCGAGAGAGGTTATTGTTGAATACACTACTTTGGTTGGCTTGTGCTATAGCTTTATTAAGCGCTGTTTTCTGTCTTGAAGGTTGTCCGGGGTTTGGCATCGACGTGGTCAGCGGTAGTTCCCGTTCTGCGGGCGACGTGTTGGCACACAATCTGTTCTCCATTCTTAGTGCGACATGGAGCGGCACACATCCTCGGATAACCCTCGAAACCTGGAAACAAAAGATAATTTTCAACTAAATCTACTACGACTTTGTGACGACGACTAATTGTTATAAATGGAACTAGTGGGTATTTAAAGCGATATCCGGAAGGTGCGTTTCAATTGAATTGCTATTACGGTGCTCGGTAGTTAGGATCTCGGTAGTGCTACCATTTCCTACAGTAGTGAGTTTCGCAATCGGTATGTAGTATATGCAGAAAACGGGAGATGTGCAGATGGCATGGACCAGCTCATGCATACGGCCCAGGCGCCTTATTAGGGGCCCACACATAACTAGCCGTTAGCGGGGCACCTCGTAGCCACACTCCCACCAGAGCCACCTCCCCCGCTCCCAGCTCCCACATCTATTCAACTTTGAGCTCAATTATTTCCATGAGTTTTACTTTGACCAGGATATTGTTTATATATGAAATGTAGTTAACAAGATGCTCTTTCACTTGCTTGCCTCCTCTTTTAGTTTTCTCTAATATTGAAGGAGTTGTTGTAGATCAAATACAGTGGCTTAGAATATACTCAGCACTGCTGATTCTGCTGAGCACTGCTTAGCATGACTGGTATTTTGCATCAGGTAAATTATTTCTACTTGATGCTTAGATACATGTTGTATACCATCAGGTAAATCTTTTCTACCGGACTGTAAAGTGCATCTGTGATGAGTGACAGCTCATGACTCAAGTGTAGTGCCCTAAACCAGTTCACAGACAGTTCTAGTATCTGCCCAAGGATAATGCGAAATCTATCTACATATAGTTGAGCTACTCTATGCAAAAGGGCATGGAATTTGACCAAGAATTGGCAGACTTATGGGGGTGGTTGGTAGGTGGGCAGGTGGAAAAGAAGGAGGACTACCTACCCCACTTGATTTCTCCACCAATTCTGATTGGAATTCAGCACCCTTGCTGGAAGTCTCACTTGTGCATAGCAGAAGACTATTCAGGGTCAGCTTGGTGATTTCTAAATAGTGTAAAATGTCACTTGGGTGAAAATTCCCTGAGTTATGCTACTGTAGAGTGTCTCCCAGTATAGTAACTTCAAAATGGTATCTATTATAACAACCACCCATCCAAATATGCCAAGACCAGTACCAATTGACAGCCAGCAAGCCATATATGCTCTGATATCATCACTAGCAAATTTGATTTACAATTGGTGATAAAACAGGGGAGTCAAAAGAAAGACAAAAAATCCGCCAGCTTCATGAACTCTCACTCACATTTTCAACTTGCTCAAAATTAGTCCATTTGACTTGATTTCTGGATGCATATGTAGACCTTGCAGTTACCTATCATACTACAGTCTCCGATCTTCTCTCCATTGTGTTGTTGTTGAGTAACTTGCAATTTTGAAAAAATACCGGGATTTCTTAGTGCAGTGCAAGGCGCCCCGCTAACAGCTTGTTAGGTGTGGGCGCTGGGCGTGCCCACTCCTAATAAGGCGCCTGGGCTGTATGCATGAGGTGTTTTAGTCTCCGCGTGTGGTCTTGAGCAACATATTCCAAGACTAGGACCGATCAAAGCGACGGGGTGATGCGCAGGGCGGGGTTACTGGTGCACCAGTGGTTTAGTTATTTCGGCTGAGGCACAGTAAGTCGGACTCCCAATCTGCAGTTGATCAACTGGGTAGGCTATAGTCTAGATCATGCACCATAGACGCTGTCAGTAGACGTATTGGGTATCATCACTTAGTCATGACTACGTCACTCGCGTCATACATCCATCACTCGGGCAGCCGGCACCTACAGTCTATGTCTAAAAACTCCCGGGACGACAAATGATCGTCTGCGGGCAGTGCGTGGTCTTGCCCGGATGGGACGGACTTTGCGACCCATCGAGGTCAGTTATATTTAATAGGAAATATGTTCGCTGGGGTTGACGATGAGAGCAGTTCTGACTGCGCTTTTCGGAGTTACGACATCGGGGTGGTTTGGTTAGTCGTAGATAAATCAGCAGCATTGTGCTTCCTAATTTCGGTTTCTTAACACTGTTTTGGAATCTGGCAGATTTGATCGATCAGTGTCTGAGACTTTGGTTCTTGGTTTGAATTGTACTGCAAAAAAGGGGCTAGTGGAGTTTGTCTGTTTATAGTAGCGCGTCTATCAAGGAATTTTAATGTAATCTGCATAAAAGCGTAACTGTAGTTTACCAAGATGTATTTTTATTCCAAGAAATTCCATCATCTACCGTATGTGAATGGTTGTAGGAAGTCTCCAGCATGGCAGTTTTTTCAATACCTAATCGCCAACAGCGGGCTATATCCGCAATCAAATGCCTTACAAAGGTTGATCCGTGGCGCCGGTATTGCTCTGATATTCAAGTCTCCGGACATCTCATTATAAGCGTCCTTGGCAACAGAAACCGTTGGTGACAACTCATCAATTAACCTCATTCCATCGATAACGGTTAGAAGAAATTAAGTTCGCTAATAATATGGAAGTAGACGTCCATCCGCTGAGTTTGTGACACTCTATGTAGATTCGACGGGAAAGTCTAGAGCCTCGCCAAGGCCAGAGCTCGACTAGGACACTGCCTGTATCGAGCGTTTATTGATAGCTGGATGATACTCATATTTTTAGGAGAGGTAGCTCTAGCTGATCATACAAAGATGGGAACTAGCACACATATTGGGTCCCATATTCTCCGGCGAGTTTTTGCATCTATTTCACGAAATTGCGGCTGTAGATCGTGTTAGAAGTACCCCAGAAGAGAATTTTCTTTTGATGCATGCTAGTTCCGTAGTCAATTTTCTGCCCAGCGATGGGAACGCGACTACAGTTCTCGGAAGGCGTTCAGTTCTGAGTTACTTGATATTACTCTCTTTTTAAATGGAAGGATCATAAATATGAGGCTAATAGAGGCTGAAATCTCAAATGGACTAGACAAAACTTTGATATGCCTTGTTACAGAGAAGGTTCGCAACCTGTCATGGTAGTGAGTCGTGCTGTGGCGGCATGCTGCCTTATGTGATTTCATCCCGGCTTACTAGACAGGGTCGCGAAGCTCTACTGTCAGTTTGTCTTATTAAGGTCGGTCGATTGCTCCTATTGGATGTCAGATATCCTTCCTGGTCAGGACTTAGGGGCCCCAACCGTCTGGGTCTATATAGTCTTTATGGTCCCAACGATTTGGTCCTTGATGCGATGTGGAAATCCTAGACTGGACGTTTGGGGATATGCGTGTGAGGACAAGGGATATAGGATATGCAGGTACATAGAGCTTGTTTCAGGTTACCGGTTTGTTTGTAGTCATACTGCATTCAGCCGCTTGCGGCTATGGCATATATACCTATTTATCCTTGACGCTTCCTCGGTTACCCGCCAACGGAGGGCACAAGGCTACTAACCCGCCGACTTCCTACCTAGGTAAAGTTGCATCCCCTCTTCCCTCTACTTAATGAAGGGCACTAAGGCTACTAACCCACCAAGCCCACCCCTTCAGGTTACCGGTTGGTGACCAGGATATTTGAACAAATTGGCTATATAATTCCACTACTTGACAAGGGCTCTGGAGAACGATCATTATCCTTGAACGGTGTATGGAAGAGAGAACTTGTAAATTAGGCTTGAAATTGACCTCAAGGGTCTATTGCTAAACTGTAGACTTCCTGTTTTGGAACAGCATAGCACCAACGCTCACTCGATCGCCATTGCAATTACTTATATACAACTTACAGGGTACTGGTAGGCTGCAGTCTTGCTTGCTCACGCCTTAGGGCAAGCCGGGAAAAAGATAAAAAAGATTGCTTCATATTTGGTAGTCCAGTCTTGGGCTAGTGCTCATCCGGATGGTACGGACTGTTGAAATCTGTGGGATAGGTATATGGGAATCTATCCTCTTATACTTTGCATTTGGGTCTGGATGAAGGGGATGGCTACTTCTATCAGACAATATGTTGATCACATTGCCGCTATCAACACAAGTCATTTTCCTTAACTAGAGCTGCCACCCATAGAATCCCGGTCGCCACCATAAACTGAGTTGCCGCCAGCAATGAAATCACCATAAACAGTTGACCCCACATCCGAGGTTAAGTTGCCGCCAGCAGTCGAACTACAATTAGCAGCTGATTCAGTACCAACAGTTGAATCAGCTCCTCCGATTCCATAAAGGCAGACAACGTGTAGGTTGATTAGATTAGATCACCTTTCATAAAGCGGAATGAGTCTGTGCGAAATTTCCATATCTGAGCTCGTAACCCAATGCAGTTGGTTCTTCAAGGCCATGCTCGGATTGTTACCTGCAATGGAATGTCCGCGACTTGATATCGACAAGCAATATGCATACTCGGGCTTGAGATATCTATGATTGTTTTACCAGTTCTCAAAAATCTCCACACAGTCACTAAACCCATTCTAATGTTCGTTTGTGAGTGTTTTCGAAAGTTTAATCTTGCCAGGTTCAAACAAGAGCAGTATCATCACAACGTCTCACTCGAATCATTAAACCCTGTACACTATCTCCTCTGCGCCATGCCGTACTATCGGGTTCGCATGCTTTCGCAGCCAAGTCGCAAGTAATTGGATTGCTTTTTTTGTGCCCATTCTTAACGATCCGTCCACCTTGTAGTAGTAGTAGCTCCTTATCCCTGGACCGTGGTACACCCGTCACAGCAGATTATAGCTTATTACACTAAACTCGAGCCCTTGGACTTTTCTCGTGCAACATCCCCTGGGCTGCGCTCTAGTCGTAGCTTCCTCTTTACTGTTAGTTTGCGTTCAGTGTTCTAAGTTTAGCTGGCTCGATTGCGGTTAGACTACTTTGCAAGGCTTAATTAAATAAGCGAAAGCTTGTCTCAACTGCAATTAACCTCTCTCAATTTCCATTGAATAATTGTGATTTATCCTTCACATTCACCAGCACATGCCTAGAGACCAGAAGTCTATACGCCACTCATGTGCATTCTCATAGAAACAAACACCCCAAACGTTCATCCCGTAATGCTAACAATTTTCCCTACACTTCATAGCGAAGTTGGATCATGCGACTGACGGTTTTATTTGAGAAGCGTGTTGGATGGTGACGCGTCGACGGTAGATGGAGTGTGGAATGTGTAAGTTGTGTCATCCTGCAATATATGCTGCCTATACGGGAAGTTCCTTATCGAGAGTAATCGGTTTAGATTGTAATAATATGGATGCAGTGACGAATACACCTAGCTGTGGCACCACCTTGATGGAATGTTGCGTGACACCACCAAATTCAGCTTCTGCTTTAGCTCCTTACGAAAAATGTCGACGGCCTCACAGAATTTTGCCAGCCCTGCATTCCTTCTGCATGCGCAGCCGGACATATATTTGATTACCTACAGGGATCACAGCACCAATATCATGTCGACTAACCAACGTAATCATCTACGTAATCCTTAACGTAATCCCCTAGTCACCCTGATCGAGTTGAATCAAGCATCTTTTGTTCTTCGCTCTTCTTCACTCCGCATCATCTAAACTTACTCCGTTTATTACATGTCCCAGCACGACCCCGACGAGATACCGCCCATCGGTTTAGGGCATGCGTCGTCCTCCCACCCCTTCCACTTGTCTATCCTAGCTACTGGAGCCCCGACATCGCCTGGTCCCGCTCTTGACCGCAATCCAGAAATCACATCTCCGGACCAAACCGATCACGTGAACGATAACTGGCCTGATCCACCAAAACATTTGACTTTCACCACACGATCGTACGGTTTTGACTTCTACGGGATAGAACTCAGACATGGAGTTACATTAGTTGGTCACTGTGCACGGAGTCGAGTGACAGCAACGAGCATTTCAGTCGCAGGCCATGACATTCAGCGGACTCTCCGATACCCGCCGAAAAAGTCACCACTTGGCGACGACCAGCTGGATCTTCTAAGGCTATCGGTGCCAAATCGTTATACAAGCGTGAGAATTAATCGATATATCGTGGTTGGTGTATTCAACAAGGTCTCTAAAGAACCGAGAGAGGTTGTTGTTGAACTAGAAGACAGTACTCCGCTATCATCGGCCTTGTGGCGTGGCATCATTGGAGCAAGAGGCTGGCGTTATTTTCTGTCATTGAAGGTTGTCCGTGGGTTTGGTATCTACAAGGTAGGCGGTTTCTCGTTCTACAGGATATATAGTATAGAGGTGTCCATACTAATCCCGGTCTTAGTGCAATCCCGACGATGGTTCCCATTACCGGATAGACCTGAGCGATCGGAAAAAACAGATAATTGACAGAATGTTCTACGAATATGAGACGGGGGTTAGAAGTGATACCTGCAATGAGTGGGTATATAATACCATTATTGCCAAGAATCATTCGATCGAACTTTTGCTGGGATGGTCGGCAGTTAGGATCACGATAGCGGTATCATTCCCAGTGATATTGAGCTTTGCAGTCGGTTTGTGGTATATGAAAAAAACGGGAGATGTACAGACAGCATGGACACTAGCTTCCTATATAGTTACTGGCGTAGGTGGTGAGTGATCCAAATATTGGAAAGCTTTTTGGTTCGGGCTAACGATTAGGGTAGTTCTTGTTGCGCTTTTCGGAGTTGCTGCGGCTATCAGAGAGAATTAGCTGACGGTAGAAGCATTATACTTCCTAGTTTCATTTAACTTAGATTCAGAATCTACCGGTCATCTCCATCTTTATTGTTAGAACGATATATTTTTAAGTACCGATATCACGTGGCTTTGGGTTACGGTTTAGTTACCGTGGTGACTGCTAGGGGGCAAAATTTTGTGTCACCTTAGACTTAGATAGTCAGTTGAATTTAGACAATAAGTGCAGCACAATATTTATTACTATCTAAGATAATTGTTGGTTTGAATGGTGCCGCAAGAAGGGTGCTGCTGGTGTCTGATGTAAGTCAGCAACCACATTACCTTCTGCGGAACCCCTTTCAGAGGTATACACCCATTTATGGTGCCACATGGAACGTTACCTACCTAAAAACATCATTATAATTTCTCAAAATATATTTAATAAGAGCCATATATCTAAACATATACTGGACACTTCCACATACCAACTAGGACGGAATTTATCAGGCTGTAGGAATGATGACGAGTTTCCGAGTACCAAGTAGTGACAGAGCACTCTCACACGCCCATGTATGGCAACGGTCTGTCCGAACTGTAGTCATTCGGGAGACTAGCGTGCAGTCCAGCCCAGGCTACTGCTTCCACTGCCCTAGGGCGTCCAGTTCTCAAATCTCCAGGACCAGGGTAGTTCTGGCTGGACTGAAGGTACCTACCGAGTGACATCTCGTGCTAGTAGGTTTCAGTAGGAGCGTTTGTTAGCTCTAATCGCGCGGTAAGGTGCACCGTTTTACAGTGTTGTGCCTCGGGAGATAGCGCGCAATCTTTTGGTTGTTGCAGTCATATTATGGTCGTTATTCGATCATCATATCATCACTCGCGATCACCATTCCATCACTCGTAATCACTAACGAGTCACTGTTACAATAATGAAAGAGAAGCTTAGTTTCTTAATAGAGTCTATCTACGTGGGAGTTTGTATACTCTTATATACGGCATCCGGAGTATACCTTGTACGCATGCATGCGCACGCAGCTGGCGTCTCCAGCTGAGTCGTCAGCCCGATGATATCATGATCTCCATCAGCCCATCAACCTTACAAAGGCGTGTGATCCATATTTGCAACAGTCACTTGTTACGATATGGGGAGAGTGTGTGCATAGACTATGGTACGGAGAAGAGAGAAGGAGAAAAACTTGAGATATATACAGGAGGCATCAGCCCCTGCAACAGTGACCGTGTATTAGATCTGTAAGATTGTTGCGACAATGAAGGGGAGAACTGTGTGTATTGGCTATGGTGTGATGACTGTCTAAGTACAGGTCTAAAGGTCTAAGATGCGTAGGGAAGGGAAGAGTAGTGTGAAGTCTAAAAGAGCAGTCACGAACCTTAGGGCTCTTTCAACAAGATCATGTACATCTGCAACATCACTCGATGGTCTGCAAGGACCTATTGGTTGACGGTCTTGCTTTCCTGAAAATGAAGCCCCTAGTCCAAGGTGAAGGCGCCCGGAAATTCGTAATCCGGGCCAGGTTGAGCTTTCGGACGGACAAGGCAAGTTCGGGCCAACACTTTTTTAGACAATTTTAAGCTTTGGATTCCTCGCTTTGTGAATCTATTTAGACTTATGGCTTGATTACTCAATTTGTGCAAGTTGGTGCATACTGTATTCGCTTATAATTGTTATATAAATGTTAACTGCACTATGGGCGTACATCTTGAGTGAATTTTTACGGAAACCCCAATTAAATGCGAACACACTCTCGCTGACAGTCAGGACCTACCCAATTTCTGAAGATTTTGGGTGAGATCAAGCATATTCTATCTAGGCGATAAGATCCCGATGTAGGTATCATAAGTCAATCCCACATTTCCCGGAAGCGAAAATGTGGCTGTAAAACTTATGGTCCCAAGAGAGCAGAGAGTCTAGGTAGTATGTATTTTTTACTAATACCTTGTAGGGAAACTTTACAGGTGAGCAACAGTTCGGCTCGAGACGCACCGAAGAGGATGCATAAGAAGCAATGATGGATTACTCATCTAAGAGTATGACGTTACCAACGCAGTAGAAACTAATTGAAACTTACCGCAGGTTAGAGAAGTAGTACTTGTTGGACTACGATATTTACTTAACATGATGGTGAGAATATCTAACACATGATTTAGACGAAAATTACACTAATAATACTATAGACATACATTTACCTACCGGACACTGACCTCTTGACAATGACAAGAGTGACACCCTACACTGACTACTGACGTCCGGACTACAATCAGTACATACGAAGAAGGCATGAATTTCCAGTGAACCTAACCGGTCAGTCCGGTCAGATATGACATCGGCCGGGCCGGTCTATGCAAAGGGCGGCCCGTAGAAATCACATCTAGCCGGTCTATTAATCTGCCGCTATGTATCTGACCGGACTGTAGATATCTACAGATTGCAGCCAAAGCAGGGGTTTCCCCACAGCCTCAGATCACAAGATTTTATTCTTGTACTGGCAACATAAAGAAAGATAGATGAAAAGTAATAAGAGAACTACCCCCAGATATTCTGTAATACAGGCAAAAAATTCTCGACCTGCCGTCTTTGATAACTTCAGCTACTGTGGAGGGTCGCAAATATCTATATCTAGCACAGATATTCACGGATATCCATAGATAACTTTGCCAAGCCAGATTCCACCATCATCTGCAGATATCTGCGCTTCTTGATTCTTCATCTGACAGGTTTATGCGCGGGGCGGCTTTCCAAAAGTTTGACCTGATCTGACCACACTACAGATCTGTAGATTGCTCGGCGGTCGATTTGACCGGTTAGGAACACTGAATCCCCAACAAACTTCTTGATTTTTTCCGTAGTATATTTAGACTCTGGTCAATTTCATGAATTAAGAACGCAACATTGCACCTAAAAATGTGATGCCGCATTTGATATGAAATGTGTGAATCCAAACTAATTCTTTAGTCCATACTCGAGGTATTTCCTTACCCGTGCCCAATTACCGCATGCGCGCAGCGGTACGGAATGAAACATGGCGCTCGGTCTCAGTCAGCCTCTCAGCAGGCATCCCAATAAATCCGTTAGAGTAAGACGCTGCCCGAAGCCGAACTATGAATTTCGGTGCAGAGAATTTTAGACCGTTTGAGACCAGGGCAAAACTTGTCTAGATTATAGGACAATAGCGTCCTGCAGTCTTAATAGTGATGGTATAAACAATCATTAAACTGAAGTTTGAGGAGTGGAAATCACGTCTATAGTATACTGTCTGAGTGAATGAATTCGCCTCGTTTCCTCTAATTGGTTACAAATATTAGGCAAAGTGTGACTAGCTTAAGGCTCACCACCTGAAATATGGCTGAAAATAAGTGGCACCATCACCGGGATGCCTACTCTCAGTAGCCGCCAGTCCCCTGTAGTACCCTGTCTAGTAGATCTCAGCTCCGGATGGACTACGCCCGGAACGAGATGGTGATATCGGACCTGCCTCTCAGGAATACGTTCCGCAGCTTGTAAACCATTATATGCGACAAGTATCCAAGCTCAGCTTCGGCAGTATATCGTCTTCGAATAAAACATGTTATGTTACATTAGTGCAAAAAGATGAACAACTGATAGTTAATCACCTGATGTTGTGTAATCTGATAGGCGCAATTTGCAGATTAGGTTTCGGGTAGAATAAGATAAAGTCAAGCCCAGAAATTCCCAAAGGGAAGACGGTATCCGAATTCTACAGCTTCAAAGTTCGCATTGGAGGTCGAGTGGAGATCTAGTGGAGGCCTAGTTTATGCTCTTTCTGTCTAGAAGATTTCTTCGACCTCCGAAACATTCTTAATTATTAGGGAGAGTTTTTACTAGTCAACTGCAAACAGGCTTTAACTTTCTAATTTATTGTGCTTAGATATGTATTTAAATTTTGGGTTTACATTTGCTTTGGACTTTATTAGAGCTGATATTGGTATAGTAATTTTTCTTTAGAGAATAGTTTACGTAGCATAGTTAGGCGGATATGTAGCCCCCTAATTACACTTTAATTAACTGGGAGCATTCACTCACTACGTATTGCTGATCCAGCCAGTAGAAACTCAAATATCTGGCGAGAATGCAAATTGAGAGTTTAGCCTAATCAATTAATCATCCATCCTATCATTACCATCTCCATATACGATGGAGAAACTCCATTCACAGATCAGAGAATAAATAACTTTTAAAATCTGGCGATTCTCTTACAAAACAGTTATTCTACATAAAAACTTTGAAAGAATCTTTACTAAATATGCACCGAATGCTGCCAGTTGTAGATATCGATACTTAGCTTTAAAGGCGAAAAACGAGACCAAACCGTAGAATACAGCTAAGTTTTGGCACTGCAGAAGTAGCGTCACTAAGCTGACGACAACAGGTACTACTGATACCATAGCATAAAGCTCGGCCATCCGTATATTTATACAGACGGGAGCTTATGTGCATAAGGAAGGCTGCGTATGACTTCCAATTATGTCGGGACGTGGCCCCGTCCCACAGAAATTCGGATATTTTGTGTCACTGCCTTATTGCGCATTTCTTATCGTACTTACACTTAGAATGAAAGAAGATTCAGAGACTAGTTTTCTGTAATCATACTCTCTTGGACGCTAGAACGGCAGACCAGATGCGAGTTGCCACCGCCCATGCACGGTAATTGACGGCATAAAAATATTGCGCTAACCCACCAGGCTGATAAGCCATCCACCGTATCTAGAGTAAATTGAGTTTATACTCACTGCTTCAGCTTAGTTGGTCTCGAAATGCAATACCCACCTTGAAAGATACCATTTTGAAATTGAAAGTGGAGGCTGCGGAGCACATATTTGGAGTGGGATGGAGAATGAACTGAAACTGCAATATTGTCCCCTAGCAACCGAAAATTTCCAAGCCTCGCAAAAGTATACTGGTATGTACTAGTATACGAACAAATACTAGTATCGGCAAACAGTTGATTGATGCAGTTTGAGAATTTTCTGATACAGTTGGGACGTTATAAACTGCCCTACAGATGGAGAATTGTACTGGTATACTGAACAATACTGTTGGTAGGTGTGCAAGCGCACCTTCACGTACTGACCTCTGAATTCTGGTGCAGCTGGGCTCGGAAAGGTTCAAGGCGGGAGCGTGGCATGTGAGTTCGACACACAATCTCACCGTCTAACACTAAGATCTCAGCCTTTTGGAAGTCATCAATATATCTTGGCACTTGTACTCGACCGGACACCAAGTTTGCTATTAGTCCTATCGCATAAAACAGTGATTTCAAGTCACCGGAACTTCGAAAACAATCCAAACTCATTAACTAAGCCTGTGGCCATGGGCTTAGGATCTCCCGGGATATTTGATGTCACTGCCGCCCAGATTGATGCGCATGGATTATTCACTACTCGTAAGGAGTCGATAGGCTTCCGACTCCATATAAAGAATATCCCTTAACCTAGTGCTTAGCTCGGTGAGAAAACATTCCAGGCATACAATGGTATCATGAGATGATTATGCCCCCACTATTCAAACCATTAGTCTGAGTTGTCAGCAACTGATAACCCACTTCTAAACAAAAGACATACTGCTGTGACTATATTTGTTAAATAGCGTGCAAAATACACCGATTCCTGTCGAAATCAAACTTCCCACAGTCGGACTCGCGCGAATCCGGACCTCGCTACTTTCCCAGTCTCACAGGAAGCACTTACAATATCCGCCGTAGTTGTTTCTCACTGTCCCCAATCGCCGCTATGTGACCGCTCCTCCTCTTTCTTTTCTCTTATATTTCCTCCTGCCTGTCTCACGTTTCAAGACTCGTAGTCGCCTTGCTAGGGCATAGACCGGCTCTCACCCGCAGCTTTTCTCCCGTGGAAAACAATGCTTTCGACGCCTCTATCATCCACAACTTCATCTTCGGCTTAAATTACGACATTTCCCAACCCGTGAAGACCTGCCCGCCGGACATATCTACGGTGGTTAACTAGCTCCTAACCACCTGGAATATCCCACGTGCCTACCAGGAACCGCTGTAGTAGGCTGTAGCTTGCTTCACCACCGTAGTCTACATGTGCTACGGCCGGTTCTCTCTGGACCTCCGGGTGTATTGGACTCTGTATATTGGACTCGCAATGTATATCGACGACATGTGTAGAAGCAACCGGGCATCATGAGTCCACAACTCGCGAAAATTTCTGCACAATTTGGGAAGGGTGTGGAGGAGAGGGACTATAAAGACCCATGTCTTTCTCGGTTCGTCGAACTTATCGTGGTTGAAACGAGAACGCACTATGTGCCGTATGCAACCGGAACAACTATAAAGCGAAGCATCGACGGCTTCCTAGGCATAATCCTTAAAGAGCGGATCCGTACCGAGTTCCCGGACACTGCCGGGCGCTGGCCGGCATTTTTCAGGGAAAAGACAGCCATTGGGGAGGTATTTGCGCACATCATGTTCCCCGAAGCGAAGTTCAGAGAAGAAGAGTACCTAGAGGTTTTTATTCCGACAATTCCAGATATAGCGATGCTGGGAAATCAGGTCAATGATATCTTTTCGTTCTATAAGGAGTCTGTGGTCAGGAAAGAGGGATATGATTATATCTTGGGGTTTTCAAGAATGGTGAAGCTCTCGCCTGTGGGGTGTTGAGAGACGAGTGTCGGGTGATGATTGATTCGGTGCGGGATGTTAGGAATACGCTGGGTGGGACGCTGGCGAGAGAAGTGTTTGATGAGTCATGGATGGTTTTGTCATGTTCCATTGTTCAAATAGCCGATATAGGCTGCGTAAGATTAGGGTCGTTTTAGGTAGGAAGGAATGAAGCTTAACCATTATACCAATACGTCGGAGGCAAGACGGTTAGATGAGTTGGTAAGGATTAAAAAGGGTTTTTTTTAGGTGTTTTGGAGGATGATTGGCCATAACTTTCTTATCATTAACTATCAATCGCTTAACATTTTCAATGCTGTTGCTTGAATGTAGGCGACAGAGGCTTCAACGAGAAGGGGCCGTGATTGTTGAGCGATCAAACGAGGCTGGAAAGAGAAGATACGGATTCCAGGGTTTGATATTGATTCGAGAACTCGAGAGGTTAGCCTCGAATATTGGCGTTTCTATTTGAGGGGGATTTTAGTTTAGTATAGCGTATAAATTTTAGTCTTGTTAGGGCAAAGGGTTGCTTATGAGCCATTTTTTGAGTAGTTGCAATCCTTACTCAAGGTTGCGTCTTGGAGTTGCTTATCAGCTTAGCCGAATAAATCGTACTATTAACGTAGGTTAAGCGAAAGCTTATCTCTAGAGCACTTCATCGCATCGTCCTGTCTTGTGAAAATAAATTCTAGCCGAGCGAGATTGTGAGCGAGGCTAGAGATCTGAGCACGAGAGAACGCCTCGTCCTCAATTCCACCATTGTCGAATAGCTAGGATTTTATTGTTCAAGGTCATGCTCATATAAGCAGGTACCTAAAAGCAATCACCAGCTCAGTGTGCATTGCGCAATGATTGGTTGCACCACTCTGTTTTCTGCGACCAAGCGGTGGTGGACTTCCTGGCGGCTACTGAAGTCGGGAAGTTCCCGCCCAAATGAGTGGCGGTATGGAGCGGGCGCAGAGGCTGACTCAGGTGCGGGGGGAGGCGGCAACGGGTTTATATCTTTCTATCTTTTTATCTTTCATTTGTCAGCGGGGACGAAGGGTAGCGGGGGGGGGAGCTCCGCCATCTAGCCGGCTCGCCCGGAGGCGGAGGGGGTTATTCAGATCCTGTCATACTCTAGTAAGAGTGAATACAGTATGATTAAACAACAACAACAACCACTCCGTTTTCTCCCAACGCGGCCAACGTTCTCATGTGACACTACCGAATTCAGCTTCTGTTCTAGTTTGTTATGGAGAGTACATAATATGCCACCAATATTTCTAGGCGAACGTTTCCCATTCTTCTAGAGCCGATGCTGGCGTAGCCGTGTCAGCCTTAGCTGGTGCATTCGCTTAGCCCTAAGAATACAGGGCGCTTATGGCGACCCGACCAATCAACGTAACCCCTGTGCTAGAGTTGTGAGCACTATGACAAGTTAAAAGCCAAGCGATCGCATCGACCGCTCTCTTCAACATCACATCGCATGAACCGAGTAACACCATGGACCCCGATGCGATACAACCAATCACTTCACGATCCCCATCAGCTCCTAGACCCTCGAGCTCGTCTCCATAGCTGCTGAGCTACGCGGGCCTGATCAGCTTCATCCAGAAGCCGGCTGGCCTGAGCCTTAAACAAATCTAAACGTTACCACACGGTCGCAGGGTTTTGAATTCTTCGGGATAAAACTCAAACGTGTAATCACAACTGTCGGTAGTTGCGCTCGCATTCGAACAGTGGTAACGTAGATGTCAATCCCAAGTTTGTTCACTTGGCAGACTATATTAGCCGTACTATGGAAAACGCAAAAGGGTGCCGGTGGTGTCCGATGTAAGCTCCTCAGTTTATGGTAACCCGTCTATCACGCAATGTAGCCTGCATAAAGCGTAACTATAATTTACCTTGATGTAATTTCATTTCCCAGAAACGCCATGTACTATCCCCTACACGCTCGGGTTTGTCGAATTGGTCACAATAGCTATTTCAGGAATAATGGGTAATAGTTAGTAGTAGTAATTCACGGGGTGGCGGAGCTAGAGTATTGTGACCAATTCGACAAACCCGAGCGTGTAGGGGATACCGAGCGTCAATGTTCGTACGGGATTTCGAGCGTGATGATTTTTTCAATGCTGATAGCCGAATGAGCTAAAACTGCAATAAATCTCTTACTACGGGCCTTCCGTGATGCCTAACGTTTTGAACCTTGACGTTCTGTACTTGTCGGATTTTCAAGTCTCTAGACGAAGAAGGCTCGAATTTTTGATAATTTCCAGATTTATTTTGCATAATTTTTATACTTCACTTCGATTCGCGAGTTTCAGGATAGCAACACCACCCACCAATATGTGGCGACGCATCAGGTATACAGTGCGTAGATCTAAACCAAGCCTTTGAGCTCGTGCGCAGTTGCCTTAGTGATGCGGAATTAATTCTTGGTTAGCCGTAGAGGAAGCTCGTTCCGCAGCTCGTTGACCGGTATGTGATACAAGCGGCAATCGGACTCGAATCTGGCGATATCTCTATCTACGTCGGACTAAATATGTTATCCTAAATCAGTACAAAATATGAAGAGCTGAAATTCCATCTCTATATATAACACTGAGAGTAGTCATAGATAAGAGAATTTGGTAGATTTGAAAATCTGAGCGGCTCACATGTAAAACAGTTATCTTGCATAAACGCTTAGAAAGAATCTTTACGAAATAGTTACTGAAAGTGACCAGTTATGGATATCGTTATCTACATTTAAAGTTGGGGATGTGTCTACTGCAGGCCAAACTTTAGGAGTGCAGCAGCAGCGTCATCACACTGGAGACAATAAATATCGCTTAACCTTAGCAGCTAACGCGCTGATTTGAGTATCCGTGCAGACGGGAGCTTATGTGCATATAGCTGCCTAGGACTTGCAATTTAACTGTCCTGCGGCCCTGCCCCCCACAGATATCCGGCAAATACAGCGTATCGTGTGTCATCAGCATTTCTTGTACTCGTCGGATTGTCAAGTCACCGGACACGTTATTATAAGCGCCCTTGGCGACACATCAATTTACAATGACTACCCATCTAATTACAATGATGACACATTACAGTCGAATAACTACTAAACCCAAACCAAGTACTAGCTACAGAAGCAATGAAATCCAGGAACAAATTCTCCGCTACGTTACCATAAAATGCGTTGGTGATTTCAGGCCGCAGGGCACCAAGGTGAGTATGCTGGCAACGAGATCTCGATGTAATCTAATCTTATTGAAGTTATCTGATCAGTGACGAGGGTGTCCTGAGACTTGAAAATTCGGCGAGTAGTGCTTACGCGTAGGATAGTAGAAGCTTCTTAGACAGCCTTCTGTAATTTTTCCCTCTTAGCATGGCAGAGCAGATGTAAATTTGTCACGCTCATGCGCGGCAAGTTAACGACATCAAAAATCAGCGATGACCATCTAGCACCTACATTTTCCACCACCCAACGGTTTGATAAGCCATCAACCATATCTAGAGTAAATTCAGTTTATACTCAACGATTCTAGTCAGCTGATACCTTAGAACATATCGAGATGCAACGACATGAACGCATTAAATTGAAAGTGGAGGCTATGGAGCACGTACTTAGAGTGGCATAGAGAGTGAACTGAAATTGCGTCATTGTCACCCCCGTCCCCGGAAATCTCCAATCCTTATATACTTGATCTCTGCAGCTAACAACTAAACTCTGAGCCATTTGGAAGTCATCTGTTTATCTTGGCCAGGACATCTAGTCTTGCTATTATTTCCATCACACCCAACACAAATGATTACAGGCTACCGGAACTTAGACAAAGAAACTAAGCGTGCGGCTAGGTTTAGGATCTCCAGGGGATATTTGGACCACCATTATTGTTCATATTGATGCGCATGGATCCGGACTGCAAATCACCTAATGTCTAGGCAGAGTGTCGACTATCCCGGACAATGACTTTCCGAAATGGGATTTCTTAAACTAAGGGACAATTCTCCCCGTGTATCAGCCGAGTGATGAGTTCATGATGCGAATGATGGCTTAGTTGATTTGGCGACAGCTAGTTCATCGCGTGAGAGAGCTCATCAAGTGATCTCAGAGGTCTCAGATTGTATAAAGTGGCTGCTAACTGTCTTGATGCATTGTATCCTCGATTAATGAAGTCATTTTGGAGGGAAAACTCGCGGCAACACAGCGGCAACTTCCGCTAGGGCCCGGCAGATCCCTGATCCGAGCTTTAGGTGTCTGTGCATGGTGTCTCTTCATATATCCCTCTCTGGACCAGATTTCTGGGCCCGAGAAGACCGATGGGCACTCGGACTATTGGGAACACAGTGCATATGGAGAGTATCCCTTAACCTAGTGCTTAGCCCGGTGAGAAAATATTTGAGATATGCAATGGTGGCGTGATGATAATGCCCTCCACTATTCAAATCATTGGTCTCTGCTGAGAGCCACTTCTAAGCTAAAGTCAAACCGATGTACCCAGCTCTCTTAAATAGAGCACAAAATACAGATATTTGTCAAATTACTCGGCCATACGAAATTTCCCATAGTTGAAATTGCCCGAGCACCGGCGTCGGTAGCTTCTCACAGTCGTTCACAATCTCGCAGAAAGTGCTTCCAATATGTAGTGCGATTTTATTCTTATTATCTAATCGATCACAGGATTGCCACTATGCTGCACCATCTCGTCCCTCTTCCTATTTATATCTCCTGCTTATTATCACACATCTCAAGATTCATGCACCCCTCGCTAAGGCTTGGACAGGTTTTCCCCAACCTTTACCCAGAGGAAAAGGCCGAAAACAACGGATTCGATGGAGCCATAATCAGAGACTTCCTCAAAGGCGTGGATTACGACATTGAACAAGCAGTGAAGCCTTGCCTGGATGACCTAGCCACGGAGGTGCGATAGCGGATAAACGAATGGAACCTCGGGTTACAACACCTGGAGCCGTTGCTAACGGCTGTCAGTGTCGCCATTACCATGCACTATATGGCACACAGACGGTTATCTCTGGAACTCCGGGTGTTTCTGACACTGTATACTGCACTCGCGGCCTACCTTGACGATGTGATTCAGAACCAAACCGACATTATGGGCCCGCAAATCCGCAACGTTCCTACACAGTTCGGGCAGAGTTTGAAATGTGACGACTACGACGACCCGTGTATTTGCCGCTTCGTTCAACTTATCGCTCTCGAGACATCTAAACACTACCGTTTGTATGTAATAGGGGTTATTGTGAAGGGAAGCATTGATTATCTGATTTGGATGGTCTTTGAAGAACAGATTGGTACTTCCTTTCTTGAAACTGCTGGGTGCTGGCTAGCATTTTTCAGGGTAAAGGCTGGAATAGGTGAAGTTTATGCCTACTTCATGTTTCCCGAGGAGATACTCAAGGAAGAAGAATTCCTAGAATTTTTGTCCAGGCAATCCTCGATATAACTATGTTGATCAACAGGATCAATGGCATCCTTTCGTCCTACAAAGAGTCTGTCGTTGGGGCAGAGAATAACAATTACGAATTGGGTCTTTCACGAATGATTAGGCACACCCCGGTGGAAGTGTTGCGAAGCGAGTGTCAGGAACAGATTGGGTTGATGAGGGATGTTAGAGGAACCCTAGCTGGGAGCCCGCTAGCACTAGAAATCTTCAACGAGTTTATGGATGGATATATCGCGTTTCAGTATTCTCATAGCCGGCATAGGTTGCGTGAGATCGGGGTGGTTTTAGGTGGGAAGGAATGAAGATTGAGGATTATGTACGTCATAGACGAGGGCTGTTGGGTAGGATGAAGAACGGTTTGTTTGGGCGTTTTTGGAGGATGGTTGAACATGGTATACAAGTTACAGAACTAGTCGCTTAACATTTTTAAAGGCTGCTATTTGAATTTCAAAAACTTTAATAGGAAAGGGACTATGATTGGCGAGTGATCAAGTGAGACTGGAGAGAGGATAAGGATTCAAGGGTTGTGATGTTGATTCGAGAGCGGAGTGGTGTCGAGATAAGCTCGACGCTAGATATGGTATAAGATCAAGTGTGTCGCTAACTTTTAATTGATTCTGTTATGCCTTCAAGATTCAGTCTTGCCAAGAGGCTGGATATGAACTATTGGTTACTATTAGCGGATAATTTGTCGATGTACCAAGTCATGGTGGCGTCGTGCCCAGCCGCATGCTAACTTCGCGAGGCTGTGGCGCAACAGGCGCGCACACATCCACCAAAGTCTGGGCACGAGAAAAGGCATACTTAACGAGGGCGAGGAAACGAGTCACGCATTCAGCGGGCTATTTTTCACGGGCGCGTAGCCTGACTGGGACAATCACAACAGATGGTATGCCTTGTTTGATGGCAATGGAGGGTGGAGGAATATTTCAATTGGAAGGAGCTATTGGTCGCTTCGGACCTAGCCGACCTCGCCCCACTCTGAGGCTTAGTTCTAATATGAAAACCTATATTACAATTTCTTCCCCTCATCCAAAACCACCGAGAAAACCGCATACTTTGGCACCTAGTAGTGCCATACGCCAACACTCTCTAAGATCGACATCCAAAACCTACACTCGGACGTCGTATCGCGGTTACGACATCGGTAGTCCGGAGCACTACCCAGTTTCTGGATTACCGCTTCTCCATTCTTTTCTTCGCTCCAATCAAGCCTAGGTTACACATACCGCCTTCCAAGTTTTGCTTATGGTTTTTGCTAATAGAACTCAGCTCTACTCCGCTATGAATACAGCAACATCAACCACTCCCACGATATGCGAGCCCTCACTGTGGGAAACGGCATTCCACAAACTTGCTCAGAAAGACAAAGAAATGTTTCCTCTCACCGATACTGATAAACGGGATTACTTGGAACAGCTTGTGGAAGCCACAAGGAAGAGTAGGAATGTGTGCCAACAGAATAGATTGAAGGTTAAGTTTCGGGGAAAGGAGATCATCGTCCGCGATGTGGCGGACAAGATACTTGTGTGGATTGAAAAGTTTAAAAAAATCGGAGATATTGCCGTGCAGCATGATTCGGGTCATGCCGCTCTTCCTTGGGCGGCAGTAAGATTTGTACTGCAGGTTTGCTCACTACAATTAGATGCTAGAATACCGGGCAGTTCTAAAATGGGCACAGATCGCTATTAACGACAAAGAAAACATGGAAGCAGTCCTTATCGGCATCGAAAGAATTGCGAAGTTACTGGTGCGGTGTACCGTATACGAAGAGCTCTATATTAGATCCAAATCAAAACCATTCAATCATTCAAGCCTGCAAGACAATCTCCTAGAACTCTACTCGGGTGTCTTGGAGTTTTTAGCTTATACCCGACGGCACTTGAATCAAAATTCTGGCAGTAAGCTCCCATGTCACCACTAGTGGCTTTCATTACTGACACTCTTACAGCGCGGATGATTTTTGGGCTATTGGCAGTAGAGGGAATAGGGTCTCGCTTAGACTCCATCGACAAATATGAGTCATTGCTCATGAAGGAGACTAACACGGCTGAAGCAGAAAGTAAGTGGTCAAATGATCAAATCATTTTTGAACATTTGGTGAACATTTTGTTAACGAACGTTTAATCTGAAGGTCGAAGACACGATCATCAGGTGCTTGAAGGTTCAACTTGAACAAACCAGAATTCCGTGCTGCTCGCTGATCGAGATATTTAGATCGTGCGGTGAAATTCAAAGCTCTTTTAGAAGAATTAGAGGAACCGATTAGGAGGATAGCTTCGGACGTTTCTTCTATGCATGAGGAGTTACAAGGTTGGTACCACATTACCATATGCTGTGTTCGTATACTAGGCCTTGTCTGATACCGGGACATCAGGTCAAAGACGGAGCGAAATCCTAAAGTGGATTACCACCATTGAGTATAAAAAGCATCACCAAAATGCAAAGGAAGGTCTTTTGGAAGATACCGGACAATGGCTCTTTTGCAAAGAAGAATTTGTCAAATGGCGAGCTTCCAGCGCTTCAACCATCCTCTGGCTGCACGGAATTCGTGAGCTTACCGTTGATAATTTTGATGACCGTACGATTCGCTGATGGTATATAGCGGGTGCGGGGAAAACGAAGCTTACGTAAACTCCCACGCATTTCTCTCTTGCCTCAGATTTTACACGCTGATAGTTATTAGGTGTCAAGTTGTCGAAAGTTTGAAGTCTCTAGACGAGCCTTTAGTGTACTTTTACTGCAATCGGAACGAGCCCGAACGTCGAGATTCCACGATTATTCTACAAGCAATGGTAAAACAGCTATCTCTTCGGCTACCCGGGTCTTTACCAAAACGAGTCGTGACAGAGTACAACAAAAGGAAGGATGACGGATTTTCCTCGGGATCATTAGAGTTCCGGGAGTGCCATGGCTTGGTTTGTTCTCTTCTAGATATGTATCCCCAAACGACGATAGTAATAGACGCCCTTGATGAAAGCGATCCTACAAAGCGCGGGGACTTATTGGAAGGACTTAAGATGATTATTAGTACTTCTACAAGCTTAGTCAAAGTCTTTCTTTCAAGCAGAGATGATTCAGATATAACTCTGGAACTCACTGATGTACCAAACCTATATATTCACGCCACCGAGAACATGGGCGATATTAACAGATTTATTCATCGGGAGATCATTTATTATATTAAACGACGGAAATTATTGCGTGGAGAGGTCAACGACGAGCTGAAGACACAAATCGTATCAACGCTTCTGTCGAATGCCAATGGGATGTAAGTTGCTACAATCAGCAAGTAATAGGTCCACTTCTGACGCCACTGTCTAGGTTTCAATGGGTCGATCTTCAACTCAAACATATTTGCGATATGAAGTTCGAATGCGATATCCAGGAAAACCTCGGCAAACTGCCCAAGACCTTGGAAGAAACGTATTCTCAAATCTATGCCACTATATGTGCGGAAAGTGGTAGCTCTTCCCGAGTTGCAAATATTGCCTTAATGTGGATAATGTGTTCTCCGCGGCCACTCACACCAGAAGAATGGACAGATGTTACTTGCTATGCCTCGCAACCTTTGGACTCCAGGATCGATCTTGGAACTCTCTTAGACATTTGTCACAACCTGGTGGTGCTAGACTGGCAATCTAACGCCGTAAGGTTTGCTCATCTATCTGTTCGAGAATATTTGGAGAAATGCCATTTTAATATCGAGGAATCCAACGTCATGGCTGCAAAGTGCTGCCTATCAATGTTGATCGACTGTGAGGGATTATTCCCTGCAGCTTCTTATCACGGATGCTTCCGATACTCAACAATTAACTGGGCGCATCATGTAGACGAGTGCTGTTCTGGAGACAAATGCGGAGATATTTTGAATCTACTTCGAAGCTTCTTAGGACACCCCAGTAAAGCCAGTAAAACATACAGCAACTGGCTGTCTTGCGCTAAGGCAATAGCTGATAAAGACCATAGCAGGGGCAACCTAAAGCAAAGTACGCTCATTATGCTCTATCGCATCGAATCGGTACCACTAAACCCACTGTTCGCCGCCGCTTATTTTCGATTTGGACAGAAGTTCCAATAATTATGGGAATCAGACAGATTCGAAATCGGTTGCAAAAACAAAGTGGGTGAAACGTTATTAAGCATCGCAAGCGACAGAGGACATATTCGGACTGTTAGAGCGCTATTGGAAAGGATGGCGGATGTTAATGCCGGGAAGAGTAGATATGCCGCCAACCCACTAATGGCGGCAATTCAAGGGCAAAATGTACAAGTAGTTGTAACGCTGTTGGACCACGGCGCCAACGTTGGCGCCAACGATTGCCATTTCACGAATACTTTACAGGCCGCCGCAGCGCGGAAATGCAGCAGTTTGCGCGGCAATTATTGAAAAAGAGCCCACCTACGAGATTACCCAGCAAATTGTGGCTGCTGCGGCTACAAATTATGGCAACGGCAGAGAAGTGATGGAGTTGCTATTGTCTATCGACCCCCATATACAAGTCACCGACTCCATCATAGCGGCGGCAGCGGACAACACAAAGAGTGGTAAAGAAGTTATGAAACTATTGCTGTCCATTCATCCTAATATTCAGATTACTGAATCCACCATGAAGGCGGCAGCGTGGAATCAGGGAACTGGTAGGGATCTCATTGACCTACTGTTGTCAACTCGTTCCAATATCAAACTTACCGAGCCTGTCTTAAGGGCGATTACAAGAACATCGAACGCTATCACCATGAAGCTGCTGCTAGGCGCTCATCCCGACATACGTTTAACCGAGTCTATTATGATAGCAGCAGCGCGAAATGCAACAGATGGCAGACGGGTCATGGAGCTACTACTATCTAAGCGCCCTAATTTCCAGATAACCGAATCCATCATGGCGGCAGCGGCGGAGAATCGGGGGGGCGATGAGGTGATGGAGCTACTTCTGTGTGCTCGTTCTGATATCAATGTCACTGAGCCACTTGTGACTGCAGTCGCACAGAATTGTGGTCCTAGAATCATGAAACTTCTATTTTCGACATATTCTGGCATCCAGATCACAGAATCCATCATGGCAGCCGCAGCACGCAATCGAAGCAGCGGCAAGGCAGTGGCAGAACTGTTGCTGTCTATCTACCCTGACATCCAGATCACCAACTCCATCATGATGGCAGCAACGGAGAATTCTAGAAGCGGAAGCCAGGTGATGGAACTGCTGCTATCCACTCGTTCCGGGGTCCTGGTCACCGAGCCCGTCGTAAAGGCAATAGCGCGCAATTTTGATGCCACTATCATGAAACGTCTATTATCAACTTGCTCTGACACCCACATTACAGAGCCCATCATTATAGCGGCAGCAGGAAATTGCAACAGTGGCCAGTCAATGATGACGCTGTTGCTGTCAATGCACTGCGACTTCCAGATCACCAACTGCATGATGACTGCGGCGGCCGAGAATGAGAAGTGCGGTAAAGAAGTTTTAGAATTATTATTATCTGTCAAACCCAACCAAGGGATCATTAGCGAGTCCGTTATGGTGGCGGCAGCAGGAAATGTTGCCAGCGGTAGCGCGATAATTGAGCTGCTGCTGTCTCGAGACCCAAACGTCAGGATCACCGAATCTATCGTGATGTCGGCGGTGTCAAACTGGAACTGCGGAAGAAATGTGATGGGGCTATTCCTGTCTAAACGACCAAACATCTTGATTACCGAGTCTATCTTGGCTGCTGCCGCAGGTTCTTATGGATGTGGAGGCACGTTAAACTTGATGCTCACCAACAGGCCAGGCATCCTGATCACAGAGTCAATAATGAGTGCGGCAGCAGGTAGTCACAGGGATGTAGTTGAGTCGTTGTTATCAACAAATCCCAACATCTTGATAACAGAGTCGATTGTGACGTCAGCAGAAAAAAATCGTGATCATGGAACTGAAATAATGTCACGGTTATTGGCTGCTCTTGGGGTGCACATATCTGCAGTGAAAGCAGCAGCATATTTTGGAAGAAGCTATTGGTTCCATGAGCTTTTTTCTAAATGCAGGAATGAGTTCGTAACCAACGGACATCATGGAGAGTGTCTGCGTGTTGCAGTAGAAGGTGGTTCACAAGATATCGTGAAATCATTGTTGGAAATTTGTGGGCAACCCTCCAACATTGATGGAAAAAACTGGATTACACAGATTGATGAAAACAACTGGACAATACGGATGGTAGCCGCTCAGTCGAGAAACCATTGGGCACTCGAACAACTCGGGGCAGAGCCGTGCTGCTGCTCTACACCGGTATATCCTCCAACGGCGTGGGCAAATACCTACACCTCTATTTCTATAGAGCTAGAGGATGGCGGCATCGGAATACATTACCTTGGTCAGCATTCCGCCACTAGTTCCGACACAATTGGGAACTGTTTGGGAAAAGTGGAATTAGCGTGCTCTGTGAAGGGGAACCACCCATTCCCACCTGGAGATCTCGGTCCGAATTATTTTGAGATTAGTATTTTAAAAAGTCCCAAACCAAAACTCTCGTATGTAGTTGCCGCTTGCGTGGGGAGCTAAGGCTAACAATCTAGGAACTTGGGCATTGGATTTTGCGGTGAACACTTTCAGCAAAATAAGGAACCCGGACTTTACCGCTTCTCGTCTGCATATTTTTGCAACGGATCTGTAGAGTACTACGATAGCTTCAACCCATTTGATGGTCCTACATATGCAACCGGTGATATAGTGGGTTGTGGAATTGACTGGGAAACTGAACGCTATTTTTTCACATTAAACGGAGTTAAACTTGGTCAGTTTGTTTGGTGTTACTGATGAAAGTATCACGTGAGCTGATCTCCGCTATTAGGTTCCATGCGAAGTCACAGCCTCAGAAGGAGGATTTATCCAGCTGTTGGCTTTCGTGGGAGTGGTACTGCTCGCATTCGCGCAAACTTCGCTGGACCCTTTGTGTATAACTCGGCTGCGACGAATGAATTGAGAGAATCAGAGTAAGCTGTGGGCCAACTACCTAAGTCTTAATGGCGACAGAATCTACTAACAGTATCAGTTGTGTTCAGGGCGCTTCCACCAGCCATCCCTAGCTGTTACCGGCTCTGTGGGATTCTGAAGTATTTTAAGTCGTGGAGATCTGATGCGACCTTTACTGATAGGGTTGGATGATTGGGATTAGATTGTAATGAGACGAGCCTTCCTTTTAAAACTATTATGTATCCTTTGGCATTGCGGATGTATTGCTTGATGGAGCGTTGACGTTTGAACATTAGGGTGGGCAATTATTGGCGGTAGACAGCTGTAGTTACCTTTTTGGTACCCAATTTTGGAATGAATCGTTCGGTATGGCTTACTGAGCTCGATGCTAGTGCAATCTTCGCACCAGTCCGTACGGACCAGGTCTCAGGTAGGGATCAGTACAGTCCAGTCGAGCAGCGAGGACAGACTGAATTGGATTAAAGACTGGAAGTCTTGCACTGGACTGTACTGGTCTGCACCAGTCCATTTTCTGCTAATGTTACTTATCTAGATTCGATATAACTCCAAGCAGGTGGCCTACAAAATCACGGTTCTTCCCCACTTTTAAGCAGCGAATACACCTGTAACAGAGTGTGTTACGTTATGGAAGTTGGGGAGAACTGTGTGCGTGTATTCTATGGTACAGAGAAGAGAGAAGGAGAAAGACTCGAGATATATCGACGAGACATCAACCCCTGCAGCAGTCGCCGTGTATCAGATCTGTGACATATCTCCGGCACAAGTATACCTGTAACAGAGTGCAAGAAACGCAGAGCGAGTGCTTCATAATGATCTAACGTGCTTAGCAAATTAGTTGTTAATGGCCTTGCTCACGTCTGCATGCGACGCAATATAAGCCTTATATTAATCTCCTCAGTTAAAGAGGCTTAGAGGGTAGCTACTCAAGCGAGCACATTGCTGGGATATCACTATTCTTCGTGAACAATAAAAAAACTTACAGTGCGGATTTGTTGGTAATCTGTACAGGGGGTAGTGAATCGTATGCAGGCGCCACCCTCCACATATCTTTTTATTGACTTTAGCCGCGGAAAGGAAGCCCTATGCCTGTCGCGTTGTACAGTAGCTGTACTTAGTACAATTCCAAAAATGGTAAGAATGCAATCAAGTGGGGGTTTAGGCGCATCGGTTATATGACTATACGACATCTAGACCTTTGCGCTGAAATAATTAAATCAAGGCAAAAAAGCGAAATCATCCATCTTTCTCCTTAGCTCATTTGCCACATGGACAGTTCGGGCATACCTTTTGGCTTCAGCAGGAACTTGTGTTGTGGATGCTGCCCGTCTAGAGCTAAACTTTGCAGCTGAAAACTATCTCTTTCCTAACTACTCTTAGGCTAAGATTTTTGCCGGCGCAGTACTTACTTATTCTAATACCCAATAAGCCCAGCCGCATCATTTACAGGATACAAAGACGCGACCTGCACGCACATTTCCCCTGACCTCCGGCAAGTCCCAGCACCTCCGCTTCCAGCTGCGACATTTCCGCTCTCTGTTTCTCTTCTTCACATGGCACAATGATGTCATATCACAGGCATTTGTCGTAAACAGCAGAGTACCCGGATTCGATGACCTCCAAAAGTGCGCCCAAGACTGTCTCACCGACGGCGGGCCATACAATGTTAGTGATATCGTAAGGTGCACCGCCGCAAAATGTATTTGCAACAGAAAGGAATTTGCACTCAGATTTTCTTCACTGACGCAATGCATTTTGGCTCGAAAAGATGAGCCAGGGTTTAGGACTATAGGTTGGGGGATCTGTTGCAGTAATATCCAGTGGTGGAAGCGCTGAAGGCGGCGTACAAGGTGGCTGGTTATGATGTGGATACTATTGAGAGAGGGGTTTCTACTAAAAGTTTAACCGAAGCAATGGAAAAAACGATAGGTACGTATGACTAGGCTTAGGTAAATAAAGAAGACATTCTGGTCGTACGGAAGAGTGAAGAGGACGGTTTCGATCACTTTTGGGACTGAAGGTAGACATCTTGGTTGTGCGATTTGGCTCTCTGCTGCCAAGATTATACTTCCCACCCTTACGTTCCGGTTGATGGTCTAACGCCTGCCCACAGACACGAAGACAGACTCCTCCTCGCATGAAACCCTGAACGCCACGCCCCACACATCATTGAGGACCCTACCTTCGAAAGCACTACCACCAATACCCACAAAGAAATCCTATTCAACTCCAATGTCCACTTTATCGTCTTCATCATCGACACCCCCCACCAGCCTTACCGCAGCGCAAATAGCTGCTGCTGTAGCCGGTTCTATAATTGCTGTTGCTACCGTAATCGGGGGTATTGAACACATACAAAACCTATCAGAAACAGAAATAATGCTGTAACTAGTCTGAAGACGTTTGGGGGGGGGTCTTTGTACAGGAATTCCAAATGTCCTTGTGGTTGGTTGGTTTCCTATTGCTTGCCCTTTGTCGCTAGAGTATATCGCACGTCTAAATAAGCGTTAATTTGTAATAAGATGTCACACGCTACTTTAATGCTGTTGATATATGCACGTAGTAATTAGTGTGGAAACTTGTTAATTGTCTTGTGTGTATGTACAATCTTCTCTCGTTCCCAGGTTGACTAGTCACGCGCTCGTAAACTCCCACGCTGCTAGCCACTGGAATTAACCCTCCCCGTTACAAGCCCTGGTACCATACTCCAAGTCCCTCCTCCAGAACCATTTTCCCGATGGCTTCTCATTCGATTCCGATCTTGAGTATGAGACTTACCTTGTCAGATTGATCAGAGAGTGGCAAGCCGCATTGCTGAGCATATTGTCACTACAGAAAACATACCTTGTGCATGCTCTCTGGAGCACATTTTCTGCTGCGGGTGTCTTCGGGCCACTTTTCGGGTTGTGTTTTGGGATTCGGGAATCGGGAATGTTCGATTAGGGTTCGGGATTAATTTTAAACTCAATCTCCCATCTTCGGGAAGGGCTTCTTCCAGAGGTCGGCGGGGTTTATTTCGCCACCATACTGGGCATGAGAGAATGTACAATCCAAAGATTAAGAGAAGAGAAAAGGAGAGACGTAGATATGATAAGTAATCACGTGATCTCGGGCAAAAGTCCTCAACAAACGCCGAACTGTTTGCGGCATATGAATTCTATGTGTATTTAAACCCATAGTTATATACTTATTTGATGATGACATTCCGATCAACATCTCTTAGACAGATCCACCAATCACCACAACGAACTGCTTGCACCCTTTCTATTAGCACTTGTACCTTGGGTGATGCTCAGCCATCTTCACTTAATTTTTTACCAATTGGAATCCCCACCAACACTCAGGGGAACATCTTTGTGGTTATGAGACGGGCAAAAGAGATATCCAGTACTTAATTCTCAATCTTAAACCTTCTGACCAGTTAGTTCATTGATACGATTTCTTGAATAAGACGTTAATCCGCAGTGTGAGTGGAAATGTACTTACCTATCTAAACCTTTATGAGTGGATCCAGACTCTAACGACATTGATATGGTGGATAAGCGACGCGTTTTCCTAGGATAAAAGAAGGCCGACTCTAGCTCTCCGGCAGAAATATTTATACAGATGCAAAACATTCTCGACTGCTCCATGAATTCGCAGGCTTGGAAACGCATATGAAAGCAGGTGTATCTGTCAAAACTATTACCATCACTGGGGATCTGACCGCGGCGAACAGCGAAATTTTTAGGAACTAAGCATCATTACCGTGGGCGATGGTTGCAATCAGTTCCCAAACGCAACTGTAATATCACGCGAACCAACTCCAACGTTAATATTATCTCCTTCCTTGTCCAACCTTACCACAGCACAATAGTCGGGGTAACCGTTTCCGCTAGCGCTACTGTGGTGGTTGTGACAATATTGACCTATTAACCTGCAAGCAGAGAGGCGAAAATCCTATAGTTTATGAGAATTAAGATAGGACTTTCCTTATCATTAAGCCCTGCAACAATTGTTTAATCAACGTTTTGTTTAGAGCTCTTTTCATCGACACATAGGTGGAAACTGCAGTCATGTCAATGATATGTAATCAGTTATAATTCGCTACCGCGCATACTCGCTAAACCCTTGCGCCTGATTACCACTTCTTGCGTGCGCAGTAAATTTGTAGCAGCGTTTTTCTGCCAAAAAACCCCGTGTAATAACCTCGTATCGAGCTGAACTTTGCGGCTGGGAGTAGTTGATGTTCTAGCCTTCTCGGGCTGAAAGTACTGCAGTATTTGTTTGTTCCAATATCCAACAAACGTAGCCGCACCGTTCACAAAGGATACAAAGACTCGACCTACCCCCAGAAACATGCACACATCAACCTCACCTCCAGCAATGGCACAACACCTCCAACCGCGATTACTCCTCCCTCTACTTCTCTTCCTCTTCGCAACTTGTATTCAAGGAGCACTAACTTCACTACCCATGAGCAGTAATATACCTGGATTCGCCGACCTTACAACGTGCGCTAGAGACTGTATTACTTACGGCGGGTCCTACAACATCGACAAATCCACCGGGTGCAGTAGCGCAAGGTGTATCTGCCAGCCACACACATTTTCGATTGCGCTTTCTTCACTTGCGGAATGCATTTCTGCCCAACCGGATAAGTCAGGCTTTGACCCTATTGGGTGTGGGGAGGAGTCGCAGCAGGACGCAGCAGCAAAGGTGCTGAAGGCAGCGTGTAGTGAGAATGGGTTTGATGTGGGAAGTGTGGAGAGGGCGACAGCCAAAGCGACAACCAAAGCGACAACCCAAGCGACAACCGAAGCGACAGCGCGTGCGACGAGTGGAACGGGTATAGGTACGGGGTCAACCTCAGCCGCTTCTAGGATCGAACGTGAACAGCTTCGGATGTTTGCGGTCGTTACGGTTGCCACGATTGCTATCCCCGCCCTTATGTGCGGGATGAGGTTTAACGCCCGGTTGTAACCCATCCGCAGGGCCGAAGACGGAAACTTCTCCTACTACCTCATTTACGATGAATACCTTATCTTCGTTATTGTTCTTAGGTCGATTTCCTACTTCCACTATACTATCGGCGGGAACACATTCAACTTCAACTTCGACACCGCCGTCTCCCTCCTCGTCATCTTCCTCAAGCCTTACCACCTCGCAATTAGCCGGCCCGATAGCTGGTTGCATCAGTGCTTTTCTTACAACCATCGGGGTATGGATCGCGTTTAGATACAGAAATAGGGCAGATCGTTCTCGGATAGGGGGATTAGGTAGTCTATGTATACGTTGTAATAAAGCTATTTGGCGACTAGTAACACTCCCGAATTTTGGTTCCAGAAAGCGAATATCCATGTACTACCAGTTCTTTCTGTCTCCTACTACCGGAAGACTGTATGCAAGTGAGAGCATTTAAACATGAAATATCACTCTAAGTATTGTAACGATGTGTGTTGTAAAGTGTACTGATTGATCTATCTAGAAGAGACACAAAGACCGTATATGTACAATCTACCATATGCGTACGCGTATGCACTACCTGACATGAGACGCATAGCCCTAGTCCTG
>Ga0307515_10002114_pt1 | contig 43543 bp, 35 predicted proteins | sample 17_EM_MG_FD_194513 | JGI IMG/M metagenome (GOLD analysis project Ga0307515, IMG submission 194513) | Populus trichocarpa ectomycorrhiza microbial communities from riparian zone in the Pacific Northwest, United States - 17_EM | ecosystem: Host-associated > Plants > Roots > Unclassified | place... | reverse complement strand
AGGCTTTGGGTTGATGGGCAAGAGGGGGAAGAAGGGTATGAGGGTATCGAAAAGGTTTTGAAGAAGCCAAAAATTTCATTGCCAATGTCTCTCGTTTTTGCAGAAGAAAAGTGTTCGCAGGCATTGATGGATTTCTTATCCTGTACAGATGTCGGCAGAATTAGCGGAGTGGTGGAGGAGGCGGAGAACTCAGATCACGAGGAGTCGAGTGATGGGGGGGTGTAAAAGTTTGATGTTGTTTTTTGGCGGTTTCTTTTGTTAAGGGGAAGAGGACTCGCGACTTTGCTTTTGTTTCTTTACGTTGCGGAAGAAGCGGGGAGGAAATGTGTATTGGATATGCCATGGCTGCCAGCGGCTGAATGCAATATGATTACAAACAAACAAACACCCTCCCGGAGTGCAAATTTCTAGGCATAGCCTGATTCATGGTATTCCGGGCAGCTACATTGCCGCCAATACCGCACCCGCTCTTCCTTTCCTCATCATCTCTCATTGGGTCATACAGTCTCTTTTAATTTAATTTCATCCTCTAAAAGACTTAGATATACCACCCATTGCCTATTTAGTTCTGTTTACCACCATTACAAACTTATTTACAACCTTGGTGTTACGTGCGAGTATCAAGATATGGTATCACACTAACGGTAATGTGGGCGGGGAACGAATACAACTGCACATATTATCATCGCAAACTTTCCTACTTGCAACGCACAGCAAAGGCACATTGCTGAGAGCTCTTTCGGTCAGTCCGAGTTTTGATTACGTGGCAAAATCGAAATCCTACGCGTTTGTTCTTCTTGCTCTCCCGCATGATTAGGGATTTTCACGACGTTTTTTGGCGTACCGTTTTGCAGTCACAGTTTCTGGGCCGATTTGGTTGAAACTCTGGAAGAGCAAATAGTTCCTTTCTCAGATACTAGCCCGTTAGTGTTAGTTAGTGCGGTGATTTAATGGAAACTTTTCGCTCCTTCTCCGCAGACTAGTTCATAACGAGCTGCGAAACAGGCAGCTCTGGAGACGGTTTTAGAGAACAAATGAAGTCGCGAAATGATAAAAAGAGACCCATAACGGCCCAAAAACACCGCCGTGAGAATCCCTATTGTTGCCTCAGGGTTGTCGTACCTGGATGAGTAGGTTTCCGATTATACGCATTCAACTGACTTGGTGGTAGTGATGCTGAGGGGAAAGTGCACTCTAAGCGCGTCACACGTATAAAACGGAGCAAAAGAATGTGGTTTACAGAGGTTTCGAACTTGGTGTTTATAACACCTGCCACTTGGTTTTTATCTACTAGCTAAGCTGGGTATTGGTTCTTGCTTATTAAAGGATTTAACTGTTACGATGTAAAATAAGGGATAAGACACAAGAGAGCATTATTAGTACGTAGAGGGCAAGCTCAAGCCTGCAATGGAGTGAAGGAATTAAGAAGAAAACTTCAGCAATTCACTCCTACAATCACTCGTCGAACTAAACTTGAGTCTTGTATAGGTATTCGGCACTTATCACCAGAGGAGGGGATAACCATAGTCTTTCACCCTCGCGTCCGGGTTCTACAGTCCTAACGCGAGTAATTTTCCTCTAACTATCACCCCACCACTCATTGCATAAATATGCGCACTTACAGCCGACCCTGCGGCTGAGGATGCATCCTAACTCTCTTCAAATTCTTCATGTCATCTCACCTTGGTACACTCAAAATGTCTTCTCTCCCACCTCCACTAACGCCTGGGTTCACTCAGCTCCCATAAGTTCAGACCAGAACCTTAAGAGACCACAGTCGCCCTTCCTGCCCCATCCACCTTCAAGCTCCGGCTTTCAACTGCCGGGATGTCCTGATTCCATGACCCTACTATCTCTTAGTGCTCCCCTTCTGCCTCCCTCTTTGTTCATCCCCGCTAACTCATTCAGCCGTTAATTGTCTTCTAATTCGACTTTATGATGTTGCCGGCACCGTCTTCGCGACTGGAGCCCTCACAATCCTTCCTCCCCCGAGTCCAAACTTGATATTGTTCCAGAGGGTGGAGCTGTGCGGAAGCCACAAACTTGCCTTGCGCCGCTATGGCAGCATGGAATGCAATCTAGGACTTGAAAACGGCTGATCCAAGGAACCGGGGGCATCTCACTCTTTGCGCTCCGGGTTGCAAAGTTAGCAGGCGCGTTTGTGATTGCTACAATTAGCATGTGGAAAAAGCGCGGGAATGGGCGCGGATATGGTTATCAACTACCGCGAGAACCTGAGGTGGGGTGGAGAGGCTAAGAACATAAATTCCGGAGGATAAGGTGCTTATTTTGTGGTCGGGATTGGGGGTTGGCTACTTTGGCGGGGAGTTTCAGGGTTGTAAGGCTGGAGGGGCTTGTAGTGGCTATTGAACATCAAGGTAGAAACTCGGGAGGGGGAGTGGAAGAGCCCGAGTGGACCGAGGTATCGAGAAGATACTGCACTGTCAGGGGGTATTTGTGTGGAGCCGAGAACTCACGAAAGAAATAGTAAGAACGATTGAGGTTACATTTGTTTAGGGATTCGGTGGCGCTCCTGGAGTGCTGGATCTGCTTAAGGAGGGGAAACATTCCGTGGGCACTGTGGCTGAGAACACTGGAGAGTGAGTGATTATTGTTGGCTGGTAACAAAATTTCGGTGCGGGGGTAGTGGTTGGGATCAGAACGAGAAATAGGAGTAAGACAAGCTGCGGAGTTTGAGACGATTGGTTTCGTCAAACCGAAAGATATTGCACATATTGTAGAGGTCCTTGGAAGAAGTGGAGTATAATGCCTGGTATTGAATCGTATGAAAAAGGATCGAGCAGGACGATAGAAATCTCCAAAGTGAATGATGGTATAGATTAAGCTAGGCCAGGTCGTTAGGTGTCATATACTCCTTTAATACTGCCAGCGGTCTTTTCCTGGGCTACCGAGTTACTAACTCTGGTACGAGGCTCATGAGTACGCCACAGACTCGGAGTGCGGATTATCATTGTGGCGACCCTCCTCGGTCTCGAGATATCTCGTCCCATCGGCAAATCGAGTTTTGCCTCATATCGTGTGACAATGACCTTTTCATTCTTAACAACGCCGTAAATGCATTTTATCGAGGGTTAGAGCTTGCCTGCTCACCTGGTCGATAAGGCGATATTTGATTGTTTCAGATCATACGATGCGACAGCAGGGCTGTCACTGGTTCTTGCGGCGGCATGAAATTATATACCCGGCTTTGACTGGCTTTAAGCAGTGCACTTCATTTTCTCTCAGATCAACGTCCCCGCGTTCTTTCATATCGGTGCCGCGTTCGCCGTCAGCAATCCTTCAGTCCTACCACGATGCTTGCTCCCCCGTTAGTACGGCGTCAAGTCTCTCCCAAGACGCCGGTAGTTGTTGACAGTATGTGGTGCGGTAAAGTGGTCAAAATACCATTCCAACGATGTCGTGCATGGAATTGGGCAACACCCAACTTCAGTAGTTATACACTATATTAGCTTAGCACCACAACATCATGGTACAACTTTGTGTAGTGGTCAACATTATTTGGCAACATTATGTACAGTAGCGGGAGAAAGCGAGGGAGCGCGGGAAATATCTGTACCAACCTAATTAACCTGTCTAACAGCAGCAATGCTGAACTCGATCCCCAAAAGATAGAAACAGCTCATCAACATCATATGCTTGGCTTCTATTGAATTTTAACCAAAAACACCAGTTGAACCGATGCAGTACAATGGGCATTGACTGAGTGCTGGTTGTCAATCGTTCTCTTACTTTTGTCCCGCTACTGTACCAACTAGCGGAATTCAGTGTTTATGCACATGAATTAAGAATTTTGAAATTTGATGTGCATTAGATACTGGATTTTGCAAATTATTTTGATGCATGATTTAGGAATTTCAGTATTTAATGCGCATCAGGTTCCAAAAGTCCTTATTCATGTGCATCAGCACTAAATTCTACAAGTTTATGCATGACATCTTGCTATAATATCATTAAATACACAACATCATGCATGGAAATGTTGGAATTAGGTGTTGGTGCACATGAATTTACCCAATTCCACTAATTCCATGTACAACGTCGTGAAATGGTATTTGACCACTTTACACCGCCGTAAGCGTAACATCGAAATCGTACATGTGTGAGGGTTGGGGTTTGGAGTTCGCGGCCCGTGTGTTTAGCGCACAACGCGAACCACCGCACGGACAGGGATACCCAGCCGAGCCGCAAAGCTGGCTGCTCCACTCCCTTCTTCAAGTTTCTTTCAAACTGTGGCCTCATCGCAATCCCCAAGTGCTGACACCTCGCGATGCCGCTCAACACTCCATAATGCGTCCAACATGATGTTGGGACACCCAGAAAGCTCTCATAACGATCTGAAACGGCTTACAAAACACGACTCAACAAAAGCAACTATTCAAGAGTATCCAAGCTCACTGTTCAACTTGCTCACCACCGTTTAGATATATTTACGGACCCCGACTCCGTTGATACACCGCTAGATATGACAGACAGTAAATCAAAATCCCGTGGTAAACCACGGCCTTCCGAGCATGCAGGACGACGGACTCCCGAAATCATATTTTCCAACTCTAATACGGAATCTGAAGCAGAAGCAGACTCGGAAACGGAACCGGAATCAGAAACAAAATCCCAATCCCAATCGGAATCGGAATCGGAGTTGTCAGAATCGCAACCGCAATCAGAGTCAGAATCAAACAACGAGGGTGACAGTGGCGATTCCGAGCCCGCGCGTCCCGTAATCGATGTCTCTCCACGAAGACAAACCAGCCGCCGAGCAGTTGCCCCCGAACACGGTCAGATACTCGTGTCCGCACTTCTAGAAACTTGGGTGAAAACGATGTATTATAACGCCTCGTCAGCGGACCAAAAGAGACTCTTCGGACAATTCGTATACCATATGGGGGCGTTGGGTGTCAATTTCGGTGACACAGCTTCGGATGATTTTGCGGAGGCTAGAAAACACTACTTAGCCAGTGCTGAACAGTTTGGGAAGCAGATACTTAGGGGGAACCCACGGAATGTCCAACAATTCATGGAAAACACCCTTGTTCGTGCGAGAAGAGGTTCCCTGGCTTCATTGGAAGACGTTAAACGTACTTCAACGTTACAAGCTCAGGATCCAGGTTTTCTTCCGGCAACACCGACATATATCCGACCTTCTATCTTAAAGGAAGACTATATTGAATACGAGGTACTTGGTAAAGGGTCTTTCGGCTTGGTCACGAAGGTGGTTCACAAATTGGATAGATCGGAATATGCTCTGAAGAAGGTGCGGCTTACTACGACGAGTCTTCGCATAAACGGTAGAGGAGATGTAGAATTGGGCTGGCGGAGAATTCTTAAAGAAGTAAGGACTCTGGCAAAATTGGACCATAGTAACATTGTGCGGTACTATTCTTCATGGATTGAAGATGGCAATGTTGTACAAACTCCAACTGCTGTACCTCAATTGGATGACTCCGAGGAAGAGGAGGTGTCCAACGACCGACCTGTGGGCCCTCCCTTTCCCAAAGGTTGGCCAAATGTTATTTATGATCCGGACAAGGAAGCTCCACCACCATTACCCCGTCGGCGCTGCATTATGAATCTAAATAAACCTAGCAAGTTAGATCTTCAACTGGCTGTTGCCAATGAGGATAAGGAGGGCGCTCTTGTGCCCCAGACCCCCATGACCCAATCGCGCTTCGCTGAGCCCAACAATCTGACCCTTCATATTGTAATGGCCTTATACAACATGTCATTGAAAGACTTTCTTGTAAAGCGAATGGATTTGGAGGACGGTTGTGCCCCCGCGGTGCATCATTGCTTCTGTCCCCGCGCTTCTCTGGAAATTCTTCAGGCAATGGTTGACGGGGTTGAATATCTCCACGAGAACGGAATCACCCATAGGGACCTTAAACCTGCAAATGTGATGTTACAAGTTCAGGACAAGAGCCGCCGCATTGCTTGCTGCGAGAAAGGAGGGGTTTCAGTTATCCCAAAGATTTCCGATTTCGGTACCTACCCAACGTTTGCATCTATGCGTGCGTTTACTGATGGGGATTGCAGGAGTGATAGAAAACTTTGATCCGCGTAATCCGGATTTGATCAAGGAGCCAACAGAGAAGCAAAACGGGACTGTATGGTACATGCCCCCGGAACAAGGCAACCATCCAAAAGTGGATGTATGGGCGCTGGGTGTCATACTTGGTATACCTCCCACATACACTAATGCTTCGATACTAACACTTCTTCCTTGGTCCAGTGGAGCTTTTGTATCAATTCGGGACTGTGAACGAACAATCCAGTTGGTTTGATAGATTTACTGTCAATGACACCAGGAAAGGTCGCTTTCCGGAGACAATAGCTTCGGATGAACACGGGCTTCTCTCGATCGTCGAGGGGTGCTGCCACAGAGATCCTGAACTGCGCTGGAGTATTTCTTTACTCAAGCAGCAGGTGAAAGAAGCTTTCGAGTGGCGTGAAGAAAAAGAAGCGAAGAAAGGCGGAAAGGCCGGTGCGGGAGATGGTAATTCGGGGCGTTCTTAGCGTACAATGGATTAGATATCCTTATTTATTTTTCTCTTGGGTGGTTTATGGCGTTTATCTGGGAGTTTAGCTTGTACTTCTAGGTTAGAAATGTTGTGAGATAGACTCGATAGGCGACTTTAGCACTAAAATCACGCCTGAACAGTTCTGTATTTTATTTAAGATTTTCCCAGTATGTCTGGTGAGCTCTACTGGAGGGACTTCTTCTCCGAATAGAGACGTAACAGATATCTCGAAAGAATGCATATGTACACCACTCGTATGATAAGCTAGTGCATCGCGCTTCGAGAAGCGCGGCGTCGGTTGAGCCAGTAACCGACCCAGTATCTGCCGCAGGAACCGCCATTGAGCAGCATCGAGGCGCTGGTGGCACGCACTTTATGGTGATTGCTTTAAACATCCCTACATATAACGAACGTAGGAAGGTCACGAAAATTCACCTGGCTTGGGATAGTTAGGAGCTTGCGAGCACACTACCACCAATTAACTTTCATAGGTTTAGATCATTCTCTTTCGAGCTTTGGTCAGCAGTTGCGTGTTTTTTTTCAGACTTTTCGCTTTACTGGCGGTTGCATTAACAAAAACCCAGAGAAAACCCCCACAAATTTGTAAGAACCCAGACACGCACGGTCAAGAAACCATTATCCTACCTGCTGGGCGGCGAGAAAAAATAAAACCTGTAGGTGTGGTTCGTCGCATAGGAATCATCCTTCATAAATTCTAGCGAGGTGTAGAGGTGAACCACTGAATACTCCATTTGTAGTACCTTCAAAATCACCCCTCGAATCCGTGTAGTTTTTTTCGTAAAAGTATCTCCTCCGTCCCGGACCGTTTTACTTCACCAGGTATCTCCTTCCCTTGCTCCAGTGGTCAATACTTACTCCACCGGAGGCTAACTAGCGCTACTAAAAAACTTAATTAGGAAGTGTCGTCAAAGTTGTATTAAATGCGGCTCCAGAGAATAAGATTCTTTTGATCCAGTTCATAACCTCATTATCATGCTATAATTAGACTTCTCTGAGACGAATGAACTATGTTCTTCCACTACACTATATTGTAGCCATACCTATCAATGATGGTCGGAAGGGGGATGGCGCTATTTCAATAACTCTGCGGCGGAAAGCCATGACGTTCATAAGCTCCGAAGCTCCGTTTTCCGCATCACTCACACCTACACGCTCCCTCTCACCCCACTGGTCTCAGCAATTTCAAATAGCTGGTTGAGCAGCTTCTCTATTCCCCCCTCCCCTCCCATTAATCCCTAGTATTCCCCCCCTATCTAAATATCTCCTCCCTCAAGCCTCTCCTTAGCATGCATCTTCGCCTCCTCCGAAGTATTAGGGTTCTTCATAGTCGCCTTAAGTCCTCCCTCAACATTCTTCGAATTCTTGTGCCCACCCATATTTGAGCCCGCACTAGAAAACTTTCCAGTATCCCCGCCGCCAAATTCTTTCTCGAGGACCTAGTATGCGTCAGAGGAGGGGGAAGGAGCGAACATGGGAGGGGGGCAAGGACCTCCTTAGAATGTTGCTTCGATTCCTCGCTCGTGTTTGGATTATGGAGGTTTGCCTTATGACCTCCTGTTATGGTATCAGTGGATGGGAAGAAAAGGAGGGGTGAGGAAGGAACCAATGATGTTTCCAGGGTTAGGCATTGTGGTTGTGGTTTTTGAGTTGGAGAGATGAGGTTTTGAGTAGTGGAGTGGAAGATGGTGACGGCTCTGATGAGGAGGACGTGGAAGGAATTGGAGGGGGGTTTTATAAGGTTAATTGTGGAATTATGAGGTAGGTATGATTTAAGAACATGAACCCGGGTGATGAGATTATGGCAAGATATAGTGGTGCAAGGGCCAGGAGGTGGTGGTAATATGGTTAGAAGGATGGTAAGTGCGGTGTTTTGGGACTATGATGCTCGACTGAGATAAACTTTGGATGTATTTACCGAGTGAATTACGTTGTGTTATATGCCCGCGGAATTGATATTTCATGAGCTATGGGTATTGAAGTCGCACACACCAGTCATAACAGAAAAAGTCACAACAGATTAAAAAGGTAGGAGCAAGAGAAGTTCGTATTTGAATTGCAGTATATTAGGGCAACAAGAAAAATATTCCTAGGTATTTGAAAGAAAAACGGCTCTCAATATTAATATCCCAAAGGGATAAAAGAGGATCCGAGAACAAAAAAGGATGTAAGAAAGGGATGAAAAATAGAATCTAAATGGTGTTAGGGTGTGATGTAATGACGTTTTCTAAGGTTTGGGTCTAAGGCCGCCCGCTTCAAGGCTTCTTTGGGTTCACTTTAGCCGTAGTTTAGATTAAACCACAGGTAGCGTGGCATTTACAGTACAGTGGAATACTTCTCGTAGAGCTTGAGACCGAGTCAAAGTCACAGACTCAAAAACCGGCAGGTCAGTTTCAATCCGTAATTCAACATCCTCCCTCAGTCTCAATCTCAGTCTCAGTCGTAGATTTTATACACCAGGAGGGAATGGCATGGAGTTAGCGCAATTTACTCTATTGGAAGGCTACGCCACTTTAGCTTGTTAGCTGTAGGCTTTTTGATAGCGTGACAGTAAGTGTTTGAGATTGATATCTGGAGTTCAAAATCTGTTGAGATCGTGACTGGTCTCCAGATTGCCGCCTAGGGGGCATCCAGACTCTACGGGAAGCCATTATGCACAATTAATCACTCAACATAGCGACAAATTCACTTGTTTCATAGATATGTACACTTGCACTTATGACTGCTTCCTGCTACCCCCCACATACTGTAGATAGTCTTGAGGTTCTTCTCTTGTCTGTCTATCATTACCACAATATACACGCATACAGTTCCTCCTATAAAGTAACATCACTAATGTAGATTCATTAACACTACAGCAAGCGGATCTCATGACAAAATAAGAGATTATTAAATTCATGCCACTTAGGGCGACCCAGTGCTAAAAGCCATAACTTTATCACTCCCCCTCACCAAAAGCGTTCTCCATGTGCTTCTCCCGCCATCAGTCTAATCCGCCCTCTTCACCTCGTACGCCAGCCTATCGGCGACTTGGATGGAACTAGAAGGCTCGTAGAAATGCAGCCAGATCCTCATACGGCAGCAGACGACAGAAATTGAGGTGTAAAAGCGAAGGTACATTGCTACTGCTACTGTAGCATCTCTACAATCACTCTAATTTTGCCATCTGCTACGTCTAAGCGCAGTTTCCAGTATGTAAAAGGACCACCTTCACTACGTTGGATGTTAAGAATATGAAAATCTGGATAGGAATGGCGGAGACGAATGTGCACACAATGAACATGGAGAGCGAATACAGAACTAACATCAATTATAATAATACAGTACATAGTTTTCCAAATGATAGCATCGCCATAACATCACTCCTCCTCGTCTCCAAACGTATTTTGCATTAATCTGGACCACTCAGTAGTCCATTCCTCCTCCAGCGTCACCTCATACTTCAGACTCGAGCCAATTTTTGGCAAGCTCCAGTTGGCGTGGCATGAAAACGCCCCTGTGGAGGTTGCAGTCAGGCGGCATGGAACTCCCCCGCCTTGCACGCTGTCGCTAAGATGGTGCAGAAAACTGACCGTCCCATTCATGGAAACCTTTTGCCAGATGCAGGCATGCGCGCAGCATTTTCGGTAATAGTCCCAGCAATCCTGGTGAGATGGCTGCATGGCATCGGTGGGCTCTGGGAAAGCCTCAGTGGTGGGATCGTGGTTGAGTTCGGATCGGCCATGGGCGTTCACCACTTGTCCTTCAATAATAGCGTATTGGAGAGCTGCATCTTCTGCAGCGGTAAAAGAAACACTTTGTGGAATACTATCCGCAATTTCTTCTTCAAATACCATTATCTCCATAATAGATGTATTCCGCATCATGTCACAGAGTTCGAATTCGTGGCAAGTATCTGCGACTTGCTCTTCGGTAAAACTAGCGTCAGCACCAGCGCGACAAACAAGTTCCTGTGTAGTGTCGTCAACAGCAGCTTCAAGAGCTGAATCTTCTGCAACGGCAAATGGAATGCTTTGCTGATGAAGAATATCCACATTCTCTTCAGAGACCAACAATGTCTCCGAAATAGATAAATGTCGCATCATGCCACAGAGTTCAAGGCAAGAATTATCTCCCAGGACAGAGACAGCCTGCTCTCCATTAGTGGCGGCTTCGAGAGCAGTTGCATCTTCTGCGGAAAATGAAATGCTTTGCTGTTGCGGAATATCCACATCTTCTCCTTCTGAGATCAACGTATCCGAATTGGATATGTCCCGAACTTCTTTAATAGCGGTTTTGAGAGCTTCTGCGTCTTCTGCGGGAAATGATACTCTCTGTTGTGGAATGTCGGCATTTCCTTCAAAGACCAACAATGTCTCCGAAGTGGCCGTATCTTCCTTTTCAGCAACAACGACATCGAGAATAGCTGCATCTTCTGCGGAAAATGAAGTGCTTTGCTGGTGTTGCAGAATGTTTGCATTTCCTTCATCTTTAATATCAAGGAGGACATCATCATCGCAACAAACGAGTTCTTGCATAGTATCGTTGTGCAGCACTTCTTTCTTTTCAATAACAATAGCGGTTTCGAGAGGAGCTGCATTTTCTTCTTCAGAGGCAAATAATGTCTCCAGAGTGGGTCCGTCCTGCATCATTATGTCACAGTGTTTGTGGCAAGTCTCTGCGACCTGCTTGTCTGTAACCTGGGTGTCATCGTAAAAAACTGCGTGCGGCAATTCTTCTTCAACAATGACGATAATTTCGAGAGCTGCATCTTCCGTGGCAAATGTAATGCTTTGTTGTGAAATCGCATTTTCCTCTTCAAAGACCACCGACGTCTCCGAAACGGATGTATCCTGCCTGTCAAAGAATTCCTGGACAGGGACAAATTCCAACAAGGCTTTCTCTTCGGTAACAGAGTCACCAACCTGACAAACAAGTTCTTGCCTGGTATCAATGTTGTTGGTCAGATCGCCTTCCTCTGCGGCAAATGAAATGCTTTGTTGTGAAATGCCCGATTTTTCTTCAGAGATCAAAAATGTCTCTGAAACGGATGTCTCCGCAGTGGATGCCTCCGAAATGGACGTATCAGAAATAGATATATCCGAAATGGATGTATCAGAAATTGTATCCGAAAAGGATGTATCTTGCATCATGTCGTAGAGTTCGTCGCAGCAAGTCTCTGTGACCTGCTCTTCGCCAGTACCATCGTCACCATCATTGTTATTGTGACAAACAATTCCCTGCGTGATATCGTTATCCTTAACAGGGATGTTGTCCTCGACAGGAACGTTATCCTCGACAAAAACGTTGTCCTCGACTGAAACGTTGTCCTCGACAGAAACTTTATCCTCGGCCGGAACATTGTCCTCGACATGACCAAAGAACTCTCGTCTGCGGGAGGTGGGAGTCCACACGCACCCCAACCTCTTAACCGCATCCAATATCCCCAGATCTTTTTTACGTCTTGTATAATGATTTGTTAGACGATTCGATTGGATTTTATAAACCGGCACTTGAAAAAGGCTGTTTGAAAGACTGTTTTTGTTGAGTATGAAGAGGAGTCTAGCAAAGTGCGCCGCAACTATCGCTGTGGAGGCGATCAGGATCGTATCCATGATACTATTTTTTGAGCGTAACCTATTGGTTAAAAGAGGGAGAGAAATTCGGGTTCGTAAAAGGAGTTTCTGAAGGATGTGGAGGGTGTGAAGATAGGAGGAAGAGGGTGCTATATGGAGAGAATTGAGTAGAAATAAGGGCAGTTCGAGCGAAACTAAGCGGTCAAGAATGAGATGAATTCATGAAGTCTGTAAGGCTAGAATTCGAGTCGTGGGAAGAGCTTGTAGGCAGATGAATGGTGTGTAGATGGAGGAGAAGGAGGAGGTTAGGAATAGCAGAAGTGAGGGCAGGGCAGGGCAGGGCAGAATAGTGTTTTGTTGTGTTATTTGCGACTGCCTTTTAATGCCCCATGCGTTCACGGTAAATCACCCACTCACCTTGCATTGCTTTCAATTGCGGTCTCATTCGTCCAGTCTTTCGAATTCCGGAAAGGCTTTCGTCGAAACTAACCAATGAGCGCACCAGCTTAACAACGAGAGCTGCCAGTTAGCCTCGATTAGACGCTCACACTGATCTACACTTTGACGCCCGCTGCGCCTCAGGAAGGGGCCGGTCTACGAGACCATGCTCACTCAAAACGCCGCTGCGAAGCCACTGCACAGCGGGAAAAATCGCCTGACAGACCAGCCGCCGGTACCCTGGTGGATTCCACCCAGCCATGGCACCAGTTCCCGTCACCAGAGTTCCTGCTGGCCAGTAAGCTCGGCTCCAAAACCGACCGAGCTTGCAGCGCTAGTTTACGAGCCCACGACAGCAGGAAGATTACGTTGGGGCTCGTATGTTTCTTTCTTGCCCTAACATCTGCACTGACGAAGGACGTGATATTGTTCAGTGAAGTTGATCGAGCTGTACTATTCTTGCCATGGTCAGAAGATTTCTTCGCCAAATATAGCTATACTAACCAGCTCTTCATTTGTATCCATAAAATTTTGAACTTCATAGCGAACACTGTCATCTATTCGGTTTGTCGTTAAACTCGACCAATCGGAACCACGCCTAGCTAGGAAGCTTAACCGCCATCCCTGTTTCCCGCCAATCCCCGCTTTTTCCATTCACCACATCCTCCGCCCATCTATGCTCCGCACCCTCCCCCGCCTCTTTAACACTACCCACCGCCATCTCTCCGCCATGTCCCGCCTAGCCAACAAAACCATCCTCATAACCGGCGCCTCCTCCGGCATCGGCCGTTCAACCGCCTACGAATTCTCCCGCACAGCCCCCAACATCCGCCTAATCCTTACCGCCCGCCGCATCGACACCCTCCGCCAGATCGCAACCGACCTCGAAACCTCCAGCGGCGGGCGAACAAAAGTGTTGCCGTTACGCTTCGACGTCTCCTCTCCATCCGAGGCCCGGGGGTTCCTTTCGACGCTGCCCGAGAAGTGGCGGGATATCGATGTGCTGGTCAACAACGCAGGCCTCGTGAAGGGCGCTGACAAAGTCGGGGAGATCAAGGAAGAGGATATTGATGTGATGATGACAACGAATGTATTGGGTCTTATCAACGTGCGTGCTCCCTCGTTGCCCCACCCCCTTTCATTCACCAGGCGCTAATGTTGGGGGAAGTAGTTGACGCAGCAGATCGTGAAGCTGTACCACTCGCGCGGGGGGAAGGGGGATATCATCAACATTGGCTCGATCGCGGGGAGGGAGCCGTACGCGGGAGGCGCGATCTACTGCGCCTCCAAGGCTGCGGTGCGGTCATTTACAGATTCGTTACGGAAGGAGCTTGTAGCTACGAGGATACGCGTTATGGAGGTTGACCCCGGACAGGTAGAAACGGAGTTTTCAGTGGTCAGGTTTGGCGGGGATAAGGCAAAGGCAGATGCTGTTTATGCGTAAGTTTTTCCTGACAATGTGGAAGGAGTACTAAAGAGAGAGGTAGAGGATGCGAGCCGTTGACGCCTGAGGATATTGCGGAGGTTATTGTGTTTGTTGCCGGGAGGAGGGAGAATGTGGTTGTTGCGGATACCATGATTTTTCCGAGCCATCAGGGGGGCGCGGGGGTGATACATAGGAGGTCGGAGTGATGAAGTGGTGGGCGGATCTACACGTGGCCTTGGAGACCCGGCGGCGATAGAATAATACGATAGCAAGAAGTCCATTGCACTATAGTAAACTCGAACCTGCCTTATACTTCCAGAACTGGCCGTTATTCTTTATGGATTCTACTTTAGCTATAGTGTAAAGGGATTCTAGAGGGAGCACGACAGAGTAGGAGAACCTGGGGTTTGATTATGGAGAATCCATAATGATCGATAACTACTCGTCCCATTTTTCACTATCAACAAACACCACTCCCCAACAATGCAACGATTACGCCGGTTCCAGCACCTACATTTATCCCAAGCAGTCAAAGCTCCGTCCAAATAATCTTCCCCGCATCCCTCATCTCCCCCACCTGCTCTACCAACCCCACCTTCTCCGTCCCCCTTTGATGTGCCTCCTTAACCAGCCTCACCAAATCCTTCACCCCCGACCCATGGGGACAATCCTTCCACTGCCCATCATCCCTCACGCACACAACCTCCCCCTCCACCCTCACCGTACAACTCTTCTTCACCCCCGCCTCCTCCGTCTTCTCCACACTCGTCACCAACAAATCCATCCCCCCTCCCGGCCCAATATCCGAAACACACCTATTCAGCTCATCAAAGTCTATCCCGGCCTTTTCCGCCGCAGACTTGATGAAGTCCTGGTCGGTAACTTTACCGTACTCCTCCAGCAGCGCGCGCGAGAACGGGAGGTAATCGAGCGACGGAGCCGTGAGCTTGGCGGCGCAGAGGTGCAGCATGTTACCGAGACACTCCGAGGGGCCATGTTTGCATGCGACGCCGCTAGCGGTGGGCGTGCCAATGAAGCTTTGCGTGTAATTTACGAGCGGCGAGATTTGTTCTAGCGCCGGGGAGATAAGGTGGACGAAGGCGTAGGTCGCGTCGGGGCATTGCGACATTATGTGGATTTCGAGGGGGACTTTGTAGTCGGCCATGGCGGCGGGGAGGAGCGTGAGGAGGATGGCGAGAAACTTCATGAGGCTAAGGTGTGTGAATGCGGGGTGTTGTGGGTGAGATGGGCTGAGGTTGCGTCGGATGACGTACGTCTCGTGCAAGATCAGCGCTAGTGGAGGCGGCTTTCACGTGCACTCACTCGAGAAGCTGCAGGTTTGAAATGTTACAGGTCTGATACACGGTCACTGCTGCAGGGGCTTGATGCCTCTTGTATATATCTCGAGTCTTTCTCTTTCTCTCTTCTCTGTACTATAAAATATACACACACAATTCTCCCCTTCCATATCGTAACATGAAATGTGCTTTAACTGTTCAAGGCGTTTGCAACTGCCGACTACATGTCAAGCGTCGATGTTGTTTGTCAGATGCATTAAACTGTGGGGGCATGAATGCACTCTACGAAAGCACAATCGTGCAATTAGCTCCAGATCTGGACGAGCAAACGGACACAAAGATCTAGAGGTGTATCAGCACGGATATCAGCCTTTAACTATCCGTATGCGACTTCGTATCTCGACCCACGTGCACCCTCATTTGGAGCGGTTCTGATTATCCTCGGAGCCAAAGTTGCAGCGCAGATGCTGGACTTATGTTTGTACAACACTATAAGAGGGAAAAAATGCTCGGGACATTAAAGAGGTTGAAATGTGTGTGAAATACTTCCATAACCACCGTTTTATCCCCCAAGAGGTCCTGTCGAGGATGATGGTATGAGCAACACCGTGGGTAAACGGGATGACTATTATACCGCAGGGCTAGGTAGTACTATCTAGGAACTCTACAACATTGAACTGTATGAGAGAGGAATTATGGTCTCAAATGGGGATCTCCGCAAAGCACGGCTTGGGAATCATCGTAAACAAATGGGGTGCTTATTAGCTTCTGCTCCATGGCAGTTTTCGCACCAATGAAGTCGCAATCTATCTCGCAAACACTGTGGCGTAACAAAAACTCCACAAAGGGGAAGAAGGGTAGAGGGAATCGGGCACTGTCATACTCTAGATAGAGAGAATAAAGTTTGATTAAAACTAAAACAAACAAAAACAAAAAACTCCAAGCAGGAACTCTAGCTCAAATCTCGACAAAGCGGTTGCTTCCCATTTGTAGTAAAATAGCAAAAAACAATGCAGCTAAGTTTTGGGTACAGGGAGGTCAGTTGACCCATCAGTCCGGTATCGAACCGCATGGACGATATCGATACCGGTTCAGACCATTATTTTTGAGCCTGATTAGAGCACTGTCCAGAATGGGTTCATATCGTGGAAGAGGTGGTTGCTCCGTGATTCAAACCGGCGAAGCCGGATTCGACGAACCATTCAGCCCAGACCTATTCCAAAATACTCCTTGCGATAAGATCGGTCATCATCACCCCGTAGGGCTTTATGCTATAGAAGCCGTATGCTATAGAAGCCGTTTCCTGACAAGAAGCCACAAACCTCGCTTCTGAACTCTAGTTTAACTTAATAACTATAGCCCCACCGGTATATACTTCCAAATGAGTTGAGAATTACGAGCTAGACTTGTGCACAAACTTACAAAGCTGCAGTAGAAAACATAACAATGTCACTCTTATCTCCTACATACCTGATTTGTCGGATTTGTTGCAGATTTCAGCCCTATAAATTTATTTGTTAATCAATGTCGATGTTGAGCTGAACTACCACAAACATTTTAATTGGACAAACCTTATGATACGTATCCCAAAGAAGAAGCGCAACAAAACCGAGAATATCAGGTGTGTAGGGAGAATCGATGCACCACACCATTTCATCATAAAGTCCCGAGTTGTGCTTGAATCGATGAATACTCGAAAGGATAACATTTCTGTACCATTTCCAGCTGAGCTATAAGAGCTACGCGGGATTTTTGGGGTTTGTGGAGGGTTTTGCTGCTCGGGCGATACGTATTGTAGAATATGGGCTCGAGGTGTGAGGCACGGTATGATTACAGAGCACGCATACTTTGGCCACCAGCAAATAACTCTAAAAAGCCTTGAAAAAATCGCAACTTCCTATTGCGCGAATTCCAATCATACGCGGTATGTCGTTAACGGTTATCTGCCGTGTGTCGTGTGTGGGAAAAAAAGCAGATGATATGCACATCGGATTTAAGCTGGCTAGCGTGCATGGCGGCGGCATGCAAACGCAGTTCTCCACCCTCGCCACCGCCAGCAACTGCAGGGCACATTCTTACCGGAGGGCATCTGAAATAAATGGATATCACGCGCTTGCCTGTTGATCTTAACGGGATGTCTGGAATTGCATGAAGCCGTTAGCCGTCGGGATATAAGTAGAAGTGAGGTAGGTATAAGGTGTGGAATTTCACATACATGTTCCATCCGAAGAATACGCGGGATACTTCTCCTCGGGTTCGTGCTTGCCTCGACATACCTAACCAAGTAATGCAGCTGTCTGAAGACTAGGTATCAACGCTTGTTAGGCGTTGCAGTAGATCCGATATGCAGAGCTGAAGTGCATCTTGCAGCCCATCTTATGCGGATGCACCTGAACCTAGATTATCGCACTGTGCAACGGCACCGAAGTAGGCCGTCCATTGATGGAGGATTATATCGATGGTGTAGCAAAGTGGTCGATTCTCCGCCCTGAAATAGCTAGTGGTGTAGTAGCGCGGGAACTACGGCATCAGCCGACTCTATAGCTGTTACGCCTCCCTCCGTGAATAGAACCTGCCAGAATACAATGCAGCAGACGGCTAAGTGAGCCCGAAACCCCAGTTATGGGGTTCGAGAAAGTAAGCTCGTCAATGATGCAGCTCCCACAATCCATGGTTAAATACCAAGTGCTACCTCATATGCGGTAAATGCTAAGTACTTTTTACGGATTATTGAACCCGGATCAGTATACGAAGTAGCTGCCTGCTGGGAATTCCGCATCGAGCTTCTTGGAGCTACGGATGCTTTTGATACCTACTTGTACCTATTTATACGTATATTAACACCAGACGCTGATGCACAGCTTTTGACATCTTTGTTGCTGTCGCCATTGCCAGCTGGGGCCTAACTTAAGTACTTCCCTCGTACAACAATAGAAATTCCTACTCTCCTCTTCTCTTCCTCTCTTCTCCTCCCTTATTTTGACAAGGTTCCCCTCCCTCCCTCCGACCCGACCCAAGGGATTGTTGTGATACTATCTGTCCACCTTACCTTTTAATATGTCTAGCTACGGTTCCCTTTGCTCCAAAGCATTTCATTCAAAAGGGACATTTCACGGCGGCGACAGGAATGACTCACCAACAGACCCTACAGAAAACACACCGCTGCTCTCAGTACCGGATCATTCGTTCTTCCCTGGCTCTGGCGGTGTCAGTGTGTCAACACCACCATTGAGTCCCCACCGAGACGATGACCTTTTGACAATTACCGACACCATCGATGGCGGTGAAGAGCGGGAAGTCTTGCCGATTTTGTCAAAAATCATAAGCAATACACCACTGGGGATCGAGGCGGAGGTTATCCCAGCAACCGCTAGCGCACCAGGCGCGCACAATGACTTTCGACTGCCGAGAGATGATGCGCTCCGATATATCGCCAACCAGAACGACGGAAACAACGATGAAGCGACCGAATTTAGCTTCCGTGGGGGGATAACTACTGGCCAGTTTTGGCTCATCTTTACTGGTAAAGAAACCCTTGCACCGTATGTACAAAAAAGTCGACTGTCAGCTAATGAATCTCTGTAAGGTATCATGATGGCAAATTTCATTGCTGCGTTCGACTCCACGATCATGGCTTCAACCCATACGTCGATCACTTCGACTTTTCAGGCGTCCGAGCTTGCGTCTTGGCTATCCACCTCGTTTCTGCTCACCAGCACGAGTTTCCAGCCGCTTTACGGGCGTACTAGCGATGTGATCGGGAGGAAGATACCGTTTGTGTTTTCGTGCCTCGTATTCACAACTGCAACGCTCTGGTGTGCATTAGCGCAAAGCATGATGAGCTTTATTGCGGCCAGGGCAGTTTGTGGTATCGGTGCGGGAGGTATGATTACGATGTCAGGAGAAATCCCATACCCGACTTTAATAATGGTATGCTAAATTTTTATCTAGGGGCGCGATCGTACTTAGCGATATCTTGCCGATAGAAGTTCGCGGAAGCTATCAATCAATCAATAATCTTGCGTATGGGTCTGGGTCAGTCCTTGGTGCTGCTACAGGTGGATTTCTAGCGGACGTAGTTGGCTGGAGATGGGAGTTTGGTCTTCAGGTTCCGTTTGGAATCTTTTGCATAACCGTCTTGTCTTTCACCATTCCTAGTCCGGAAAATGCGAATTCGACACATTCTCTACGGGACCGGTTCAAGGACTTTGATTTTGCGGGCTCCATGTTCTTAACTACAGGCTTGATCTTTCTGATCCTTGGAATGAACCTTGGAGGAAATGTATTGGAATGGTCTGATTACAGAGTTATCGGATCGATTTGTATTGGTCTGTTTCTCGGGAACCTGTTGTTGAGAGCGGAGATGCGGGCATTGTCACCGGTAATGCCGTTGAAGTTACTGTGCTCTGCTCCTCGCGGTCTCTTGATATTCAACAATGTTTGTAGTATGGCCGTTGTAAACGCTGTAAGTCACTATGTCTATTCCTAACGGTTGACGTGTCTAATGCAAAAAGGTTCTTTTCAATCTCCCACTGTACTTCCAGGCTGTTCGACTCGAGAGCGCCACAAAAGCTGGAGGTCGGTTACTTATTCCAGCTCTTGCCGGAACATTCACCGGTACTTCCACTGGATTTATAATCTCAAGAACGGGACGGCTCCATGATACTCTTTACCTTGGAGCAGGTTTACTCACCATTGGTACCTTCATGTTCTGCTTCATGCCGCCTAACTTGCCATCTTGGGGATACTTTATATTTCTCATTCCCGCCAATCTAGGAAACGGGTTTGTCATGCCTAGTACCCTGCTAAGTATACTTGCGACGAGTGCTCAAGCGGACCAAGCGGTGGCGACAAGTACATTGATAATGTGGCGGAGCTTGGGCGGTGTTTTTGGTGTTGCAGTGAGCAGTGGGATCGTGCAGAATTTTTTGAGCTTCTTTTTGGAAAGGAACATTACAGGGGACGATAAACAGGATATAATACGGACGGTCAGAAAGAGCGTTCAATCGATCTTTGACTTGGATCCTCTACATCAACAGCAAGGTTTGTTATTCCCTCTCGTTGTGTCGAATAAGGTACTAATCAAGGCAAATAGTGGCGTTGTCTTACCAGTCCTCACTCCGGTTCTGCTTCATATTTACAAGTATTATTGCGCTGATTTCGATATTGTTGATCTATAAGATCGATCTTCCTACAATCCGGAGGAAGCAGAATGATAAGTCCCTGGAGTGCGCTCATGTTGGGGAGTAGCTATAGAAGTGGATGTAAGGATATAGATTTCTTTTTCCTTTGTTCTGATATCCGAGATATAGCTCGATATGTAGATATAAAATGCTAGAGAAGCTTCTTTCTTCCCGCCCTCCGTTTCGAGAAACATTTTACTAACGGGAGTATCTGAAACATGCATATTTTCTCAATCCGCAAAGTCTAATTTAACGATTTCCCATCCTTCCGTTCCTTTCGTGTTGGTGATGTTTTGGGAAGTAAGGATGTGTGTATCCGTCTGCGTGGGGTGGGCGAGATATGTGGTAGGGTATTGAGGAACGTGTTGATGATACAGATCATATTGCACGGTATCATACAGCACGATCGATCGATCGATTCAATAACGCCTACCGGTATTTAAGTGCATCTTGCATCTTTGGATTACAGTATTATCATATGTACCTTCATTCTCATCATATGTATCCCCCATGTGCTCGCACACACAATTAACGATGTACGAGCAGCAACGATTGTTCTGCAGGCTGGGCGAATTGCGGGAAGTTGTATCAAATTGATCGGTTGCTGCATTATGTTCTCATTCTGGTATGCAGTAGAGTAAGGTGCTAGAAACACAAGATGCTAGAAACGCCAGTCAGGTGCTATACCGCAGGTTCGAAACCTGCGGGAATACCTTTAGTTCACTTGAGATTTCCCACGCACTCCCAATGTCCATGGGTGGCAGTAGATCGGTGCGGGCTGGTATGAATCTACCCCTCCGCGGAGAACTTTCAAATTTGGTACGTCTGAGGTGATATTTACTGGTCCGGGAATCCCAACACCAGCGAGTAAACAAGAGCAGATCACCTAGCTTAATGGTGCTAGAAACATCAATGCTAGAAATTCCAGTTGTAGGTGCTGTAAACACCCACAACACAGGTTCAAACCTGCGGGAACAACTGTTCTGGGTTTTTTTCTTTCATGAAGCAAGGTTAATTTACGGTTATGTTGATTGCAGGAGTGACTAATTGTCTCTTTACAGCATCTATGAGCTCTAATTACAGAACACGGCCAAGCAAAAGCAGTTATAGCAAAATAGAGCGGTGCTAGTAGTGAGAGGGAAAATAGCGAGTGAGAAGTGAGAAGGGTTAGGATCTGAATGACTGAGAGTTAGAGACTCAAGGAGTAAAGGAACTGCGCTCTCCTTCATACCTCAGCCATACTCTCGGCACCGGCATCTGAATCCACTGCCGCAGTGTCCTGCTAGCCCACAGCTGAACTAACTATGAACTGTAAGCAGGGCTGGTCGATAGTGCGTAAACAGAGGGGAGCGGTGTGAGATAGGAGTGCGCACTGCTTTCGGAGTAAAGCTTTTTTTGTTCTCCCAGAGCCAGCCTTGCGGAAATGTAACCATATCATAACTTGAATGTCTGGGGACAGCTACAGTTAAATTGTCCCGCGGATAATAACTCGCTTCATGTTGTATGAAAACGTTCCCCACCAGAACCACACATAGCCTTCTTCTGTATCTTCGTCTGCTACTACTCCATTCCGCTGCTCGTGCCGAGAGCGAGCATTTTCAGTGGCGCGCGACTTGTCAGGAATGGGGCTTACTAAAGCTTATTAGAATGCAGTGAGGTATGGAAGGATTAGGCTAAGCTAAAAAAAAAGCAGGTTATTATGGCAACCTCAATAAGGACTCAGTTGCTCGCAAGGTGTTGTAGGCATCAAGGATAGGCAGTAAGGATGGAAATCCAGGATAGGTCGCAATTTGGCCTCGAATCAGGCTCTCAGTTGTGTACGTGTGCACTAAGATGAAAATGGAAGTGACAAAAAGGGAATAGTGTGGCGAGGGAACAAAGTTGTGAGAACCTCGCTCCACACAAAGTTGCCAAGTCAACCCGGTTAAAATTTCAACACCATGGGTTTGAGCTGGGTTTGCATGGAAAGAAGAGTTTAAGGGAAAAGAAATCAACTTTATATGGGGCACTAAGCAAATTGGACAAAATTTGCGGTGTAAAGTGATCAAGAGTGACTGGGTTAAGCCCAGATCAGCTTTGGGTTAAGGCTGCAGTCAGTCCACATGTGGTGGAATTCTTTAAAAAAAATACTCGGTATTGACTCAGGTAGATGTAACCTAATACCCCCCCAAAAGCTCAGCTCTCTGGAGGTAATTTGAAATTTTGGTGGAGTGATGTCTCCAGGCCCTTTCACCTCACTTTTTTCATGATCTCAATTTGGGACAGAACTCGCCATTTCGGTTAGTATAAAATCACGTGAGATCAAAGGGCCGGGGTACGAGGCCAGTCGCAATTAAAGGTTTGTTACTCATAGATATTACATTCACTACACTCGTTTAAGATACGTAGATAGCCGCAGTACAATTCGACTGCAACTGTCAATAGTCATTCTGTGTCATAATGACACTTGATGAGTCACTTCTACGTACTTGGCGGCAATTATTTGGAGCATCCGCTGTTGATCGAATCTGTGTTACCAGCCTTTGGCAGATATGTCCTAGCTCTTGTCGATTGCACGTTAACTCAATTATCTAGTGTAAGTGATGGCTCATAACCAGAATAGACGGATGAGAATTTAAACATTCTATATGGTCTCATCTTTCACGGTGACTATGGCTACCTCCCTAACAAACTTTTGTTCCACTTCCAGCTTTGTAATGCCCCCGTTTCCACAATATCACAATACAAGGAAGGTTTTTAGCACCTTCATATTCTCACGCACTGAGGAAGATGAGCAAGGTAGATGCGCTCTCAAGTCACTTGATCCTACAGAGAATAAAGGATATTTGCAGAGTTACTACGGCAGGCGTGGGCATCGAGGAAATTAAAGCATTTTTTGTCAAAATTTTTCTTTATTTTTTTGGGGGGTATGCAAGTTCAAAAGGTCTCTATATTACTTGACACCGAGAGTAAAACTCTTCCTGTCATTGTGTTGTGGTTGAAAATCAATTTTTATGGTTGGCCACTGATAGTTTTTAATTTGTACCCTCATGTACTTTATTAGCCTCCGTAGTCATTCTTTTGTTCTTGTCTTCTTATATTCTTTTATCCTATCCACAAGAAGAGATATTTTTTCTCGGAATTGATACTGCACCCTCACAAGTTCTTCCTGTATTATGTGTTGGGCACCCTAAAAACATAACACCGTAGGGGGGATACCTGTAGACAAGAATTGGAACTGACCGCCTAGCCTAACCAATGCAATAAATACTAACTACAGGTGCAAATAACCAGTGCGGGTTCGAAACCTGCAGTGCTGTAAACACGGGTCGCAACTGGGAGGTATAAACACCAGGGTCCAAAACCCAAGACGTTACAAACGTCAGCGGACACGGGTTCGAAACCTACCGCTCTTTTATTATTTTGTTGTATCCACAAGAGCATAGTGTTACAAGAACTCGTTGCTATATGTTCTGCCTACCACAAGTTCTCCCAATGTTGAGCAGGGCACCTTAGAAAGCTATCAACGTCGCAGGTCAATTTAGAGTCGTTCTCACTGAACGTCACCCTCCTATAATCATTGCAAACTCAAGAGTCGATCGCTTGGTTTAACTGGTGTTGTAAACACCAGATGCTGTAAACACCGGGGTTCGAGACCTTAAGGCGTTATAAACGTCAAGGGCGCGGGCCCGAAATCTGCAAGAAATAGGTACTTTTTTGCGTGGCTTCATAATTTGTAATTGCAAAAGAACATCATGCATTCCCATTTTCGCAAACTTTAAAGGTCTTCCAAACTTTTAAAATCACGGCCCGTAGCCCGTGGTGAGACAGGGAGAACAAAAGAGATTCCCTGCAGGTTTCGAACCTAGCCTAGACCATATTCGACTAGGATCTGCGCTTGTTTACCGCTAGTAGCGAAACCTAGTAAACTTCAAATTCACCTGGAAACTAACTGGCACAGAACTTCTCTAAAAAACCCTGAACTAAAGTCACTCCAACCCGCACTGATCAAAAGAAGTAGTTTGTAGACTACAAAAGAAGAAGAGCAAAAAGTGAAAGTCTAACCTGCGGTCTTAGTGTTTATTGTACCATTTGAGCTCTCGCAGGCTTCGATCCCGCAATCGGATGTTTCTGGCACCATGCTTAGCCAGCTAATCCAAGAGATAGCTGCTTGTTAATTCAATGGCTTTAACCATAAAGTGTAGCACTTTTTCTAGTTCAGCCGCGTCATATCCATTGGCCGAATACTTCAAGGGAGCCCTTCTGGAAAGGACGACCAAAAAGCGACAACTGCAGGTTTCAAACCTGGGCCGGGGCCTTGGTGTTTATAGCACCATTCGGGTGTTGCAGGTGTTTCTGGCACTATAATCAACCAATTACACTAAGAGGTTATTTCATGTTAATCTGATGATTTTAACCATGACAATGGCACATTTTCCAGAGCATGTGGCTTCCAGAGCACCTTGATATCTGCTCGGAGAAGTCTTGCTGAAAAGAAACTCCAAAAGGGATAGTCTCAGGTTTCCAACCTTGGGTATTAGTATTTATAGCACCGATAAAGCAGTTCAGGTTTCGAACCAGCGTCTCAGCGTTTATAGCACCTGATATTTACAGCGCCTGATGTTTCTTGCTAAGGGATCTGCTCTTGTCTATCTACTGGCGGTGAAACTTATTAAACGTCCCAGAAAGGTATCCCAAAGCACTATTACTAACTCTTAAATACTCATACATTATCGGAGCGCAGTTTGGTCGGCACTGAATACAGCCGCACAATGCTAGGTAAAACAGCTAGAGCTAGATCACCACCTGGTTGGATCCTACCCTCATTGAGGGAGATTGATGCTTTATTCTGCGTTTACCAGCACTGCGCTAGGTATGCAAAAATAATGAGGTTTCGATCCCGTGTCTGGTGTTACAGCACCTAGCGTTTACAGTACCAAATATCTACTCTTGCTATTCACCGGTAGTAAATCTGGTAAACTCCACCCGGGCCCGTAAACCAACTGACGTGTAACTTCTCCCGGAAAAAAATCCCAAAAGCTTCAAATGTCACATCAGCCCGCACCGATCCACTGCCGCTTACTGACATTCCCCCAGTGTTTACAGCTTCCATCTTTAGCCAGCTAAGCCAAACGATAAGTCCTTGTATGTGCAGCGATTCCCACCCAGTTTTCCTAATCGGCCTGCATGAAACCTGGCCTATCCTGTGCTAATGAGGCCTGACTTTCCGGCCCTAAAAAGCCTAGTAGCCGGCCGCGCCGCTTAAGAACACTGTTTTCATCATCCTATACAGGACCTAAAGGCTAAAGTTAGACCTCAAAGAGTAAAAACAGATCACCGCAGGGTTTAAACCAACGGGCCGACGTTTTGAGTGCCATGAGGTTTCGAACCTGCGCCCTGGCGTTTGGAACGCCGTGAGGTTTTAGGCCCCAGCGTTTGCAGCACCATCGTTAGCATGCTAAGCCAAGCAATCGGTTCTTGTATGCAATGATTTTCACTATTATGTACAGGATTTAAGCTAGGGTCTCAAGGCAAAAAGAATGAATACTGGAGGTTTGAACACTGGTGTGTATATCACCATGGCGTTTATAGCGCTGTGATTTCGAACCCGGTATTTACAGCACCTTGGCCTGGTGTTTGTAGCATCAGCTAAGCCAAACGATTAGTCCTTGACATATGCAATCGTTTCCACTACCCTGTACAGGACCTAAGGCTAAAATCCCGAAAACCAGCGCACCGCTAAAAGAGTGAGCGCCGTAGGTTTAAACCGGTCGCTTTTTGCTCTGAGGCCGAGGCTTCGAACCCGCGCCCTGACGTTTAATCTTTTTGCAACTATGAGCTGGAACTACGAAACGCAAAAAGTTTGTTTCTCGGAGGTTTCGAACCATCATCCTGGTGTGTATTGCACCGGCCCCTGGCATTTCAAGCACCAGGTAAGCTAAACAATGTGCTTTTGTTTACTTATCGGCGGTGGATCCCGTTGACTTCACTTTAGACACGTCTAGCTTGAGAACTTCGTGAAAGAAGGATTCGTAAATGCCTGTTACCTTCACCACTAGCTCACGAATACTGTTTCATCATTAACATACACTTAGAACGACAGTTGAGAGTCTGGGAAGTCTCAGTGAACAGTGACAGAAAATAACATTGATTGCAGATTTCGAACCTACACCCCAGCATTTATAGTACCTGGCGTTTATAGCACCTGATGTTTCTGTCACTAGTTATGCAATGGGGTCTGCTTTTGTTTGTTCACTGGCAGTGAAATCCTATGGACTGCACCCCGGCTCCGGCTTGAAATTTTCTTCCAAGAAGACACCCTCCGCTAATATGGCTCTCGATACACTACCGCAGCGGCCGAACAAAAACCATCATTGTAAACTCACAGAAACATCTTCTCAGTACGCCCAATGGCATCATCAGTGTGTGTGCGCAGTCTCTGCGCCTACTAGAGAAAAAAGCTAGATAAGTGCGTCTCTCAACTCCAACAGCTCGCATCGAGAGAACGTTAATGTTTTTACCAAAAATGTACTAGGTGTAGGAGCATGGCAAAACAAAATAATGGCAAAGGTGAGCATTGCGGGATTGGAACCCACGTCTCCGGGTTGGCGTTTAGAGCGCCATGAAGTGTTGAACCCTGGTGGTGTTTATAGCACCATCCTCCGCCAGCCAAACTAAGCGGTTAGGTCTTGTATATGCAATGATTTCTGTCATGCTGTACAGAACCTAAGTTTAGATCTCAAAGGAAAAAGCTGTGCGGGTTTTGAACCCGGGCCAAGCATTTTAAGTGCCTTGAGGTTTCGAACCCCGGTGATGAACCCATAGCCTGGAGTTTAGAAAATGAAGTTTCGAACCTCGGTGTTTACAGTACCTGGTGTTTGTAGCACCAGCTAAGCCAAGCGATCACTTATGTATGAGAGGACCTTAGCTAGAATATCAAAAGCAACTAAGTCTGCTGCCGACGCGGGTGAGCAGAGGAGACAGCTACGATGGAAATTACCTTTATAAAGATTCAGGGCAACTCAGAATAGACTCATCATTATCTGAACCAATTCCGTATTTATTCTTTGGACAGGAGTCAAGCGCGCAACGCTGCACCAAGCTCTTAGAAAGCTTTCAAGCAATTAGGTGAAAGGGCAAAAAGAATGAGTATATCAGGCTTGAGTCTATGGCCTGACATTTATAGCACCACGAGATTTCAAACCTTGGTAATTATAGCACCTAGTGATTACAGCACTGTGCTCTGTGTTTGAATACCGCAGGTTTCGAACCTGCATACTGGTGTTTATAGCACCCGGCGGCACCTGGCGTTTTTAACACCAGCTAAGCTATACGATCTTTTGTTTAATTATTGGTGGTGAAACCCAGTAAATCTCTCCCGGAAGAAAATTCCGCCAGCTTCCCGTCACTGGCCTCCGAATGCTCATCCGGATATCCACCGTCGGGGTGTAATTTAACCCCCATATCTGTGAATCTGCTGGGGAAACAGTTAGATAAAATTAGAGCCAGACCTCGCATCGAGGCAGGAGGAATGGATTGTTAACGCTCTATTCAGTATTACCAAGGGTGCAAATAGTGCAAAATGATGAGCAACCCCGCATTTGGTGTTTACCGCCCCGCAACCCAGTGTTTACAGCACCCTGCTCCTAATATTTCAAACACCAGCTAAGCTAAACGATCTGCTCTTGTTTTTTCGCTGGTGATGAAACCCAATAACTCTCCCAGGTAAAAATTTCTCGCAAAAAGAAACTCCACAACACACATAGCTCCTGAATACGCACCGATGTTTGGAGCACAGTTTAGTCTCGACGCTGATGGAAATAGCTGGATGAATGCCAGCCAGACCAGTCACACCCTTGTCTGAACCCCAAGGGATGGGAATGGGCCGCCGATGCATTATTTGGTGTTTACCAAGATTCAAGAGACCGGCCGGCGTTCTACCATTCCCGTGCTCGATGAAGTCGAGAAACTTTGAAATGATGAACGGCAGCTCGTTTTTCATCTCCATGGTTTTGTTGCAGGTTCTGTAGTTGGCTGGATTGGGGACTTGAGCGCGGAGGTGTCGGTGCAGCAATTAAGCTACCGAAGCCTGTTAATGTTTTGATGTATTCTAGGAGGTTGCTAACGTAGCTGGTGTGGGTGAGGGTTTGCTATCGTGCTCCTTGAAGGTACAATACCAATACGATCACGCTATGTGTACCCGAGAATGCAGACTGCGCCCCCTCAGCATAGCTTTCAACGCTAGAGTTAGGGCAGAGACGGCGTTTGTACTTATGACTGGAGCTTCAAAGCACCTACAGACTGGAGTGCCCACCTACCACCTACATTCCACGGGGTTTTAACGTTGGTCAACTTGAGGATGTGGGTATTCCATGCGTTGTCAATCATAATTCTTCACTCGGAGCACACGACTCCCAAATCAGGTCTCGAGATCAAGCTAGTACACATCTTGGGATTGCGGTATGTACCCGGGTCCTGCTACTATTGGAACTTCAGGTACATCCTTCGCTGTTGACGAAGAAAGATGGAGGCACTAAAGCTTGTGCTCTCGCCGAGTACGAGAAGGTAGCTAGGATTGACAATAAAGAGCTGAGGTATTCAAGCGACAAAGAACCTGAAGATAAAAGGGCAAAGAGGTGTCTGACTGACGCTAGTGTTAGATCTGCGCGGACTATCCCAACCACCGTAGGCAGTACTACTGACTCAGGGTATGTATTCGGGTAAATCTCGAGGCAGACGAGGGGTGAGTGAGGGGTCGTTGGGCACGACTTTGGGTCGCCGCAGCCAAATTCAACTGCCCAGCAGATTAGAAAAATCTAAAAGACACTATAATAACTGTACTGGAGTACTGTTGACTTTAAGAGGGAACGGTCAAGTTGACGGGCGTGAATGACCTTCAAAGTTTGACCGTCCAGAAACACTCCGCCTGAACGTATGCTTCACCGAGTGAGATTGTAGTAAAAAAAATACCGGCCTCGATAGTCAGCGATGATAGGTTGAAAAAAGCTCGGTTAGACGATGAAAATTAACCTGTTTTATGTTAATAGGAGTAGAACTGATAGAGTGATTGATGGGGTTTACTTGTATGGTAATTTGTTAAGTATAAAACGGGCTGCAAAGCTTTTGACAACCTAGAAAGTTTTGGAGATTTAACCTCCCCAATGCTTAAACCGCCAGAACCATATCCAAACCTCACTTTCGGTCCACATAGCCGCATTTAACATGGCCAACACCAAACTCCTACCCAAAACCAACCGTTCCTATTCATCGAAACGGAAGCCGCCGCCGTGAGTCCCCACCCCTGCAGCAACCCCACGCTCACATGACCCGTGTAACGCAACGCAGCCTCAACACCACCACCTCGCCTCGCACCGCGACACCCAGCCCCACCACCCCAAAACCCATCAAAACCATGGCCGAAAAGGACAAATTCAAGTACAAAGTCGAGATCCAGCAGATGATGTTCGTCTCTGGCGAGACCGGCGAGCCGTCGCCGGAAACAACGGGGATAATCGAAGAAATGGTTCGGGGACAAGTGATAGAGATGGTCGCCTCTCCCCCTCACCCTCCTTTTCCCTCTCCCGCCAACACTTGTTGACCGCGCAACAGCTCCTACAATGTACGCAACTCGCTGCGCGTCGCGGCTCCCGCTCTATCTCCACCGACGACCTCATTTTCCTCATCCGCCACGACAAGGCCAAGGTCTCGCGACTACGTACCTATCTCTCCTGGAAAGACGTGCGCAAGACGGCGAAAGAGCAGGACCCAGCTGGGGGCGGGGGTGCGGCAGAACCTGGCGACTTGATGGAGGAGGCAGCAGTGGGCATCGGGTCCGGGCCGGCGCAGATAATGAAACAGAAGAAGACAAAAGTCGGGTTACCATGGGAGGTGGGGTCATTTTTTTCCGAGACCGTCCCGGAGCGCGAGGACGACGAGGACGAAGACGAGCTGGAGGCGAACCAGGCTACATTGCAGCGGCTAAAGAACGCGGATGAGCGCACGCGTGGGATGACACGGGACGAGTACGTGCACTGGTCAGAGTGTCGGCAGGCGAGTTTTACGTTCCGCAAGGGGAAGCGGTTCCGTGAGTGGGCAGGGTTTGGAATAGTCACTGAGGCGAAACCGAATGATGATATCGTGGACATTCTGGGGTTCTTGACGTTTGAGATTGTGCAGACGCTCACGGAGGAGGCGCTGAAGGTTAAGGAACAGGAGGATGCCGTGCAGAAGGAGCAAAGTATGCGGAATAGCAAGAAGAGGAAGAGGGAGGAGTTCTTGTTCCATGCGCAGGAGGGGAGGACCCCAATTGAGGCTCGACATGTAGTGGAGGCGTTCAGAAGGCTGCAGACGCCGAAACCAAAGAGTCGGGCGATGAGGAACTTCTCTGGAGGTGTAATGAAGAGTAGGTTGAGCTTGGTATAGATGGATGCCAGCGAGTTGGGAGTTCTATGGAGTTTTTGGATACGGGTAATGTGAGTAATGGCACGCGCACCCCGCGGCTTATGTTTGGTTTAATGGCTCTTTCTTCTAATATACGGATCTATATATCGCTTGGCCTACAAACGGCTTTCAGGCGCTTCAGACAACGTCTCGTTACATAGTAGCATAAACTGACAGGTCCCTTCGTTACATGCCCGGAACGCAAAGACTTTTGAACCCGAAAGCAAATAGACCAAATAATCGTAGCCTATCGTTACTCCCATACCCAGACTTCGCTTGCGGTGGTCAGGAGAAGCTACATAAATAGCAACGTTTATCGTGGTAATGCCGCGTATTATAGAGCTTCTATGGATCCCCCATCGCCGCAAGAGGAAAACGCATCTAAGCCACCGCCTCCTTCGACTACTTCATGCTCTACAAAATGCTTGGACGCTTAGTGTACTTAACTAACTTTGCGTGATGGCGGGTTGCTTCCAGTAATAGACGCCAAGGAGACCACTTTCGGATACCTTATCCACGTGTGACTCTGCCACCCTCCGGTCTGGACCCTACTGCGATCGTCTCAACGACTTGCCGTCTAAGCACATGAGAATCAGCACAGCTTACCCGGAAGCTGCTTGGCTCCAAATGTCATGGCTTCAACTAGCTGCCTGGAAGTAAATACAACGGCGGTTTTGCGGACGAGCCGAATAAAGTGGTGCTAACAACTGTGGCCCCGTAAGACCCAGTATGCAGGTGTTTGACAGGGCTGGTGAACCCGCTCTAACACAAGCATTCGATCATTTCAGCCACGAATAAAACACATGTGCCAATGTGAAAGAATACGCAGCGAGGACAAGACCGGCAGGGGTCGATTGTTTGAGGTCCGCTAAGATGCTGTCGAAGTGCCTCCACACCCAAGGTCGTCACGATATAATGGTTGGTTAAGGAGCTAGAAGTTATCGTTTATTGACTACTTGTAGGACTATGATACTGCTATTCAGCTCCCTACAGCCAAAAAAGCCTTTTGCTTCATCAGACTACAAGTACAACCAACTAGTGTTGACCACGAAACGAGACGAGACTTGAGAAGTCCCGTGGGCCCGAGACTTAGGATAAGTCCCGCCCGCGATCTCGAGACCATTTTAGTAACTGTGAAGTTGGCCTAATAGTGGGGTTGAGTTTCTTTGATGGCTTCTTGGGGTCGCTCGGGGTCTGTGTGCTCGTCTCCATCCAATGAATAAAATAGCTGCTCGATTTAGTCTCCGAGTGTGGTACATACTCAATGCAGAATACCAGTTATCAGACCTACTCTACCCCTATTCCCGGCAAGAAGGGGTAAAATAATGCAACTGCGTCCTATTTTTCATCATAGCATATCACTCACATATATCACGTATATCAAATGTTACGAATGTAAAGCTGATAAAGTCTATTCTACTATCAAAGGAGAAGCTCTGTCTTTATATACATGAGAGCCTGGAACACCATGGAAGTCCATGGAAGCTCACGATTGCAAATCTCAGTGGTGGCAAGTGAAGACTCGTGGATGAGTCTACGACTATGAGTCCGTAACCTGTGAGTCGATATGACGATCTCAGTACAGGTGACTTCCTTACAGATCATATAGTAATATCAAACATTCCCGAAACGAACCGAAAAAAAATATCCCGAGACATTTTGTCTCGTAGTGTGCCTGGTATCATCTTGCCCGGGACATCTCACTTCGTAGGAAACACCACTACCAACCCCCAAGCACATCTATTCGCCATCATTTCCGTCCTAGATCACACGACTGTGGAAGTAAAGCTCGTGTTCGTTGATGGAGAAGTCAGGATTAAAGACAGTACATGGCATCAGTCAAATTATGAAGAGCAACTTCCAGACCGCAAAGTGAGGGTAAAGAGTTGGGGTGACAAGCCGCAAGCCGGCTGAGTCGCCATTCAGGAATTCCAACGTCTTAATCACTGACTGCTGTGCCAGTATCTTAAGACCATGGTGTGGTTGTCCACACGCTTGAAAGAAGCCGAAGATCCAGGCGTATCGGCCGTAGACGCTGTGGAAGAGGAGGGAGCATTGGTCAGCTGCGTGCGGTATCGACAAGCTTTATACGGCGGTAGCTTAGTTGGGCATCTTTCGTGATTCCTTGCTTGTAGGTGGATTTGTGTGTGCTATGTGGTGCGCCACTTTGTCGTCAATGGAGTCGAAGACCCATCGGTCGGAGACTACTATCTGCCAATCTAAACCCCAATCAGCTAGAGCCCAATACCCACTATTGTACCGACACTAACTACCTCTTTGGCGGAGGGGAACCTTGCTCTTTGCGGTTTAACGCTCTCAAACACCGAGACTCTCTCCATCTGTTCTCCATCTGTTCTCCACCGACTCTGCTACAACCTTCTACCAATTGTTCTCCTACAAGCTCTCGTCTTTTGGCTCACCTGCCACAATGTTCGTCTTGCGGTCCGGCTCCAAAGCCATCATTGATCTTCCATGCCCTCTCAGCCGATTCTTCGCCGTTTGTTCAGCACGAGCAAGATTGCTAAGCTAAACACAGCCAGCATGCTGGTCTCGTTTCTTCTGCACTGGCATCCGTGCCAGCCACGCACACCACTCAGTGAGTTTCTGCTCAGTCGTCCCGATGCCGTGTATTGTTTTGTTGATCACAGTAGACGCTTTCGACTCCCCGACCGGCTGCGTCCCTTCTGCCAACAACCCGTTTAGTACCTCGACAGCTCCCCACTCCACATCCCACGCCTCAGCTCCTGACACTCCGTCGATCGGCCGCGTCATCTTCTAGAACGGTAAGTTGGACCTCCTCCCCATCGGACATTGATCAACTGATGCCGGTAGATATCGTACTCAAGTCCAGCCCACGCGGAATCTACCAGCATCTAGAGTCCCACTTTCCCTCAATCTCTTCTCTCAAGCAGACAAATGGACCAGACTTAGATACGTGGCTCAATGAAAACTTAACTCCTATGCTAGCCGAGAAATATTGAGAGGTTTCCACCAGTCCGGACGGTCCCGGCCTGGGGTAGGGCTTAGTCCAGTCCAGTCAAACAGGAAGGTCGGACTGGGCTAGACTATACTGGGGCGGTTCTGGGCTGGACTGGTTTGTAACCATATATTTTGGTGGAGGGTCCCAGTCTGGAGGGTAGACCAGACCAGATGGGTCCAACAGGAAGGTCGAACTGGACTGGACTATACCAGGACGGACTGGTCCACCCCCGGACCAGTGGAAACATTGCCTAGCATGCCAGTGAGATCCCCATGGATGTGGCGAGTACTACACAGTGTTCCGAAGCGGCCAGGCCAGCTGCCGGCCAGATACAGGCCACCCTAACTAAGGCCACCATCGACCTAGGCCAGCTTAGTCCATCCCTTATAAAGCCTGGGTCGGTCTGCAGATATCTGCAGACCTGCCAAGGCCATTCTTTGCCTGCAGTCACCTGTAAGATGTGTCTATATGTATGTCGATCATCAGTTTTTCTCGTATGTCTGAATATATAAGGCGACACCTTCATGTTGGTACCTAAAACTATGAGTAAATCAGCTTTAGTCATTCATAAAATGAATGTCACACATGGTCTACTGAGGTTTCAACCCCTGCATCACTGACCGCCAGATATCTGCAGACCGGTCAGGTCAAGTCTGGCAGATCTGCGGCCGGCCTTGGCATAGTCCGGCCCAGATCATGCTCTGATCTGGCCGGACTAGCCGCTTCGGAACACTGGTACTGCAGAGGAGTATGCCGAGACCGTGGCCGAGAAGGCATGGGAGCTCGTTGGAGTTTGCGAAAGGCTTCTAAAGCATGGTCTCGTCAAGCCGAATATGTGAGGCCCCCGTCCATATAGAGTGTAATACTCGAGTACTGACGTGAAATGTGTCTAGCACTTTATTTCACCGAGCCACTCACTGCAGAGGAGGGTGGAGAGCTTCTTCTTTTCGAGCCGCGTATGCGAGACTCTCATTAAGAATCAAGAGTGAAATGCTGACAAGAGTGTGTCTAGCGCCGCGCTCCGCTAGTGTTCGGCACGAGATGAGATATCCCGAGTTCCCGTCTCGCGCCAAAAGCCCGAGCTTGACGAGCCTTTGATACCTACGGGACGAGACATCCCGGGATATTTTTCAATATGCCTCGGGATCTCTCATGATATCATGACCGAGTCATCGGCTAAAGAATTCTAAATCTCTACAAAAACACGTCTCTACATCTTCATCTCCGGTAAAGCACTACTCATCTCCGAGCCCGTCAAAGCTACATAACCGTGAATACTCATCTTACCTATCGTCACGTCTGTACCAACTAGCAATACCATATGTGAGGTAGGAAGAGCTTGAATAAGAGTAACCTCGTAGTGAATATATGTACACGAGATCTCGGGAGCTCAGGCAAGACCGCTCTCAAGTCCCGGGCCCGCGAGCTTAAAACGGGTACGGAACGAGATATCCCAGGCTTAACTCAGATCTCGTCTCGTCTCGTCTCTACGCTCCGCCAATGACCCGACCGCGACAGGAATTGCAAAGGCTGAAGAAAAAGTAGATTAGGACATCACAAAAGCCAAGGAAACGCGAATATTCGAAGTAAACTACAAGTGTACAGATATGGAAAGGAAACCACAATGGACCATCGATATCACAATAACTAGCAATGCGAATGCTCTATGAACTCTGGCCAAATGATTTTTAAGGCGAGCCAGCTTCTGACCGGTTTCTTGTGTACATCATCTGTAATTGTTTGTAGACCTGCTGGACGGTCATCTTGCACATCGGAGTATCCGATCTGGTTTGCTTGTTCTTAGCAGCAATCCAGCTCAAGAAGTATTGTATGACTAAGTAGTCAGTGTTCAAATCGGGAAGGGTATTATCAAGGTTCTCTTCCAAGATTTCTTATAAAAACAGAGCCTCTTTATAACTAATGCAAAAGTAATTTTATACATGATGGCAGATACACCCTACTGAGTACCGACACCCAATGGTTGATACACGTTTATACATGATGTTTAAAATATACAATATTGCCGATATATACACAGGCCAGTACCCACCGAGCGTCAAGAAGTACCTGAAGTTCGACTCTAGACGACCAAACAAGAGCTCCTATTCCCTTTTTCACGGGTGCATCCTTTATGAATTATCAAAAAACCAAGTACCTTCTGATAGGCGTAAGTAGTTTGTACTCCGCTGCAATAGCCATCCAATCAGCAGTAAGGTATAGGGTACTCGAGTGTTCTAATCCTTTATCCCAGCTAATCACACTCGTAGCCGAGGTTCCGAGAAAACTTGATTTTCGTTCAGGGCTATATCTTTTTTATTTAGCCGCGCTCACAAGCAAGCCGAGTGCCTGCCTAAGTCCTTAGAATCAACTTGTCCGAAACCGATATCCACTCGATCATAAGGCTGATTGCATAGCGTATCTAACCAATCAACGCTGGCGATTACGTTGCATATGGCTATCCAATAGTGAGATCTTGGAATGCTCATGCTAAACTTCGAACGGAATCAATCTTCAGGGGTTTGGCTGACAACCGGTAGGGCTGACCCACCACCACCAGTTACTGGACGTAAAGTAATTACCCAAAGTATGTGTTTGCTGGCACTCTACATGCTAGCCGATTCAGCTGTCTGACTCTGGTTCTCGGCGGTCAGATTCACCACGTTGATGGATCCACTGCTATAACAATGCTGAGTGGCTGCTGTCAGCGATATGCTTTGCGATACCCGAGCTGAAGTGCGGATCCAGCTTGGAAGTGGGAAGCTCCATTGTTACAGCCAACTATTCGGCCAAGTTCCTGACCACAGTAGTTCTAGAGAGAAACTCGAGTCGTACATACTTAAATCGCGTCGTGGATAAGAATCCCCAAATTAGCAATTATTGTCGATCTTGTATGCATCTACGGCTCCCACGACCTGAGACAAGCAGACAGTCGAAAAAGGAATTATGAAGTTTGCAAAGCTCCCAATTATAACGGGTCTTGATATGTATAAAACTTATGATTTTGTCTCACTGCAGAAGCGGTTCAGCCGGCACATAAATACCGCTGTTTCCCCTCGAAAACTGTCATCAGAGCTACCTAGAAAATACCACAGAGTCCATTGCAAGCTGCAGATAACACCCAGAAATGACAGCCCAAACACTAACCAAGCAATGGGCAGACGGTCCCTTCCCGCTGATGCCGACTGTCCGTGCCACCGCCAAAGACGTGAGTCCTCTTGTCTCCGCCGCAGCTCCTTTCCTAACAGACCGTAGAAATCCGACCACTTCGTTATCGCCGCGACACATATGGCGTGTATCCACAACGTCATCCTACGTTGCCTAAACAGCATCTACCTACAAGCCCCGCACATCCCCCCCTCCGATAACGCCGACTTCATCACCTATTGCCAACACTGGTCCGGGCTTCTACACGCGCACCACGAGGGCGAAGAACACTTCTTCTTCCCCAGCATCGAGGAGTGTACAGGGGTCAAGGGGATAATGGAGCCGAACGTGGAGCAACACAAAGCCTTCTCTGTAGGCCTCGATGAATTCGATTCCTATCTCTCCTCCACCGCGCCCGCCGAGTTCTCGGGACAAAAGTTGAACGAGATAATCGACACGCTTGCGATCCCGCTGACAGAGCACCTAACCGACGAGATCCCGACGATCATGGGGTTGCGTCAGTACGGGGATAGTTCTCGATTTTGGATCTGATCAATAAGGAAGGCGAAAAGGTTATGGCTAAGATCGCGAAGACGACGTTATTGTCGATTATGACTGTGAACTTGGATCATGGGTTTGAGAGGGGGATTCATAGTGATTTCCCGCCTGCTCCGTGGTTTGTTAAGTTGCTTATGAGGTGGATCTGGCCGGTTCCAAATCGGAAATTGTGGAGGTTTGCGAGTTGCACTGCGGCGGGGGTGAGGAGAGAACTGCCTTTTGCGCCGGCGAAGGTGGATGAGTAATACTGAGCTAGGATAGAGGGGAGCTGTTAGAGAAGTTGGTAGCTGTAATTTGTAATTTGTAATTTAGGTGTAGTTTATATTTATTCGTGAAGAATGTGATGTATATGTTCCAACCCATTGACGAAGCCACCAGCTACATTTCGCGAACTAGACTAACCGGTTAGCGATATTTTGTCCCGTACGTAAATTGAACGAGAGATTTGCGAACTAGTTAACATATACGGGCTCATACCATTTGAAGTCATTAAAATTTGCAGGGGTGGTCATGCATATGATAACTGACTTAATAACCTCTCTTGAACATCAACCGCTAAGGCTTCATCGAGTTACTTCACGAAGTCTTCCTTGCGCTGCCTCTGCCGAGCGTAACGGTTGGCGAGTCTGCCTGGACCCGCAATTCGGGAAAGTGTACATGTGTCAACGCAATCTCAGGGGGGGGGAGGCGGCAGTGGACTTACATACGTTCTCTTTTCTTTTCTTGTCTTTTTCTTTCTGGTCCATCTCTCAACTTTCATATGTCAGCGGGGATGAAGGGTAGCGGGGGGGGAGCTCCGCCATCTAGCCGGCTCGCCCGGAGGCGGAGGGGGTTATCATGGTCCTGTCATACTCTAATTAGAGTGAATACAGTATGATTAAAACAAAAACAAAAACGCAATCTCAGGATGAACAGGGGATTAAAGAAGGCTCAGTACACGAGGAGAAGGACTGAAGGGTATTAAACTAGCTATCATGGCCGCCTAGTTCGTCATATGGGACCGAGTATGATATTGTTGACAAAGTTGTGATTGTGACGCCGGGTATCATAGGCCTTACACCGTCCTTGTTGCATGTGCCTGAGAAGAAGTGAGACCTACTAAGAACTTAAGTAGTTAACTTTTGTGAGGTCGCATACTATGTTTCCAGTTCACGGACTGGACAAAGTTTGCAAACTGGGTCCAACCAATTCATGAATTGGCAGTGTTTGTCAATGGGTTGGTGCATATTCTCGTTGCAAGCATATAGAACCAGAATATGCAGCTTGTGAGACATGGCGGTTTTACACCCCCAGCGTGGTAATGATTGTACGTTTGCCCACTTTTTCAGCTGAGCTTCATCACCAACACTTACTAACGAGTATAGAGGTGAATCAGTAATCCGATCTTCGAGCTCGAGCTAATTTTGGGTGAGTCTCGTGACCAAATATCACATTTCATCAAAGCACCCACGTTGAATAATTGCACTCTGCATCCCCCCGCAATGCTGCCCGGTCAACTTGTCTCATCACACCCTAGCTTGCGTTGTACAACTCAAGAGATTTGTTGAAAATACCTGATTTGAACTCCTCAGTGCCTTACAATCTGTCGACGAGTCCAATGATTGGAAGACGAGAAAGGCAACCCAGTAAGCTAATAAGGCTTACACGTTCATTGGCCACCGGACCCCTGGCGGCAGTCTTCGGTAATAAGCCTTACTACGAGGGCAGCCTTATGGCAAGACCATACTAGTTACAAATGGCGGTGTAGAGAGAAAGAGAAACCTTGGGGGCACATACATCTAGCTAACGGTAGCGAGAGCCCTTCTTGTACTCTCGTGTCCCGAGAATGGTGCTCTTTTCGAATACTTAGGGGCCCATTTCCAAGAAAGAAGAGCAAAAAAGTGATAGCCGCAGGTTTTCAGCCTGTTTATAGCACCGATTGGGCACTGTAGGTTTCAATCCTGCATCCTGCTGTTTAGAGCACCAATCGAACTCTGCAGGATTCAAGCCTGCATCTTGGTGCTTCTAGCACCGTGGTCAGCCAATCATACTAAGAGATTGCTTCTTGTTAATTCAATGGTCTTCACGATTACCATGGAGCGGTAGCGAATGGATAGTGCGAGTTTAAATGGTCTTCATCAGAATCCAAAAAAATCCCGATAGGTTTCACGAGATTGTCAGCTGTGAGGACTCTTTTCGGATACCTCAAAGAAGCCTTTCCGGGGAGAGTAAAATATGTTATTCGCAGGATTCGAGTCTGTGGTATTGATGTCCATAGAACCAATTAAGTATTGAAGGTTTCGATCCTGCATCCTGATGTTTCAAGCACCGTGGATAGCCAATCACACTAAGAGATAATCCGACAGCTTTCATATCGACCACTCAACGTTCGTATATAGCCGTAGCAAATGGATGGTGCATGGTCTCCATTAGGGCGGAAAGCGAGACCCGGTATTATCGACGAGGTGAATAGTATAGTGCACAAAGATAAAGGATTGATAGGCCAACTTCAAAAGCCTTAGAGATGCTCTCATTTTTGAAAGGGTAAACCAAAGTACGCTACACCAGTAGTGACCCGAGACTACACAGTTTCGCTGGCTATGATAATCGCTAAAACTAGCGACTTCCAACAAGAAGCTGCCTCTTAGATTAGTAGGCTGAGCATGGAGCTAGAAATACTATGATGTAGGTTCGAAATCTGCAATGCTCATGCACTGAGTGCTGCAAACATTAATGCCGGAGGCTAGAAACCTACAGTGCTCAATGGGTGCTATAAACATCAATCCTCAGGCTGGAAACCTGAGGCTATCACTTTATGCTCTTTTTAAAAGGTTTTTTCTGTTGCCCGGAGCTCTCTACGGGCTATAGAGTGCATGAAACTTCGATAATAAAGGATTGATAGACTAACCTCAACTAGACGCTCCACAAGCTGCTCTCATTGTCGAACGTCTATGAAAATGTAACGTGGAAGTGCGCTACGCGTTTTCACTGCGCATGCAGTATTTGATAGCTACGAACTTACTGTAATAATCAAAATCATCGAATTATCAAGAAGCTCTCTCTTAGATTAGCTGTCTGAGTATGGTGCAAGAAACATCACTAAGCAGGTTCGAAACCTGCAGTGTTATAAACACAGTGCACTAGGCTGAAAACCTGCCATTATCACTTTTTGCGCTTCATTTTAGGGGGGATCCTTTGAAGCACCTGACTAACCGTACGACGAGGCCGCTCTGGAAGACGTGCAGGTCTAGAAAAATGCTGCATGATAATGGCTGAAACCATCAAACCAACAAGAGAGCTCCTCCCAGCTCAGTAGGCCGGCAGTGGGTGTTACAGACACCTGAATGTAGGTTCGAAACCCGCAAGGCACCATCGGTGTAATAAACACCAAGCAGGCTACACACCTGCGTTACCACTTTGCGCCTCCTTTCCAGAAAGACACCACCCGCGAAGTACCCGCCAATGGTATGACGAAGCCGCCCTAGAAACGGTGCTATATTTATGGTATAGCTATCTTCAAGTTAACAAGGGATCTCGCAACTTAGCTGGTGGATATATGTGCTACAAACACCGCCGCAGGTTCGAAACCTGCATTGCCCAATCGATACTACAAACATCAGGAGCAAAATCGAGGCTAGAAGCCTTCTCCCACCCCAAGTTTATCTAGCCACATGCTCGCAAGCTTGCATGCGGCTAGAATTTATTCGCCACCACTAGGCACGAGAGAACTAGAAACCCGCGATTATCATTTTTTCGCTGTCAATAGTCCGAAGCTACGCTTTTAGGCGCATCTTTTTCAGCAAGACACCTCTGAAGCATTTTGATCAATGGCATGACGAGACTGTTCTAGAAGACGTACCGCTCTAAAAATGTTAATATTATAGCATAGTCAAGCTAAAATTGACAAGTTAACAAGAAGTAATCTACACTCCGAAACCAATAATCCCTTAGATTCGTTGACAGAGAATGGTGCCAAAATACCAGGATACGGATTCAAAACCTGTGCTCTATCGGTGCTAGAAACACCAGGCTCAAACCCTACGAGATCTCAAGTGGTGCTATAACCACCAAGACCCAGGCTAGAACCCTGGGTCTATCACGTTTTTACGCGGATTCAAACGTTCTGCCAACGGGTATGTCAAGACTCAAGACCGCTTTGAAAACGTGATCATGGCTTAAACTATCGAAGTACGTAATAAGCGATCTCCCAGCTTAGTTGGATGAGCATGGTGCAACAAACACCGAGATACAAGTTCGAAACCTACAGTGCTCAACGATCAATTGGTGTTGCAAACACCAGCCTGTAGGCTCAAAACCTACAGTCATTAATCGGTGCTTTCAAACACAAGGCTAAAAACCTGTGATTATCATCTTTTGCTGTTCTTCATTGTAGATGTTTGTGCTGACTGTGTCAGATGTGCTGCTCTGGAAAACTTTCTTGAATCATCATGGCTAAGTTCATAAAACTAACAAGCGATTCCGCTTTCTGGGTAGCAGGTACTAGAATCACCAATAAGCAGGTTCGATACCTGCAAAACCCAAGTGCTACAAAACACCAATTCCCAGGCCAGAAACCTGCGGTTATCACTTTTTGCTATTCTCCTTTGGGAGACTCCACTGGTATGGCGAGGCTAGTCTGAAAGCGTCGCATGGTAATGACTAAAATCACGGAATTGACGAGCGATCTCCCAGCTTGGTTGATTAGGTATAGGTGCAAGAAACATCAAGTCTGCAGGTTCAAAACCTTCAGTGCTCATTCAGTGCTATAAACGCTCAATGTTATAAATACCAAGATCTAGACTTCAGGCTGGAAACCTTCAATTATCACTTTTTACGCTTGTTTCCCCGAAGTAATGGTATGACCAGGCTACATACACCCTTTAGAAAATGTTCCATGATAGTGATCGAAAACCACCCAATTAACAAGCAAATCGCAGCTTGGCTGGCGGGGATATGTGCTAGGAACACCCGGACGCAGGTTCGAAACCTGCGGTGCTATAAACACTAAGACTCAGGTTGAAAACCTCCACGGTGCAATAAGCACCAGGCTCGAAACCTGCAATTATCACCTTTTGCACTTTTGATGAGACATTCGATCAATCATATGTGTGAAGGCACGGGTATGTAGCATAGACTAGAATGAAGGCGGATAAGAAACAGTGATAAACACCTAGGCTTGAAATCTACGATATCACCAGTAATCCTGGTGGGCTAGGCGGGCCAGTTTCAGAATAAGCCCGGCCGGGCCCGCGCATCGCAGGCCAGGCCATTGGAGCGGCCCACGCCTGCAGGCTTTGAGCAGGTGGGAACTGCAGGTGCCTAGGTAAACCATGGTTCTAAAAGCCTGCAGTTTGACTACAGGTAACTATAGGTAACTATGGTCCAGGCGTTGAACTTCAAATTGGTACATCTAGTAATACATTTCCAAGAGTCTACTTTTCCTTGGCCATCGATTCCTGATACAATGCCTCCAACATATGCTCCATCTCATTGATCTCAGTATGCACTCCAGAAATTAGACCTTCTCGTTCCCACGACTTAGTAATGTCACCTTGCACTGACTGATCAGAGTGGCAACTACAAGAAACTGCTGGATTTCACCCGCAGGCTCAAGTTTCAACTGATTATCAATCAGTTGTATGTCACCTTGCACTGACTAATCAGAGTAGCGACTACGAGAAACTTCACAGCTTATCAATTGTAAGTCACCATTCACCGACTGTCATCCAGTGTTCTCAACCGTCCCGTCCGACGGCCGGGGACGGCATGCCGTCCGAAATCTTGCCAGGACGGACGGGACGCCTCCATAACCGTCCGTCCCGTCCGAGCATAAGAATGATGGCTGGACGGTCGGTGTCTGCCGGGGACGGTCAAAGTACCGTCCCCGGCCGTCATCCACAGTCCCCGGCTGTCATCGGGCGGCTACCGTTATACTTAGAGGAAACCAAATTGAGTATTGAGAGTGCGCGTTAAAAGATATAAATAGATGTATCTATACAGAGTTCCTAT
>Ga0307515_10002113_pt1 | contig 43583 bp, 50 predicted proteins | sample 17_EM_MG_FD_194513 | JGI IMG/M metagenome (GOLD analysis project Ga0307515, IMG submission 194513) | Populus trichocarpa ectomycorrhiza microbial communities from riparian zone in the Pacific Northwest, United States - 17_EM | ecosystem: Host-associated > Plants > Roots > Unclassified | place... | reverse complement strand
TAATCTGCGGTCTATCCTAGGTACATCTGATTTTAGATATCCAAGCATATATAACGAGCCGCTCACAACGCGTTAGAAAGGTGCAGAGGGAATGGCAGGAATGACTTCACAGCTTAATATCTTCATGGCTGGTTCAAACCATCCACACTGGCCTGCTTGAAAAGAAACGGCTCTATTAAGGCACACCTAGGACCACGAGGGAGAGTGCCACATTTCGGGTCGGCTCGTAGTTTCTGGCGCCATCCAAGACAGCTCGTGCAGCAATTGCTTCTTCCATAGGCCAGTAAGATAGCTGTCCTGCATTGCATCCCAGAAGTATGACACAATTCCCGAAAGTGCAGGCAGTTCATCCATAGGATTCGTAAGTCGTCTACTCGAATAGTCCTTCGTGACCAACTCCCAAGTCCGGAAGTGCTACGGGAGTCACTCCGCTCGTTGAGAGTCGCAAGTCGAAAGCATATCGGCGGATTGCACGCTGAGCATAGAACGAATAATCCTTCCGTCAGGAGTAAGACGGATCGTTCATAGGGCTTAAATCGACGTCTTCGCCGCTGACGCATTTCCAAAATACACACTTTCGGCCGTAGACAAGAAGGCGAGGAGCTAGGACGGTTTCCGGGAGCGTCCAGGCCCTCTCATGAGGTGGTTCCCGGTTGAGTTCTGTTCCTTTCTGAGAAAGTAGAATATTCCCAATGCGACCGTCCTCAAGGCGCAAAGGAAGGCTGATAACCGTTGATTGGTTGTCGTAGACTTCCAGAAAGCCTTGTTCTGAACTACTAGCGCTTGCGGTAACGATCGTGAGATATGAGTTTTGAAAGACTTGGTGCATATGTGCCATTTCTCTCTCTTTGCCTTCAACAGAATCTTAAACTATGCAAAGCGCATCAATCCAGAGATGTAGTGGGCCCAAGTTCCTGGTTGTTTTTACAGCATCCCGTAAAGTTCGAGGTAAATCAAAGAACAGAATATTACGGATATGTTTCACAACTGTTCTCGAAGTTGTAACAACTGGCTGTGATTTGCCCTAGCAATAACTCAACACTGCGTAAGGAGCAGTGGCCATTAGAAATGAAAAGATGCAGTGATTTTGGTGCAGCTGAGACATCCAAACTCTTGTAGGAAGCCTTGAATTGGAGACTGCATAAGTTTTGTGCGTTTCGTTACAATGATTTATCCACCCTCGAGCCAGAGAGAAAGAATTAGAGGTGCCCCCTATCAAGTACGAGTCTCCGGCTTTAGATGAACTCTGCTAAAGGATCACCTAAAATTCTTGTAAGCCATTAACTTCATAGTACCTATGTTACTCTCACCAATGCAAATTCACCTTTGTCAGCCGCAACATAAAATTCCAACGTCCCCGCGAACAGATTGCTTGGTCCAGTCACACTCAAGGTCCTATAAGAGTCTCTGAGCTAGAAAGAAACAGTACTTCGGTCTCCGGCCTCAGCTTTAGATGTTCTAGATATGTTATTTTGTCCATTCGTCCCTCCTAAAGTGATTTCGCCTGCTAAGCTTTGATATTAAACTCCAACAGCATCTGACATAGCGGACATCCATCATTAGATGTCTGCGCAAGGGAGCTGCGACGGCGCCTGTGCTTTACCCCAGAGGCATCAGACAGCGGAGGGGATGGAGGGTGAAGAAGGCATTAATTGCGGTGAATAACCTGACGCATGCTGTCTGGAGGAAGTCATTGCCGATACCAACAGAGCAGGTTGCACCAAATAAAGAAGGTAATAGGAAGAAAAGCATTGTATATTGGAATTTCAGAAAACCAAGCACGTCCCAGGCTGTTCAAGGTGGAATGAGGATAAAGCGAAAAGATAGAAGTAAAGAAATCAGGAAGGCTGGGGCAAGGCGTGCAAGGCTCCAAGGCGTGCAAGGCTCTAAGGCGTCTAAGGCGTGAAAGGCTCTAAGGCGTGAAAGGCTGTAAGGCGTGTAAGGCAAGGTTGGACTTCCGAATTCGTCTTGTTTCTTGGCATTAACCAAACACTTCCCAGTTGAGTCGCACTGATGTTGAAGGCCGTACGCACCTCGCTGAGCGCCACACATTCTACTACGAATCTTGCACACTTTGCTGATACCTTTTTATTCATTTTGCCCAAGCCTTTTCAGCAATTGGAACGTCGCAATGTCAAATGCCCAATACCAATCAACTCCGACGGACCCTCCACCCTCATATGAGGACGTCTCGCAGCCAGGGTCCAGTCCTGCGGGTGCATTAGGCCCACCTCCATCCCCACGGGGACCAGTGCCACGGCGGACATTTGCTCTGGATCTTCCTGCCCTGAATATGGTCAGAGGAAAAAGAGTTATACTAGCATCTAAGTCACCGCGTCGGAAAGCCCTCTTAGCACAGGTAGCTATACGAGACATTTTCCGGATACCAAGTTATAAATCGGTTGCTGATATATGCACCTCAGATTGGCCTAAGAGATGCTGAGGTCATTCCTTCAACGTTCCCTGAAGACCTTCCAAAATCCCTCTCTCCCTTCGAATATGTATTGCAGACAGCAACGAACAAATCTTTAGAGGTGTACCGTCGTGAAATCAACTCTGACAAGGGTGAACCGGCCCTTATAATAGCTGCAGATACGATTGTTGTCAGCCACAGTGGAGAAATCTTGGAGAAGCCAAAATCAGAGGTCGACCACATCAACATGTTGACTACGCTAAGAGATACGGGAATTCATAAAGTCTATACGGCTGTAGCAGTAATGACACCACTAGAAAGCGCCAAGGATCCAGGATATGCACTGGAAACGCACGTGGAAGAGACTGCTGTCAAGTTTGATTCAGCTGGTGTGTTATCGATTTTCAATCCATTACTCTCTAGACCCATGCTAACGTTCACAGTTACCGACGCCTTGATACTTGCCTACGTTAAGACTCGCGAAGGTGCAGATAAAGCAGGAGGATACGGTATTCAGGGCACCGGGTCCATTCTGGTCGAGCGAATAGAGGGTACATTCGATAACGTCGTCGGTCTACCGCTACGAGCAACGCTGCAGCTCATCGAGAAGGTTATGCAGCCAGATGAGGGAGAGGAAGATCAGTTTGAGCATAGCGATGAAGAATGAGCATGTGGAAGGATTATAGACTCGAACACAATGGCTGATCCATCGCACTGCATATCCTCGCTCCCAAATTAAGCCATATTTCGGTCTTGTATTGACACCAATCGGAGAGATACTAGTAGTCCTTCAAAGGAGCCCAAAGATATATAACACGATTGAAGAGACTCGACTGGCATGAACGCTACAAAATTAAAGATTTTTCCTCCGTCTTCAGCGTTCGTCTCCCTAACATCATCTCGAAATTGCAATGGCATCGGTCCAGTGCTTTTGATAGCCGGCGCCTCTTTTAACGAGGATTCGCTCACTGCAGGTTTTTCCTGTACCTCCAGTGCCGCGCTCATCAGTGCTAACTTCCTCTGCCACAAGCGTTTTGATTACTCTCCTGACGTTTTCAACTCTTCTGGAGACTTGCCACCACAAATGAGCTCAATGACTAGACCGAATGTTAGACTACTATCGACCTTGCTTATGGCCGCGGGATCTGTCTGGAAAGTATGCAAGGACCTAGAAGCTGGCGCTGAGGTCGGTTTACGTTACTAGTGGGAAAACCGGGGTTAGAAGTGCTGCTTGGGGAAGGAGAAATAGGATTTGGGCGTGTATTGTACATGTTTCCGAGGCGATTGAAGAAGCATTCGCATAAGCCATTTTGCTCTACTATTTCTCGAGAAGCTGCGATAACAGTCATGGGTGTAATTTTCGATGGTTCTGAATAATGTTCGCGGATTGTCAAATCTTACGGTTGGTAAAATGCTTCTCTCTTCTGCTGAGTCACTATTAGAGCCCTTTTTGGTTGAGTACTTGCGTGGAAGGATGTCCTTTTTCGTAGTTCTGTCCTTTAGTACTGGATAAGGTGTTGAGTCCACAGAATTGCATGCAGCTAAAATCCTTGAAGTTCAATTCCTTCATTTACCTCTGCCCGAAGCTACTTTCTTGGGGCTTTCTTCTCTTTGCTATCGTCTCCTATAAGAGCTCAATCGATTTCCCTCTAGAAGCCAGATTCTTTGGAATCTTCAATCTTTTACCACTCCCCCCGATAGCCCTTCTCGAGGCATACTTTCGGCGGGGTTCAGCCCTCTAAAAGTTACGAAAGGTGAAGCGCACGTAATCACGTTCACTTTCTCTAGCTCATATATCATTCAAGAACCTGTCGTTGAATGGTGCTGTTTTCAAAGTGAATTGTCTTCTTTCTACATCTCTTGCACCTCATTACTACAATTTGGCTTTCCTTTAGCCGTACTGCATCACAAACTGAAAGACGCAGTACCTAGGGTTACCAAGTTTCCGGCACTGGCTTCATCTCAGCCTGAGGCAAGTGAGTAGACAGCTTGATCATGTCTTGTGTCAGTAACTTCGGCCTCACCAAAATCTCCTCAGTCAAGAGAACTTCTTATTCAAACTGAAGATACGGTATCATTGGTTGTTGCTACTACTCCCTCCCTCTATTCTCAGGCTACTTTACCACCATATTCCCTCAGCGCAATGTCGACAGCGACCACATCACCACCCCAGTTAGCTACGACTCTTACCGGCATGGGCACTCTTGCTCCCTCGAGTCCTAAAGTGAGTTCCGCTAAACCTGTCGAGCGTGACTTGAGGGCGTTCCGGAAGCTACCCTCCCAGACTGTCGTCCAGACGGCAAATCAAACAGGCCTGAGAGAAACATTTCAGCCGATCATTAAACACAATCTTCGGATTGAGGTTGCTTCGGAACGCACGGAGGATGTCCACACTCTCAGGCTGGATTTTGCACAAGCGCAGAATGGCTACTATGTCTTTGCAAATTACTTCAAAGTGAATATTCCGGAGACCGGTCTATTCTAGTATTCAATTAGAGGCATGGACATGGGCTATTCACGCAGCAAGCGAGAGCTCCTCTCTAGGTTTATCGAGATGTGTCCGCTACTTGCCAGCCAACAAGATGATTTTGCGACAGATGGTCATTCCCTTATCATTGCTAGGAAATACCTTGATAGTCGCGAGCTAGGCCATGAAAAATAGAACCCAGTCTAGTCTACGATGGCAAGATTCCTCTTAAAACCTACAAGCAGTATATCCAGGGTGACCCGGCCTCGGATTCCGTATTCTGCAACACCACACAAGTTGACCAGGCGTCGAACATAATCGTGGCGAAAGCAGCACGGAAAGATGCTCTGGAGGATTTCGGGACGTTTCAGCGTGGTGACAACAGGTATTATCTCAAGGCCGGTGCCGATGACCTTGGGCGTCGTCTAGTCGCAAACCGTGGGTACTTTTCGACAATTAAACCTGCTATGGACAACGCTATCATCAACGTTAACACCACGATGAGCACCTTCTTTAAGCCAATGCTACTAAGTAGTTTCATGGAACCTTTCGGCGCAGAGAATGGCACCAAGTTGGAGTGTATATTGAAAGGTCTCAAGGTTTGTATTGAGTATCTCGAGGCAAGAACAGTGAAGTCGACATTGACAGCGAAGAGCGGTGAATCAAGATGATCTGGGACCTTGGTCGGCCAGTTCAACCGCGAACTTTTAAGAAAGAGGAGAACGGAGGAATGAAAGATATCTTAGTAAAATCTTATCCGGAGAAAGTGAGCCGAAAATAGCTAAAATTTGCTAGGTAATTGCTAACATAGTGAAGCATACAACTTAGTTGTCACGGAACCATATCTTCCATGCGCCAATCTTGGAGGCCCTCAAGGAAAGGAGTCCTAGTTCGCCCCGGAACACCTTTGGGCAATGCCAAATCAGCTCTACCAGGCATTCAAAGTTTGGACTTCTGGATGATTTGAGCGCAAAGATGATTGAGAAAAGTCGCCACACACCAGAACAAACCCGCGCGGTAATTCTTGAGGAAGGTTTACACTCGCTTAGAGTCTTGTTGCAATCACCTGCAGGTGTTTTATGTCCTTGCGTTTAATGCCAACCGCATATCCGCTAACAAGGGCAATTGTTTAGGCAATATTCGGCCTCAGCATTGATCCACGCATGGCGAGGACGCTTGGCAATCCTACCCTCAAAAGGCAATCCCGGGTCGGATGAACGGGCAATGGAATCCGAGTCAGAAAGTTCCTAGAAACGCCGAAAACTGTATTTAAGACCGCCGCAATCTTTTCGGATAGTCTTAGTGATTGCAAGATTTCATACATGGTGGAATTTATGAGGCAAATACCAAAGTATGCTAAAGATCTGAAAATCGAAAGAGGACCAGCGTATACCATGCCCGACGGATGGCACAAGGGCTACGTCTTAGGGACGCCAGACGGTTACCATAAAACTGAAATCCGGAAGGCCTTCAAGTTTGTGGAGGGGAAAGCTGACTTAGCAGTGCTCATATTAAATGACTAAGGCAAAGATAGATACGCTCTCTTCAAGCAGATCGGGGTTCTTGAATTTGGCATACATTCTAATTGCCTTTCAGCTGCTGCAATGGAAAAGTGCTGGAGACCAAATGATCAAGGGGGTCCTATACATGGCCAATGTGGCCATGAAGGTCAATATTAAAACTGGCGGAGTTGATCATTCCGTCAGCAAACCTCACCCGATTCTCAGAGGCACGCTTCTGCTGGGAGTGGATGCTACTCATCCCAGAGGCACAAGTAATCCAGGCACACCGTCGGTAGCGGTGGTGGTGGGCAGTCTAGATGCGAAGTGTGAGATTTCACGGCTCCATGCGCTTGCAAAACAGAGAAAGTTTGGAGGTAACCAAACTTATAAATTAATCAATACATCATAAGCTTACCAGACTCCTCAGATGATTGCGGACTTTCAGTCAATGGTTGAAGAATGCATATTAGCATACCATAAAACTTAAAAATCCTGGCCAAAGCGGGTTCTTTACTAACGCGACGGTGTTAGCTAGGGACAATACCCTCAAGTTTGCCGGGCCGAAGTGGCAAAGATTTGCACAGCTTTCGAATATGTCGTTCCGGCGAACCAGCGCAAGGAGCCCCTGAAAATCACAGTCATTGTGGTGAGAAAGCGACACCATATAAGGTTGATGCCTTTGCCTGGTTCCGTACACCAGACGAGGAATGGGAATTGCCTCCCGGGCACAGGATTCTGGCATCACATCTCCGTATTGTCTCGATTGGTTCCAGCAATCGCACAATGCCCTGCCAGGTACAGCAAGGCCAGCATATTACTTTGTCCTAGAAAATGGCATCTGAGATACAAATGGGAAGTCCTTCATTTCCAAGGGCCTTTAGGAAGTTGTAAGCGACGACTCAATGCCCTTTTCATTGTTTCTCTACTAATCACTTCGCAACAGATGCATGCTCTCTGCTATACCTATGTAGGAGCTACCATGGGCGCTTCTTACGCGCCGCCAGCCTATTACGCGGGCTTGTTGGCCGAGCGTGGGCGCTGCTACATTAAGCATTTTTTCGATGGCGCGCCGGAATTGCGTGGTCAGTTAAAAGAGGTGGCCAGGGCAGCCATCGAGAGGGAATGGAATTTGCGAGTCGGAACTAGCCGTACTAATCCATGGCATCCAAATTTGGATTCAGCTGTTCTGGATGTGAGGCTACCCTGCTGAGAGAAGATATGAGGGTGAGAGTGAGGGTGAGACTGGTGATGGAGATACTTTCTATAGTCTCTTTTTCTTCATAGATCAATCGACACACGAGTTCTGATAAATAGACACCATCTGAGGTGGTTCTATTTTCCTCTTCCTTGCTTCACATCTAGGGTGGATTATAGAAGTCCCTATTTTCGAAGCTGGATCTTTCGCGGATCGAGCCGTTGCTTTTCGATTTCCCAATTTTCCAATTTTGCTTCTATCCTGGCCGTCTCGTATCCTCACGAGATGGTCGCACAGTTCGAGTTTTGGCTATTACTTTCACTTTCTTACTCTTAGCTTGGCTATCCAATCGCTCTTTGCACGGCCTCAGTCTCTTGATGATCCTTCCAGCACTAGATTTTTCTCACGTGTTACCCTCAGCTCTGGGCGGCTCATCCCCGAGTAGCTAGCTTGATATCCAAATAATACCATGTGCTAGTAAAAAGACACTCATCATGCCGTTGTGACGTCTCGGCCATTATGGGGTACGCCTACGGTAACGATGCCCTGGCTTTCGAAGACGCGCCCTCACGCTTCCTTTCCGTCCCCCTAATTCCCTCGAACTCTAACACAACCTGCGGCACCCTATCTCGTCCGTTAGTCCCTCACAAACTCCACCGTCATTTCCGCCCTGAACTTTGCCTCCCTTTGTGAAGCTAAGGCGGTAGGCTCCACAACCACTAGACTCGTCTAGATCGCAGAGGAGAGACAGCCCCACCCCTCAACTAGCTGGAAGCCACATCCAACAAGCTAAAACCCGCCTCAACCCCCCACCTCAAAGATGCGGCAACAAATCCGTCCACTCAGGCGTCGCATACACCGCCACCGGCACTTCCCTCAAACTCGCAAACGCCTCAACAACCAAATACACGCGCGCCAGCACAAACAGCGCCAACACCACCCTCCCAGCCCCGCGCACCCCGCTCCGCGCCCTCCACCCCACCACCCACGCCTCCAATCGCCCGACCGCTTCCTTCGCTAGAAAGAACAGCCACACCCCAACCCCGGAGGCTGCGATCACCAGCGCGCTGGCAACCCACAGCACGCGCTCGACGCGGGAGGGGAAGAACTCACGCCAGGCGGCCACGTGCAGGGCGCCGTACGCGGCGGCGGCGAACGCAAGGACGGCTTTCAGTCTGTCCCGCGCGATGTTGACGTGGCCGAGATACGACAGGCCGGCGAAGTTGGGGGTGTGCGAGTCCAGATACCGCGTCTCGCCGACGAAGCGGCCGAGGCTGGAGGAGGTGAAGTAGAAGGGCTCGTAGGAAGGGCGGTGCTGGCAGTGGAGCCAGAGGGCGTCGGTGAGGGTGTTTGCGAGGTGCCACCGCGTGAGGGCGGCGGGCGGGAGCGGAGTGTGCGTTGGGCAGTCCGGGTAGCTGCGGCGGCAGTATTGGAGGCTGTGGCGGAGAGGTGTGTCGGGGGTTTGGTGCTCCAGGAAGTAGAGGTGCTCCGGGGCGGTCTGGAGCGGCTTTTCGGAAATCATGTAGCTGACGTGGTGGTCGAGTTGCGAGTGGGTGCGGTCGAGGGCGCTGTGACGGATGTCGTCGACGGGGCCGATGACTGGGGATGGGCGGTTAGGAAGTGGTCTGAGGGGTTTGAATGGAAAGGGCGGAGTGGCTTGGGGAGAGTGAAGAGAATCGCGTACAGCTTGTGGGATCCCTTATAGCCAGTGACCCGATGGAAAAGTGGGTATGATGCGGTCTTGCAGCACGTGAGGCGTCTTCTTCACTATCAGGTGCAGATGGAGCCGGAACAGAGTTTCGTCTTTCTTCAGGAGAGACATAGGTCATACATCTCATTTCTGTAACCCCGTCACTCTCACTGATTGGGCTGCACATCCACATGATTGATAGGAATGGCTGCATCCATTCTTCGTACGAGAGCACAGTAGGATCACTGACCTCCAGAGGCTTGTTCCACCAGAGCAGATAGAGAACTAACGCGCATAGAACGTGGCCGATGGTGTTTATCTCAAGTAACGTGACTGGCAGCTGCTCGATCAGGCGGCCAAGAATCTGGAGAATCATCCAACCAGCTTGGATACAGACGATGGATTTGGCCAGACCATCAGCCTTGCTCTTGTCCCGGATTTGGCCTTCGTGAACGGACGGCCGCCGGCCTAGGAAAGAGAGAAGCCGTACGCCTTCCGCTGTGAGGGTGAGTCGAGGCCGGCCTTCGAAAGCCGGACCGGTGTGCACGACGATGCCGCCCATCACGGCGAAAAAGCATTGGGTAATGCTCCATCCCTCTAATTGGCCTTCGGTTGCTGCAGCCGTAGATGCGAGCTAATAGGGACTAATTAGCAATCTGTCTCCACATTTCTGTATTTTAACTTCATTAAATGACCAAAGACGAACCCCCGACCTATGGCATTCGATGTCTTTTTGTATTTCCCGATACAGCCAGCGCGCAGTCAGGTACTGAGCAAATGCAGTGGACACGACGAGCTCTGGGGCAAAGATGCCCAATAGAATCCATTTGGCCCGCCTTATATTTCGCTGGCGGAGAGTCGAGTCCTGGATTGGCACGTTGAGATGAAGCGCAGACCACACGCAGATAGTCAAGGTGAGAACACAGCTTGTAAGGAGCTGAAAAGTGCCTCGACCATTAGGCCCAGCTGTCCAAGATGTTGTTTCCACCGGTGCTGCAGAGGCCGTCTTGAAAAAGAAGGCACAAGCGAGCGGGCGAAAGTATAATTGTGCAAACGCCATATTGAGCTTTGTGAGGAACTCGAGTTGCGAAAGGCGGCAGCAGCGGCAGCAGCAGCAGCCTCTTTCGTCGGGGAGGCGTTTTTGAAGCTGGGGCTGAGCTCATCAGCTGAGGTATCTTTCCACCCCAGCGACGCACGAGAGACAGCATGAAATGCTTTGGAGAGAAGCGATCCTGCACCTGCCCAAAAAGGTTTATGGCACCTACAACGCTCATTATGCTGTTCCTGCTCTTCTTAGCCGTTGGGTTCTGCTGGAGGCTGAGTGAAGCATCATCGTTGAAGGCGCGTCGGAGTACTCCGCCAGATATTTCGCAATCTGCGCTAGCTCTTCCCAGGTTGGCTTTCCCCCGGATTTTCTTTTTAATTCCGCTTTCGTATTGTGCCGCGAGACAAGCAGCCTGTATTGTAATAATACAGCCATAATGACAGTGTTGCGACTGCAGGAGACGTTGGAAACATGCCCAGTGCTCAGCAGCGCTACAGCCCTCACAGCTCTGTGGCATGGCCCAAGCTCCCTGCCCCGGAATTCGCCCACCATTCGGGTCCCGCCTTGCCCCATCACCTGCATACGGGGACACTGCAGGTCCACCGCAGCGCGTCTGGACTTCAATTCTTCGAACACACCACCCGTGGAACATACTTTGAGGGTTTCAGGCACACCCGTTACCGTCGTCGCACCGGCTCACCTCGTTTCCCGTTCGGGGCAGCCCCACAGTCCGAAGCACGGAACTCCCCCTCGCACAGAGGTTGGGGATCCGACGATGCTCCGCACAGCTGGCTATGATGGAAATAAAATATAAAAAGCTTCTTGAGGTGGTTTGTGCATGTTGTCGATCATACTGGAAAGAACTGCATCTTTAAACACACTATCTTATTCACAACTCAAACCGATCTACTGTCAAAATGTCCAAGAACCCCTCCTTTGAAGGTGAGTCCTCCAAGATGCTCAAACACTTGACATATCAGAGTCGCTAACCATCATGTAGATGTTCTCGGCTGCCAAGCTGCCGTCTTCGAGTGGGCTGATAGCTACGACTCCAAGGCATGCATTTCAATGTTTAAGAATTGTCGATTTTGACCTCGACTGACCTGCTTGCTAGGACTGGGACCGTCTACGCAAATGCATTGCTCCTACCTTGAGGGTTAGTGTTTCCTTAGACCCCAACAAACCACCTTCGCCAGCCTGACAGTTGTGCTCCGTACAGATCGACTACCGTTCCTTCCTCGACAAGATCTGGGAGGCGATGCCGGCCGAGGAATTCATAACCATGATTTCCGACCCGAACGTGCTCGGCAACCCTCTCCTCAAGACCCAGCACTTCATCGGCGGCACTAAGTGGGAGAAGGTCTCGGATGACGAGATCATTGGCCACCACCAGCTTCGCGTGCCTCACCAAAAGTACACTGACGCAACCCGCAAGGAGGTCGCTGTTAAGGGACACGCTCACAGCACCAACACCCACTGGTACAAGAAGATCGACGGCGAGTGGAAGTTTGCCGGCCTGAACCCAGAAATCAGATGGTCCGAGTATGACTTCGACAAGGTTTTCGAATCGGGTAGAGATTCCTTTGGCGATGCCAAGTAGGCGGGAGGAATCCCACGGAGGATGATTCTTCGGTGTAGAGGGAAGGGGGAGGGATGGTTGAAGATTAGGTTTGGTGCTGAGACGGTTATGGCCAGGTTGATGATGATGATGCATCCAGAGGATCTACGGGATTGAAGCTATCATTTGCATAGAGTACGCGGAGTCAATAACCAATATATCACCATCTCATGACACCTATGCAGGCAAGGCACGTGAAGATGACCGGAGGTGACGAGATGGCTCTGCTGATGGCCGGAAATGATGGACTTTTGTACAAGTAGAGCTGCCTCGCTTCACTGAAGGACGATGAGCATATGATGAGTTAAAATCCCCAGGTCATAGGTAGGTAGCTCAATTGCACCAAGTGGAGAGGAAAGCAGAAGCTCCAGCGTGTAACCCCACCCCTGTGTTTGTTGTTTGTGACTGAAGCGTGGTGAGGTGCTTCATGCAGGCCATAGCTGCTTGCAGAAGCGGAACACGATGCAGAGCTATTGACGTGCTATTAATAAAACCCCGATCGTGCGAGCAGAGAATTCGTCACCGGCGGGCGTCCAGTTCCGTCAGGGGACCACCACAGCAGGCTGGTGCGCGAGAGGGGCAAGCTATGCGGTCGCCAGTGCTCCGGGCAGCCCTGGCAGAGTAAGAGTAGCAAGATAGCTATCGTAGCTGGCTGCTGGGTCTTCTTTTCTGGGTGGCGAACGGTTGGCATGCGCCGAATAAATGACTTGATCGAAGATCCCCAAAGCTTGATTCAGCCCCCGCCTCCCCCCAGGCGCATTGCGACCAGCTCCCAGCTCGCAAAAGGCTCCTCATGATGAATTGTTGCGTGTGTGTGCGAGATTTGCACATGACCGGATGCGAGGATTGGAGGATGCTGGGCCCCGGCCTTTCTTCGCTTCTTCCTGGGCCTGCTCGCCGGTCTTGAAGATCGCATCCCCCCGCCTTCTTTCTTACCACCTCTCCACTATTGCCCATCTTCATCAACCAGCATCGTTTTGTGTTGATACCTTCCTCTTGTGTCTTCCTTTGCGTTGCGGGTGTTCGTCATTTCCTGCTCTTCTGGGGTTGCACGTCGATTTACTCTGCATTGCGGCTCTGCTTCGTCATCTTGGTGAGTTCCCATTCCCCTCAGGTTTTTCTTTGCTTCGCTTCAACCCAATGCGACTCCACGCCTCAAGACCTTTCACCCGCCCGGCGCGCTCGGAGATGCTCCGGTCGCAGCTGCGCCGCACCCAAACACCTTCCGCCCGAAGCCCGGCACCTGTTGGGATCGGTTTTGCGACGACCGTGATGCTGCAGTGTCGGCGCAACTGTCGCGTTGCAGTGCAATCCATCAATCCATCAGCCTGCACTACAAGCTGTCTCCAGACAAAGGCCTCGACTATTTTGCGATTCTTGTGGCATAGCTCATGCTAATGCGTGTGATCCATTGGGTGTCACCTACTGACTGCCGTGCAGATTCGCCAGTGACCTGTTCTGCTGCATCAAACGTCCCTTCACAAACCACCTCTCATTCACTAGGATAACGCGCGCACTGGAGTTCGTCTCTACAGCCTTAACTCGGATATTCTCCTTCAAATCATCCATCCAGCTCTGTTTACGATACCCACACGACTGCGGTTCTCCAGTTCTGTTCAAGCGCGCTATATCCAAACATCTACTTTGGCATCCATCAGCAGACTTGTCATCCTTCACCGTAGTGAAGAGAGTTTCTAGTGTTGACAGCGGTACGTATTGCACCATACATCCCAATTCCATTGTGGGGAGCGATGGCTTATCTAGGAATGAGACTAACATCTACTTGTCTTACCTTCGCAGGACCGTCAAAGAATCATTTCGACTGCAATCTTCCATTCCCCAAATCACTGTATCTTTTCCACGGCGATCTTTTCCTTTCGGCGCCTTATCTCAGCCTCATACTTCTACCTCGGTTAAAACAAACAACAAACCGCATTCATCATGAGTTTCCAGAACTACGATTCCTTCCAGGGCCAGCAACCCACCGAAGAAGGCAATGCGCCTGGTGCCGGCGGCGCGCAACAGCAGCAGCCTCAGATGGGCCAGCCTATCGAGAGCGCTGCTGGCCAGTTTCAGGGTCAAAATATGGGCGTGCCAGGTTCCGCTGGAGCAGATCAGCAGGGCGGCGACTCCAAGACCACACTTTGGTATGCTTTTTTTTCGGCAATCCTAGCAGGAACCAGTGATTAGATCGGGGGTACACAGTGGGGGAGGCAGTTATATTTGGATGAGAAGTTTTTATCAATTTGAGAGCTAGGCTAATTGGCGCGTGTTAGGATGGGCGAGCTCGAGCCATGGATCGATGAGAACTTTGTTCGCAGCATTTGGTTCGGCATGGGCGAGCAAGTAAACGTCAAAATGATTCGCGACAAGTTCTCCGGGTAAGCGGACGAATAAAACGCGACCTCAAAAGAGGTAACGAGGTAACTGATTTTGCAACAGGAGTAACGCCGGATATTGCTTCGTCGACTTCCCTACCCCTGCGGCTGCGGCAAAGGCATTGACGCTTAATGGCCAGCTGATCCCCAATTCCAACCGCCCCTTCAAGCTGAATTGGGCTTCTGGTGGTGGTCTTGCCGACCGAAGGTAAGCCTTCCATTTGGTTTGTTGATATTGTCTGTATGGCGTATGTCTGACCCCTCTCGTCCTTAGCCGTGATGACCGTGGCCCTGAGTACTCCATCTTCGTTGGTGATCTTGGCCCAGAGGTAAATGAATATGTTTTGGTCTCGCTGTTCCAAAACAAATTCCCGTCCTGCAAGTCGGCGAAGATCATGTCCGATCCAATCAGCGGCCTGTCCCGTGGGTACGGGTTCGTTCGCTTTGCCGATGAAAGCGACCAACAGCGTGCCTTATCCGAAATGCAAGGTGTCTACTGCGGCAATCGCCCAATGCGCATCTCGACCGCGACGCCAAAAAACAAGAGCGGTGGTCCCGGAGGCCCCCCCGGCATGAACATACAAGCCGGTGGCCCTGTCGGAATGTACTCCATGGGCGCTCCGCCAATGGGTTACTACGGCGCACCTCAACCCATGAACCAGTTTACTGACCCAAACAACACCACCGTCTTCGTCGGTGGCCTCTCTGGATATGTCACTGAAGATGAACTGCGTTCCTTCTTCCAGGGTTTCGGCGAGATTACCTACGTTAAGATTCCTCCAGGCAAGGGGTGCGGTTTCGTTCAGTTTGTGCAGCGACATGCCGCCGAAATGGCTATCAACCAGATGCAGGGCTACCCTATTGGCAACTCACGCGTTCGACTAAGCTGGGGACGGAGCCAGAACAACTCCGGCCCAGCTGGCACTCCTTACCGACCTGCTCCACCACCACCCGTCTACCCCTCGATGGGCATGCCCCCGACGCATCCGTATGGTAACTTCGCTCCTATGAAGGTCAGTGCTCCCAGCCTCCAAATAACATGGTGATCGTACTCTGACTTGACCAAAGTAAGCAATCTCTTTCTCTCACTTTCACGGCGGAACTTCGTACGTCGAGCATTCAAGGTTTCCCTCTGGTTGGCTTTGTTCAATGATTTACTACTTATGAATGCCTACATCACGACCTTTCCCCAAATTTGGTCCCCTATTTTCACCGGGTGGTAATTGCTCTCTAAAAGTTGCCATGTCATGATGCTTTTTCTGCTTTCCGTGTTGGGTGGCCTAGAGAAAATGTGTACAACAGCGGCTCAGCCGGGACGACTGCTGGCTTCTTCGGGGGATTCATTGGTTGTAGCTAGCTAGTTTCTCAGTCATGCGGATGGATCATTTGCTTTCTCTCGATCTTCTGATATGATTGCGGGCAGGCGAAGAGATCAATTTCAGAAACTTTCCATATTTCGTGCTTGACATGTCGAGTCCTTTGGCAATGCATGCCTTCTTACAGCAGCCTTTTTTCCATTTGGTTCGCCTACTGCTTCTAAAATACGCGGTTCGATTTTAGCAACACACCTCCAGTTGTTGAGGCCGGTGTGCTCCTGCGCAAGTTCAAGTTCAATGATTGCTAACTTCCATGGTCTTTCTACAGTCCCTACGCCGCTCACGTACACCCTCCGCCGATGCCTCCGATAGTTCCCACCGGGCCGCCTGGAGCTATGCCTCCTGATGCTGGCGGACCAACCGAAGGTATGCTCGTCTCTCGCATGAACGAGTTGAGCATGGCTCAGAAGCAGGCTCGTAATGACCGCCTGGAAGCCGAATCGCGCGGTCATGATAGTGTCTTCTCTCAGTAGCCTTGTTCCTACTACCCAATCCTCTCCCCTCCCCCACCCCCAATAAAAAAAAGGACAAGAAAAAGACGACCGCTGCGAGTTTTTTCTAGGCCCGCGAAATAATCTTACGGCGGAATATCTATGTCCAAAGCTCTGCGCGATAATTTCGGGCTTGCCATTTACTGACTGGTTGCTTTTGTGTGTTAGTAGGATTCCCGCGGTTTGGATAAGGAGGGTCGTCTTCTGTTAGCATGGCGTCTGGCGCTCCCTGCTTGCCCAGCCTAAAAAGCTTTTGTATTCGCATCTGAGCGCTTATAGAGAGGTTTGTACGGATGATTGGCGTTGTTGGACGCCTTGATTAATCTTCTCGGTCATGTATTATTTTTCTCCTTATGACGGCTTGTCAATATTAGGTGTGGCGTGGAGTGTATGCCGCGCATCGGTATGGGCACCTTCGAAGCCATTGAAGGCTGGTCTAGAAAGTCAATGTATATGGCCATGGGAATGGAAATTTTCTTCCATCGCAACTCATATTTTCTATCCTGCTGGGTTTTCAATGCTGGTGTATTGATCTTGACGTCTATTATGTTGAGGTGAGTCTGGGGCTTGCTCCCTGAAAGACGTCCTTCCGAAATGCGATGTATGCGACTTCCGTTTTTTCACTCGAGAAGGGACTCGGATTCTATACTTTCGTCTTTCACGGCAAGACTCATGATCCTCAATCAACAACGGAAGGCATACTTGTACTATTCCTTGCCATTATGAGATACGAATACTGGGATGTCATACTCTTCCCGGCCGAGTCTCACATTCCCATTCAAGAGTTCAGGACAGCATGCTATGTCAGTCAAGGCCAAGGTCAGTCCATTCATATTCTTCAAGTCATCTAACTCAACTTCACGGCCCTGGCTATGCTGACTCTTGAGTCGATATCACAGATGGCCGTAGGTTACCCATCTTGACATGCTTCGTTCGGTCCCTCTCTCCTTCATCTCCCTTTCGAATCTCGGTCCACTCTTGGACAAAACCTACCCCATCCTCATACATCGAATCGAAGCGAAAGCCGGAACAGCGCGCCGTGTACACAATAAGAGTGATAATCGATGGGTTTCGAATACTGTAAGCACCCCTGATGTATAGAGTCATATTTGACTCTTAATGCAGCCACAACTACTTCGAAAAGAACACATCCTGGCCGCAGCAAATCCGTGAGAACCGCATGCTCCAGTACAGCTGTGCCTTCCACTCCACTAACACAACTGAGGCAACGAAAACCGGCGTGACTGCGAAGGCACAAAGCCGACATTCGGCTTCCTAGACTCCACCATCCGCGGCTCGTCCCTCCTATTCCCCGCCTTCAACCCTAGCGTACTCTCGCAAAGTTCCTGGGACGCACAAGAGAGCAACGGCCGCATCAAAGTAATCGTAGCCGAAGAGCTAATCAGCGAATCCGCATCCGGCATCGTGAAGAGCGGCGCCACCAACGATCTGATCTGCTTCTCCTTCCAGCACGCGCCCAAAGGCATGGCTCCTCCTTCCCTTCCCTCCCCCTTCCCGCATCAGCCCTCCACCAACACCCCAACTCGCTAACACCCTGCAGACATCCTCTCGCAAGTCGGCCTCTCCTGGCCACTCCCCCCGCCGCTCCACCGCGCCTCCAGCATCCGCGCTTCTGCGCCCTCCGCCCTCTCCTCCCGCCGAAGCCGCGCCCCGCCACTTGGCCATGCGCACTCCCTGACTCAGAAGCCCCAGCTGTCCGACACTCGGGCCTACGACTCGCTGCTGTCCCCACATCCGCCTCTCGCCGCCGCAGTTGACCCCTTGGCTGACCCCGTCCCCGACATCGCCATGACGCTGAGGGATGACCTGTTCGAGCAGCTTATCGAGGCGCTCGGTCCGGAGAAGGGGGGAGGGGGGCAGTTGGGGTTGGGGCAGGGGGTAACGAATGGGAATAGGACTGGGAATAGGACTGGGAATAGGACTGGGATTGGGAATGGAACTGAGAATGGAACCGGGAATGGGAATAGGACTGGATTTGGAAATGGGAACGGGAATGGAGCTGGGAAGAGGATTGGGATTGCAACGCGCCCCTCAGCAGCAGCCCTCGCCCGCACCGCATCCTACACCACCCATCCGTTCCCAGGCGCTAAGCCCGCGCTGAGCGCCCACCGCCCCGTCGTTCCCTTCCCAACCGCTACGAACGACACCAACATGCGCGACCCCTCCTCGTCCACGCTCTCAAACCTCTCACGGCGCGAGTGCGGCGTCCGCGCGAGGAGCGGTCCTGCGGTGGGGGTCCGGTCGCGGAAGGAGGGGCGGAACATGGAGGTCGCGAGGGCAAAGGCGGAGTTTGGGGGAGGAGGAGGGATTGGAGGGGGTGGAGGGCAAGCGGAGGCTGGGGGGGGGGTTGGGGTGAGGCAGGAGCTCGTGCGCCTGTTTTCGGATGAGGTGTTGGCGGCTTTTGCGGCTGTGGGCGCGGAAGGGGAGGCGGAGAGGGAGCGGGGTGAGAAGAGGAGGCGGGCGGTGGAGTCTGATGGGGATGGGGGTGGGGAGGAAGTGTCGCCGTTGAAGAAGATGCTGAGGGGAGGGAGGGACGAGAGGTTGAGGGTTGTGCATGAGTTGTCGGACTGATTATGGGTGGGCTGCGGTTGTGCAGTTCTGGGTTCTGGGAGTAGGGTTTACTTTCGGGGAATGGGTGTGGGATGGGTGCGTTGCTTTTGAGACGCTGGGAAGGGGGGTAGGTGTTTAACTTATTTGATATCACTACACTAGAGAAAAGATCTGTATCTGGCTGCTTCTGACACGCCTTGAGAAGTCGGGCGCGACGTATATTACTAGAGACTACGCAAAGCCACTTCGAGCAATTAACGCATTACCACAACCCACCGCCAGAAAAGTAGAAGCAGAAGGAATGGCGTATCTGTACATGTCCCCAAAAACCAAACTGGTATCTCGCATGCTTCTGTGCTCTGCGCACCCCGCAAAACGCCGTGCCGCACAATACAGCAAGAGACTACTCCTTCCCAATGCATTTTTATCCACTGCCAACGTTCTTCTGCCACTATTCATATCCGTATGCTCCTGCGCTTTTCCTGGCTTGGAATACCACCACGTTTAAGGAAGAGCCTTGAGGCTAGAAGCTTGAGGGTTTCGGTCGGAGGTTTTGAGGTTTTCGGGTTTGAGGCGTCATGTGCTGGCTGACCGTTTGGGTTTTCCCTGCGCTAGTTCCGACGCTCGAGTCGAGTTCTACTTGTACGTGTGCCCGGGCGGCGGGCCTTCTCCACCGCCGCCACCACCGCCGCCGTTGTAGTCCTGCATCGGCACGGCACCCTGCTGGTGCTGCGGGTCGCCGATCTGGGCTTGGACGTCCGGTCGGTACTTGATGTCCTGGTAGAAGTTGCAGATGTGGCAGCCGACTTCCTGCGCGGGTGTTAGCGACGTTCACTCGTTGGTTCATGGATTCGATCGATCGATCGATCGTCCGTTAACTGCTGGATAGGGGCTGGAGTGGAATCGCTGGGCTAGCGGACGTGGGATTGTGGGAGAGGGGAAGAGAGGAGAGGACAGCTACTCACGTGCCAGGGCTTCACGGAGAACGGAATGACGGGCACGAAGCAGAAGGTGAACCATTGCCAGCGCTTGTAGACGTGGCCGCTGAGGTTGCCGCAGTTCTGGCATTGCACGGTTAGATGCTCGGCGCCTTTGAGGCGGGATTGGAAGGCTGTGAGAGGGGAAAGAAAGACATGTTAGCTTTATTCCCGGTTCCTGGTTTCTGGCCTCGCGGAGAGGGGGAGAGGGGACGTACTGTGCGAGCCGCAGGTGAAGAGGAAGAACATAATGAATGGGCTACTGAAGATTGATACTGTGCAGTGAGACAGGTGGTGTAGGTGGTGCAAGTGGTGCAGCTGTGGTAGCGGATGTGGTGGTGGTTTTAATGGTGCATGGCAATGCGCGGCTTTTGGCTTGGGAGCTTGGGTGCTCAGCGATGACGAATGCGCACCCAGCCACAATTCTGTTCCCTAATTTTGCCGGTTACGGGAGGCGAGATGGACCAAACCGGCAGTGGTCATGCAGCAGGGGCAAGGGCACCCCGCAAAATGAAGGCAACCACGCTGCGGCCACACCGATCGGAACACTGGTGGGGTTGATGAATGAGCTTCGTCGCATATTAGCAATTCATATGCGAGTTCCTTGAGAGTATTCTTTTTTGGTCTCTTTTCCGGGCGAGTTTTTCTTTGACCCCCAGGATTTCTTTTGCCTATATGGGCTTAGAATTCTTGAGAGCATGATTCATGTACGCACTGATTGGCGCTGTGTCGCTTGCTGATGTGAATGGGCAGCTTCTTCGAGAGATGATATTCAGGAGTGCCTGTGATTATTGCTAATTATGCCCAAGCTCGATTGAAAGGCTTAAGTCACGAGTAGATTTTGTTCGTCTCTAGATTCGAATGGGCAAAAGGTATATTGTCAGGGCTGTACCTACTAATTCTCCCAATTCCGTGGCCGGTCTTTGCGAAAAGCAGTGACGTGAATGAAGAAATCTGTCCAGAGCATGTCTTCGTTTATACCAATTAGTAGCCTAGAAAACACGTCTCCCCTGAGTATATGGTAATGAAAGATCGTTATCGCTATCCTTTCCTCATGATGGTGGCATGTCGTCGTGGAAGTGAGGTCATATACATTAACATGAATCCCGAAAGCCCCAAAAGCCAGAGAATTCCGAACGCTGCATTTCCACTTTTGAACGCCGTGCGCCGTTTACTGCGTTTTGAAGAGCAAAATAGCACAGTGACCTAAGTAAAAGTAGATGAAGTGCTTCGTTTCTGACAACTTTGTTCAGCCCGTGACGGTGATGTTAGAGTGATGGAATACGATGCTCTCTCACCATGGGTCACGAAACTGCCAAAGTTCCTCCCTACAATACAGTGCCAGGTAGCGCCCTTCCTACTGTCGAACTATGACATATTAGCTAGATAGTTTTGTGAAACCATCTGTTACATTCGTGAACTCACCTCCTTCTTGATATACTGTGCAATATCCTACAAAGACGAATTAGGGCCGAAGTCGATGCAATTCGAAACGAAAGATGCCTACTTTCTCAATGTTGTATTTGCTCATGGCTTCCGTAGCTGTCAAGAGCAATAAGCTTCCGTGAAAGGTTTTATCATGCTTTTGTTGGAGCCACTTACCAACTTCGATAGCCTCTTGCTGCATTTCTTCGCTCTATTGGTTCTGTTAGCAAAAGGCAGTAGATCGAGAGGAGGATAATCACACCATGTCCGCAGACTTAATCTGGGCTACGCATGGACGTATTAGTATTAGCTTGTATGACTTGAAGAGGTTTCAAGGATATTGCAGGTCGTACCCTCGAGCTTCTCTGGCTTTTCGCTCGGCATGGCGAATTGCTTTTCGCTCGACATGGCGAATTGCTTTTCGTTCGACATGGCGAATTGGGGGCTTGGGAAATTGGCTTTAGGTTTTGCTAGTAGATAAAGAGTGAGGATGCTGACTTGGGTGTGTCTGGTCTCTGCAGTCCTTACTCTTTCCTCTCTTGTGGTTGTTGCGAGCTTCCGAATGCTCGAGGGTTCAGGCCGATAATTGACCCTGACGTTGCCGCCTGGTCTGGGCTGAACCCTCGCTTCCTTTGCCGAGAAGTTCACCCAAATTTTTCTGGCGGCCTTTCGAACTTACTCTTACCTTCGCTCTCTTCTTCCCAGGCCACGACTAAGGATTCATTCGCCATGGCATCCTCACGCATATTCGTCAAAGGCCTACCTCCTACTTTCACGGAGGAGGAGTTCAGAAATCACTTTGCGAAGCAGCAATCCATCACAGACGCTAAACTTCTTCCTCACCGTCGAATTGGATATGTGGGGTACAAGACGCCAGAAGGTGCAGCGAAAGCTGTCAAGTACTTCAATAAGTCTTTCATTCGGACGTCAAGAATATTGGTTGAGATTGCCCGTCCTGTAAGTGCACCGCTTGTCTTCAAATCTTTCGAGGAGCTGACTTTTTATCCTTAGGCTTCAGATCAAACTCTTCCCAGGCCACGGCGTCCTACCAAATATGAGCATCAGCCCCAAGATGTAAACTATACCAGGGCCAGCATTACTCCAAGCGAAAATCCGCTAAAGCGCAAGAGGGCTGGCCCGGAAAATGTTGAGTCGGACCCGAAACTTAAGGAATTCTTAGAAGTCATGCAGCCTCCATCGAAAGCGAAGACCTGGAAAAATGAGCAGACACAAGATGTTGATGAGGCTATGCCTTTAGTGGAAGACGTTACACATGGAGCAGAACCACCCGAAGGTGGCAGTGATGACGAATACCAAGTCGTCTCTAAGAAATCAAAGCGCGCTTTGGAACCCTCCAAAAAGCCTGCTAGAGATTCGAGACGACCTGTAGCCAATTCTGAACATGCGCAGCCCCCAGAAGATCAGCAAAAGCCAGAAGAAGACGTCAGGAATGCTGCAGAGGCTACGGAAGAATCTATACCAAGTGGGGGGCCCGTTTCGGACGCAGACTGGCTCCGATCGCGCACGAGCAGGCTCTTGGGGTTGGAAGATGACAAGGATGAATCCGCAAAGCCTCTTGTTGAAGATGAAGACGGACTGCCAAGAGATGATGTACAGCGGAAGGACACACCGAAATCACCTGAGCCGCGCGGAGATGAGCACCACGGTCAAGACGTGGATGAAGAAGGGCAAGGCGATACCGATGAAAACGCCGCGCGAGCTACCGGCAGACTATTTTTAAGAAATCTGCCCTATGATGTATCAGAAGATGATCTCCGTAGCCGTTTCCAGTCATTCGGAAGTCTTCAAGAGGTAAGGAAATGCCATTCGTCCCCTTTTTCTTTTTCTTTCCGCTTCCTGTGATGAATAACCTGATAGGGACATCTTATGCTTTTGCAATTGATGTTACCAGGGAGAGTATTTTAGTAGATGCATCTCTTTTCTGAAAAGCTATACGCATCAATGACAGATTGCCATACTTCAATCTGCAAGGCAGCTCGCTGATAACTGTCGACAGGTACATGTCCCAATCATCACCTCGTCTGGATCTGGAAAAGGTTTTGCCTATTTACAATTTGACGATCCTGAAAGCGCCGTGCAAGCGTTGAAGGAGGTTGATGGCAATATATTCCAAGGTCGCCTCGTCCACATTCTCCCAGCAGCCGCGAAACGGGAAACAAAGCTGGATGAATACGCTCTCTCTAAGCTGCCATTAAAGAAGCAGAAGCAGATCCAAAGAAAGGCGGAGGCGTCATCCTCCACCTTCAATTGGAATGCTCTGTATATGAATGTATGTTTCGAGTATGTCTCTGTCTTTGGAAGGTTACTGACGAATCCAAATTTAGGCCGATGCGGTGATGTCCTCAGTTGCAGATCGGCTGGGTGTTAGCAAAGCAGATCTGCTTGACCCAACATTAGCAGATGCAAGTGTCAAGCAAGCGCACGCCGAAACTCATATCATCTCAGAAACAAAATCGTACTTCGCGCAAAACGGTGTGGACCTCGACGCCTTCAAGAAACGCGAAAGGGGAGATACGACTATCCTGGTGAAAAACTTCCCGTACGGCACAAAAGCAGACGAACTCCGGAAGCTTTTTGAGGAGCAAGGCCAGATCTCGAAGTTATTGATGCCTCCAAGCGGCACTATTGCAATCGTGGAGTTTACTCAAGCACCTCAGGCACGTTCTGCATTCAAGGCTCTTGCTTATCGGAAGATAAAGGATTCCATCCTCTTCCTTGAAAAGGCTCCGAAGGACTTGTTTAAAGATGGAATCAGTCCTATCGTTATATTACCTCCCTCAACGACCGAGAAGCCAACCAAGCTTTCTGCTTCAGACTTGCTCCAGAAAGACACACCCATAGAGAGTGTCGACACAACAACCCTGTTCGTACGGAATCTCAACTTCTCTACGACGTCTGACCGTCTCACTGAAGTCTTCAAACCATTGGAAGGCTTCATGTCAGCCAGGGTCAAGACGAGAATTGATTCAAAGAGACCATCCGAACTACTTAGTATGGGTTTTGGTTTCCTTGAGTTCCGTACAAAGGCCCAGGCCCAGGCAGCGCTGGCCGCAATGGACGGGTATAGCCTAGACGGTCACAAACTTCTCATCAAAGCATCACACAACGGTCTGGATGCTGCCGAGGAACGTCGCAAAGAGGACAAGGCTAAGAAGGCTGCTGGCAAGAGGACAAAGCTTATCATCAAGAACTTGCCTTTCGAAGCCTCCAAGAAAGATGTTCGTGCCCTGTTCGGACCTTACGGCCAACTTCGTTCCGTCCGAGTACCGAAGAAATTTGATAATTCTTCGCGAGGATTCGCCTTTGCGGAATTCACTACTCCTCGAGAGGCAGAGAATGCCCTGGATGCGCTACGCAGTACCCATCTTCTGGGGCGGAAACTGGTTCTGGATTACGCCGCGGAAGATCCCGAAGACGCGGAGGAGGAGCTTGAGAAGATGCAAAAGAAGGTTGGTTCACAGGTCAACAAAGTTGCTCTCCAACGCCTTACTGGCGGTGGAAGAAAGAAATTTAATGTCGCAGGCAATGACGATCTGGACGAGGCTTAACGTAGCAAGGGTGTCTGGTATAATTTACAGCGCGACACAATCGGTTGTTTCCTGGATTCCTCCTTGCTTCCCCCACCGAAGATTTGGACTTCAGACTCGCCTCCCTTTTGGTCCTTTTAAGTTTCCGTCACGCGCTGGGCACGATCCCGCAGATGACCGCCTTAAAGACCGGAGATTCCGTTTCAGTGTGCTAGTAGTTTGAATCACACCCCACCACCACCGCGCGTGTGACGCCTTGCTGCGGATGTCTGAGAAAGACGTTAGTCATACACATCGACCTATCAAGGAGATTTTGGCGCTTGTAACCTCTGAGGTATTTGCATTCGCTGGCATTCTTTATTGCTGTAAGAACATTCCCGGGCCTCTCTCATCCCTGGCACACCAACCTAAGATGGCTTGTGGATCATCAATGGAAGAAGACTTGATTAGTCGGCAACTGTTCCGACCCTTGCTCCTTTGGCTAACCAGCGCAGATAGAGGTAGTTTGGCATTCCGTGAATATCAGAACTGTGAGAAGTAATTAGAGTGCCGCTCAAGCCAATAAGGCGCTGATGTAATCAGCTCTCTTGTAGACTCTTAGACTAATTTCATGGAGAATTATGCCACGATTTGTGCTTTCTGTATTGACCGTCTTGATGGTAACCCTGCAGTATCTTTTGGGGGCAACTAGTCCCCTCTTGACTCGGCTTCTAGGCTCGCTATAAACAAGAGCTGGTACTCTTGCATTCCCTTCCTCTCATCTCCACATTCTCTATTCTTCAAGTCATTCTTTAGTTCAGCTCTCTACGTTCCTTTGGCTTTTGATTCGCATCGGCTTCCGAATAGCACATACCTCGGTCCTAGACATTCTTGCTCGTATCAAGGTCTCATTCTTACCTGACATCCCCATACTCAATGGAGTTGCGTCGCCACTCATGCGTACTCCCATCAAATGCACCAGCACTATCGGACAGCACTACTCAGGACCTAAACAGACCACCCGGAGTTTTGCAGGAACGGTCTAGCAATAGTCAACACGATTTCCTGGACACTGGCTTTTCTGCTCGCAGGAAACATGTCCCATCTTCACCCACAGAGAACTTTTATTCCAACGACCTGGGAGCTTATCTCAATTCACATGGAAACCTGGGCTCACCATTTAAACAAGAAAAAAACGAAGCTGAGATTGATAGAGAAACGGCAATCCTATGGAGATCTTTGCAACAGTCCGAGGCGTATCGAAAGTATCGAGCCAAGCAGCCCAAGGATTCTAGGAAACAAGAGCAGAAATGGCCGGAGCATATGGAATACGCTTTCTTTAGAGGTTTGTTCCAGACCGAACATGTCGATCGTACATTGTTTGATGTCTCAACTTAGGACTAGTCAGATATGAGCCAATGGGCCGTAGAAAGATTGTACATGATGGAAAGCCACGTGGGAGAAACGAGTTAGTGGCAGACGCTATTCAGAGAGATACTGGTAAAGCTCGGACAAGGAAGCAGATATCCAGCCACATTCAGGTCCTCAAGGCGCTCCTTAAAGATCATCCGAACGGTAAAGATCATCGTTCCCCCTGTCTTCAAGGCTAATTGTCAATATGCAGTTCTAAAATACATGTCAAAAAAGGACGTCAGTTGCCGATCAAGTCGTCATTCTCTATCCGAAGCAAAACATATGGATCAATCGACTGCACTGTCCCCGAAATATGATAACTACACTCAACCAACTCAACTCTCTTGGGAAGACTGTGGCCCTCTCTCCATCCCACATATGCTGATGGACTCTGCCTCGAGTCGATGCCCCAACACTTTCAAGCCGTTTGATTTTGAAATGTTTGTTCGGGATCCTCATCAGAAGCCACCTAGGCATCTCCACACTTTTACAAGGCTACCCAAGGATCCTAAGCTGCAGGTCATAGAGATTGACAATGTGCGGAAGTGGCATAAGCTTTATCCTGAATTAGCATTCATGTCTATCGAGAGTTACCATGACTGCGAGGTTATTGTCTGCGATGCGCCACTACAACTCATGACAGAACGGATACCTGCCGGCGCTGAACTCGCCATACAACTTGAGTTCACGAGCGAGCAAAACCTCAGCTCATACGACTCGTTCGAATGCCGTACGCGCTTTTACGATAGCGGCAGCCTCGTCCCTCAATCAGACGACAGAGGCAATCCTGTCAACCAAAGCTCCGCTTCCTTTAGCTACGACCCAACTTCCAGGCGTCTGGATACCGTCCCGTTCGGTAGCAGCTTCTGGGCATACAGACTTGCCGGACTAGCAAAGATGCTGAGAGAAGCCCGCAACGGCGCACCCTCGACGCCAGATCACGACGCCTCCGTGCCATCCGACAGAGAAAGGACCGAGTACCGCGTGCGGCAGAGCCTCCGGCGCCTAACCGCCGCGCAAGAGATCTACGCCCGCGCAAAGAGCAGCGCCAACCCGCACCGCATCCTCGCCATCCTGTGGCGGTTCCGCCAAACCACGCCCAAAGACGGCGGCGGCGGCGGCCAGACAACCTGGCGCAGCATCCTCCACGCCCCGATCCCGCCCCCACTCCCCAGCCCTCCCGACAACCTCGAAGACCCGACACCCTACCCCGACCACGAGCACGACCCGTCCCACGCTCAGAGCAGCTACACCCCGCACCACCTCCCTTTCGACCTGCCCCTGCACCCCTACCCTTCCTTCCCCCCTTTGGACCTCGACGCCCTCTCCACCATCGCCCTCGACTCCGCTTTCCCGCCCTACGCCCCCGCGCCCGACCTCCCCGGCCTCAGCCCGCCGCTCCATCATTGCCTGGAGCAGGGCCACGACAGCGACAACGATGTCGACTTCACCGGCGGCCACATCAGCATTTGTCTTGAGCCGGCTGTCGAGCTCGGCACGTTTGAGGGGTTTGATCCGCATCCGCATCTGCGTACGGCTCACGGCGGCTATGATGATCAGCATGGTGGCGAGCATGGCGGTGAGCACGGCGCGGGGCTTGCGGATGCAGTGGGGTTCGTGGATGCGCTGGGTGTGGGTGTGGGTGTGGGCATGGGCATGGGCGTGCATCCGTATGCGCGCAGTGGGTGGGACTACGGGGAGCTGATTGAGGGGATGGAGGGCGTGGGCGGCGGGGCGGCGCATGAGGGATTGGTGGAGGAGGGGAGTGGAGCGGAGTTATGGCGGTTTGGGGATGACGCGGGGGTCGGGGCGGATGGGGAGGTTGGGTTGGTCAAGGGAGAGAGGCAGGGGGAGTTCTTGATGGAGGAAGGGAGGGAGTTTTAGGGGAGGTCTGGGAGAGGTGGCGTTGTGTGGTGTTAATGTTTGTGAGGTGATGGAGATGGGCGTTGGTACGGAATGCTAGTTTTCTTTTGTTTGGAAAGGATAGGAGACTGGAGGAATCACTCGTTTATGCCTCCGGTCCAGCTTGAGCTAAAAGAGGTAATTCAAACTATGAAATTTAGCCTAGGCTATGACATGATGACGGATAATAGAGAAAGAATGTGTGATAACGCTGCGATATGATGCGGACACACCTGCTCGAAGCGCGCCGCAAAATATCAAGAAATCGTCAGTCATAATGGCCATATGATTATCATGGATATCCGTCAGTAAGACCGTCTCCAAGATATTATCCGTATGGCGTGCAGGAAAAATCACCCCGTTCCGGTATAGAGAGCATTATTCTCGCTCCCTGCCACCTGGGCGTAGATATCAAGATCGTCCCTAACGCTGTGCTTTCCAGCCCAAGAGACGTATCGCTGACATGCCGGTGGCTCACTGCTTGAGACTATTAATGAAGCCCTGGGCATTCTGGCTACGCTTCTGCTCTTCCCCCTTCAGGTAGGCCAGCACGCGCTTAGCGCACTCTTCTTTAGCGGCTTTTTTCCCATGGACTTGTTTCACTTCACCAACTGGGCCCTCGTGGGAGAGACTTTGCGAGAAGTAAGCGGCAACATCCCAGAAGGCAGGGGCGCGAGGATCGGTAGGGGTAAGACGGTATTCTGGGGCCGCCAAACCCAGAGTCCGTGCTATAGCTGTAGTAAAGGGGGTGTGGTGTTAATATGTTTCAGCGGCGTAGTAGAGCATGAGAGGAAGCAGGAGAGAAGATTGGAATATATTGATATGGGAAAGGGAGAGAAGAGGCCAGACTAAGGACGTACCTATAACTTTGTGCACGTAACTCTCTGTCTCAGTCGTATCTTCGCCCTTGTCTGCAGCACCTTTGGGGCTGCTATTTGTACCACCACTGGGACTATTCGCCTTTGCTTTCTTCTTTCTGACCGGCCCGTCCTCTGAGAGTAAGCCTTCTGCTCGAAGCCATTCGACAGCCTTGCGTGCGGCGCTACTCCGCGCAGCCTTCTTATTCGAATACGGCTCGTTTCGCCCACCGAAAGGCTTTCCAGGACGTTGAGTAAGCTCAACTTCGCACGAGAACAGAGGTCCCGCACTGTACTCGTTGTAGGTCGGCTCCGGCGTTGAGGTTGACCTTGCATATTCTGTTTCAGATGTATCAGCTAGCCGTTAGCTCTCTAATTCCTCCGTAATACATCGTAGTGGTCTCTCCAGACTGTGCCCGGAGTGCCCAGCCCAATATCCACACCTACTCTATAATACCTTCCTTTCGCAGTCTCCAAATCAGCACACTTTGGGATTAGAGACTCACCAAGCAACAAACCAATACAATTCTCCACTGCTTCCTCCGTGCCGCCCGTCTTTGCATCTCCTGCTCCTCCGGCCTTTCTCTTTACTAGTGAAATCTCGCCTTTCTCCTCCAGCTCTTTCAGGAGCTTCAGACCTGCTCCGCAAATATTATCCTTCGCCTGTTTTTTGTTGGTGTGGGGCCCAGCATCCTCGAGCACCGAACCCGCAAGGTCTAGCCTTACACTCCACCCAACCGAGCCACTACCAGTGTATTCGATATTAGGAGCAACACCTAGAGCTTGACAGCGGGTGTTGAAGGCAGCTGTATTACCGCCAGTGTGGGTGCTCACCATAGTAGGTGTGAAAGCGGGGGGGGAATTAGCATTGGATGTCTTTTTAGGCGTCTTCGGTGAGCCCGTATTAGGGGATCTCTGCCGCTTGTCATTTGCCTGATTGCCTCCGTGCATTCGTTCGTATTCCTCAATGGAAAAGGCGTTTCCAAGCGCTGAGGCAGCATCAGGCTGAGGATAGGCATTTTCAGTGGTTTGCATTACAGCCTGAGAAGCCATGCTGTCTGGCAGAGGTCTAGTGATGAGGCTGGAAAGGAAGGTTGGGGGTGCTGGAGGGGAGGGCGGGCGGTTGTGGTAGTCCCCGCGCTGCGGCACGATGAGATGCTCCAGTAAATCCATGTTGTTTGCCTCCCCAAAGCGGCGGTCGCACAGAACCTGCAGAGAGCGGAAACAGAAAGAATTGTTAGTTGCTGAGATGATTAGTAGGTGTTAAGCAATATGAGTGATGAAAGCAATGATCCAAGGCTAGCACGACTAATGGGTGGGTCGTCATTATGAGCGGTGTTGTGCTTTGAAGGTGAAGAAGTTGGTGAAATAGTGGAGCTTGGGGAGCATGGACATCAACCCCAGACGCAATCCTTGTAGCACTATAACTGCTCTTACCGAAACGAAATCTAGTTTGGCTTTTTCTGTGATGAGTTTAGTAGAGTTGCTGGCGTAGTTTTGATTCAGAGCCAGATAGGCTTCAAGACAAGGTTCGTCGCATGAACACGCCAAGGCAGCGAGGTCCGGATCACATAAAGAAGTGAGAGTTCTACCGTTGGTATAAGATTGATGAAATCTCATGAAGGTAATGAGCTCTCACAAACCACTGCTGATCCGTACACACACTCTCCAGAGTTCTGGGGAGAGGGATAACCATGGTAAAGTCAGATCTCCTAATTATAACAATATCGTCTCTATCACTATTCACTCTCATGGTAGACTGCAGGCTTGCCAGATTACGTCACGATAGATTCGGTGAAATGGCGACGAGGACTGAGAACCAAACCGGCAAATTCGTCGCTATCAAACTGCCTATATGAGCCAGCATAGCCGATTTCTACAACCGAACTCGAGCAGAACCTACGTGCGGAGCTTAAGAACCAGTAAAGCTTGAAACTTTTCACTATAGTGAAACAAGGGGCCATTAATGATACAATCAGTCTAAAGGTTCTGCTGAAGCAATCGGAGCAAGATCAAAACACAAATAATGGAAACCCTCCTTATTCAAAAAATACGCCAATGGTTCCCATTTGCCCTTCATACCCCATGTGCTGCTGAGAAAGATCGCCTTTTAAATGGGATATCCGTTATAAATGAGGGATGCTGCCCTGCCGCCCTGATGCCTGCATGGGGCCTCATCAACCTTAAATGTGCTGCAGCGATGGTCGCGTTGCCTCACTTTCGTGTTCGTAGATATCCAATCTAGCTGATCCCCGCACCTCAAGCATCCAGCAGTAAGTAAATTGTAACTTAGAAGATTTTTAAAAGCATCTACCGGGCATAATCTTAGGCATTGTTTTAGAACCTTTCTATTATATATCTCACTAAGCACCCCCAAATCATATATGAAATTAACAATTTTTTCCGGAATATTATGGTGTCTTAGTCGTTTCCAAACTCACATCAGCGCTCTTGCCTAGGGATACTTTCTCTATATCAGTCAGGATATCTCCGTGCTTCAGCTATTTCCTGGCAATGCGTGTTTAAGAATTCGGCCCCCCTGCTGAGTTGGGAATTACATGCTTTAGCATCCCAAGCTGCCCAAATCCCCAAATCAAACATAGACAAGAGCTAGATTTCAAAATGCTTACAGAAAATTTTCAGCATCACAGGAAATAAACAGAGCCAATAAGGAACGCAAGCTGCGGCTACTACTGCATACTAGGATTTAATTTAATTTCTAGAGTTTCTTGATGCGTTAGCGCGTACTTGTGGTGAAGGATGCTAATTATCTTGGGAAGTGGCACTTTTTTTATACCACAGTCCTTTTAATTCTCGTCCTGTTATTGGTTCCATTCAAAGGCTATTCGTTAAGCCTCGCGATGCCATGTGAATTGTGAATAAGCATTTGAAGTACCCCCCAACTTGATGTACAGAAGACCTTGGTATTTCTCTATATTAGCTAAAGCCATTCGTAATGCCACAACTATGCCATCAAAAATCAAGTAGACACCTCAGTAGCATATGTAATAGAATCATTTTTCCATGCGCGCTGGCTGAGAAGCATCAAAGGAGATACAGATGAGCTTAAACCTAACAAACTGGCAGGTAGAAGTAGTCGTTTGCAAAATGGAGGGGCTTTGATTCGAAACGGTGTATTAGAGTATCTAGTTGGTGTATGAAGAGAACATGAGTATCTGCAATGTTAGTACTGCGCTGATAAAAAATGAAAAGTGGGCATAATTCCAGAGATGCACCTAGTATAAAGAAAGAAACAAAGAAATAGTGTTACGAGATGCAAACGAAAACTACCTGCAAGGAGCAAGGAGCCGACTTCTGTTCATGCTCTCGTAAAGGGCTCTAAGCCGCTCAGCAAAGGCTACTTACTCTACATACTTAGTTATGGATTACTTCACAGCTTATCCTAAGCGTCTATGGTATGGCAACAATCAGAACGATCAGCGTGATACTCAGGCAGGTATGCGGCGAGGCAGCCCATAAGAAAGGGCGTGGTAGACTGATACTTCTGGCGGGGCTCTGGCCCAACTTTGGGCGACCCGCCTGTCTCTGCAGTGTTGCAAGGCGTCACGTCCAAAAATAAAAACTGGACATCTCGCCCAGATAAACAGCGTCCAAGGTCCATCGTGGCTAAATTTTAGGCTTTACTGAAAGTCCTGAAGGATTATGAGCGTATAGAAATAAAAGATGAACGGAATCTAAATTGTACGCTGCCAGACACGGCGGGACGGCCAGGACACCCTTTTGGTTGTTTTCCCTGTAGTGCGGTGGGCGGCGTGCGGCTAAACCGGAGCGGAAGCCTGTTAGAGGCCTCTTCAGAGCCCCGACCCCCCAACCTCCTCAACCTCCAGCGCATCGTCGTGGGCCTCACCCGCCCAACTCCTATCGCCACTCGCGGTCCCTCATCTGATTTCATCTCAACAACACAAAAGGTTTCAACTTATAAGCCAACATGGTCAAACAAAAGAAGGAAGAGACAGCTGAGCTTATGATCTCGATTGAGCAATTCACGCGCACGAGAGACTCGGTGAGTGACTGTTTATATTTTGTTGCGACGCGCTTCTCTTCATCGTTATCCGGTGCGCTTTGCGCTCGAGTGTGTCTATATCTACGCAAAGCCATTCATGATACACATCCACCTCCACTCTACGCCTTTGCCTTGCTGTTACCAGTCGCGCCGCTCCTAGCACGTTATCGCTCATCAAAGTTTTTCAATTGGCGCATCCTTCCCAGCTCTCAGCATACACACCTGATGCTTACAAGCAATTCCAGGTCGTCGTTAGCTTAACCAACCTCCAAAATGGCCTTCAGCATGTGCAAGCGGGCATCAATGACCTCCTGCGCACCTACATGAACCACACTACGTCCATACTTGCCGGTGGCTCAGGCGCGCTCGACAGTCTTGCTCTAACAAACCCCATGACTACAGTCAGCGGCACCACCACCGAAGGCGGCCCTGTGACACAACCGACTGTAGAGGGCAGCGCGAAACGTAAGAGGAAGCGCGAAAAGAAGGAGCGTGATCCCAATGCGCCCAAACGCCCGCTCACCGCCGCGTTCCTCTACAGTCAGCATGCGCGCCCGATTGTGCGAAGTGATCTTGAGGCTGCGCTTCAACCCGGCGAGAAGCTGGAACCCAATGCTGTTAATCTAGAAGTAAACAAGCGCTGGAACGAGATGCCCGAAGATGCGAAGGAGGTACGTTGCTCCAATCTCTAATTCCCCCCCCTTTGCCCTGTGCATCGCTAAGTAACTTACAGCTTTGGAGACAATCCTACCGCAAGAGCATGGAGGAGTACAAGGAGGCAATGAAGGAGTATGCCGCCGCGCGTGGTGTTGTCACATCACCGCTCGCCGACATCCATGACGATGAGATATCTGATGAAGCGGAAGCTGGCGCAGTTGATACAGATGCCGAAGCTACATTTGGTGAAGAGAGCGAGGAAGACGCGCCTGCAAAAGCGCCGTCCCCACCTCCAAAGGTCCCAAGCCCACCTGCGGCCAAGACACCCAGGGCCAACAAGCGTCAGAAGGTTGGCAAGACCAACGGTATAATAGCACCTACTCCAGCTCCAGCTGCAGCTCCTAGTCCTATCCCTGTGCCAATTCCCTCTATAGTTAAGTCGACATCGATTCTGCCGCCCGGTAGCGGCCCCGCTGTCGAGAATCCGGCGCAACCAAAGGAGAAGGGGAAGAAGGTGAAAGGTTCCAAGGAGCCGAGCCCTGAGGAGTCGAAGAAGAAGCGTACGGCGAGGAAGGTTAAGGGTGATGAGGAGACTGAAGCAGCTCCAGTTGAATCAGCCCCGCCAGTCGAGAAGAAGAAGAGGGATAGAAAGCGAAAGAGCGAGGGTACCGCGGCGTAAGCTGTTTGCTCAAGCGCAATATCCTCGCTTCTAACGGAGCCTATTCGACCTATTGCTTCCTGGGCGGACTATGTGGATTGCATTGTATGGACTGAACCTGGTATACAGGTATTGGGGCGTTGGTAAATGGAGATACCAGACGATTTTAATGTCGGCTTTTGCTATCTGCAAGCTAACACGATTGATTGCTGTACCATTTGGGTGTTTGATGCAAAGTGGACCGAATATTCTTCTCCTTTCGGGCTTTTCTCCTTGGTGCGATTCTGTTTTGTGTAGGTATAGTGGAGCGATTCTACCGACCTGCCTGCATTAGATTGGGCTTCTTTCATGACTATGCTTTTTATCAAAATGTCTTATCACCGAGTATCCCTTAGCCTATCGCACCTGGTTCACGTCTGAGTCCCATCTGCGTACAGAACAACCATGTTATCCTCTCCTGCAAGTCCTACAACCGGGTTACGGGAATTAGAATTAACGGTAGGAATTAGCTTCATCTTTCACTTTCGCACAGCAGGAATTGCTCGAACTAACTTTCGACAGGTACTTCCATCCCACCTTGAGGCCACTTACCCCGCATACGTATTCAGCCAAGATGGCCAGGATCACGAGTCATGCTTCTCGCATTCTAACCCAACCACTTGTCTTAGATTCAACGCCCTTACTCTCCAAGTTTGGAGTTTTAAAATATAAAACCGCCTCCCGGATATGAGAGCTGTAGAAAGCCAGAGCATTTCCGATTTACTTAATCCTACAAGCTGTCTCACATCATGACATCCTCAAACATGCACATCTCTTATCCGTTCGATCCGCTTACGCCTCTCAAAATCCCGCTGGTAGGCTCTTCAAGTAAGTATTCAGTACTCCTAAACACTGATACGTCTGTCACCAGGCAGCAAGAATAATCCGCGATGCTTTTCCTAAACACAATTGCATCTTCAGAGTCATTACGCTTGCTAAACCACCCAAGGCTCAAATGCTGGACTTCTTGGCCGCAGAGAAAACAGGCAAAAGTGCTCCTTATCCGGCTCGCATTGCTATGGTGCAATTATACCTAGATGCTGTAAAGGGCCATTGGCAGCTCAAAGTAGATTTGAGCACGAGACACCGTTGACAAGCAAAGTCTAACAGGAAAGCATTCATATATCGCTGCAGTGGACGTGCAAGGCAGTGAAGCTGCTTGCTTAGCGGATCCTCGAGTACAGGAAGAGATTCGTGCACCGCATTTACCTAAGGAGGCTGTTGCATGCGTTGAGCCGTTGGCATATGGAACGGATGGAATGCATGATATGACGAAACGGATTGTCATGGTTAGTACGATATGCCACAGGACTTCATCGCTAATTATCACAACTAGTGCTACTTTTACCTCCGTCTAAGCAGCCACAGGGACGCATATCACTATGCATATCCACTGGACCTATGCACGGAGATGTGTGATAATAAGGTAATCGATGTATACCGGTTACCGTCCAGTGAAACCGAACGTATACGTCGAGACAGCGTCAATACCAAGAAGTTTAATCGCTGAAAGATCCACAGTACCAGCGAATACCATCCTGAGTTAGTTGGAGAGTCCCGGAGTACGACTAAGCCGTATCAAATCATTCAGCCAGAATGGCCATCCTTCAAGACCCAAGGAAACATCCTTACCTGGGAAAAGTGGCGTATGCATGTGGGTTTCAATTACCAGGAAGGAATGGTCCTCCATGATATCAGTTATGATGGCTGTAGTTTGTTCCACCGCCTATCTCTGTCTAAGCTATTCGTTCCCTATGGTGGCCATCGGACGCCTTACAACAGAAAAGCTGCGTTCAACCTAGGAAATAATGGCAGGCGTGCGTATCAATAACCTGAAGCTAGGTTGCGACTGCTTGGGATATAAGATATTTCGACGGTTGGCATAACACCAGCTCTGGAGACCCACTCAAACTCCTAAGCGTAATCTACTGCCACGAAATCGACGACGGCATCCTCTGGAAGCATACCAACCACCGCACCGGCAACGCTGCTGTAGCAAGATCCCGCGTTCTTATCCTCCAGACCATCATCACCGTTGGAAACTACGAATACATCTTCGCCTCCCAATTCCACCAAGACACATCCATCAACTATGAGGTCCGCGCAACCGACATCCTCTCAACCCACCCCATCGAACTCGGTGACTCCGTCCCTTACAGCACCATAGTCGCCCCTGGCGTCCTCGCACCCTACCACCAACACTTCTTCTGTCTACGCGTCGACCCCATGCTCGACGGCCCCACCAACTCCCTAGAAGTCTCAGAATCACGCCCGCTCCCCCTCTCCTTCCCCACCATCCACAACCCGCTCGGCGTCGGCTACACCACCACCTCGCAGATCATCGCACACGAGACTAGGCTCGACACCAGCGCCGCCACCGCGCGCACCTTCAAGCTCATCAACGGGCGCGTCTGCAACCACACGACCGGCACGCCGGTCGCGTACCAGCTGGTCCCGCACCCGACGTAGCCGCTGCTGGCGCATGCGTCCTCGCTCCATGCCGCGCGCTCTGAATTCGCCGCGCACGCCACCTAGGAGACGCGGTGTGCCGAGGGGGAACTGTTCGCCACGGGCACGCACACCATGCGGTCGGCGGGCGGGGGGCATTGCGTCGTGGATCCGGTGGCAGGCGGAAGAGGGCAAGGAGGCGGCGGTGCGGGACGAGAATATCGTGGTGTGGTGCGCGCTTGGCACAACGCATAATCCGCGCGCGGAGGACTAGCTGGTCATGCCATGTGAGAAGATGGTGATGAGACTAAGGCCGGTGAACTTTTTGAGCGGAATCCGGGGTTGGATGTGCGGGTTGTGGGGTAGGATGCTGGCAGGAGTGTATTGGTTGTTGGGGATGGGGATGGAGATGAGCCGGGCCGGGGTGCCTTTGTGAAGTCGGTTCTCTGACGTTTTGGATATGGTCAGGGGCTCGAGCGGCGTCAACTTTCTAGAATGGCTTGCAGCGCGGTAGGTTAGAATGAAGCATTAGAGCTTTCTCTACGTCCCATTCCCCCCTCATGATCCTCCATCGGCTTCCCTACTCTATTTTCAGGATGATCCACATCAAGTATTGCTTATAAACACCTCGTATGAACTCCACAAAACAACCCTCCATCCATGTCAAAATAACTCATGATTACTCACTTGCCCGAGTCTATACAGCACCTATTGACGTGGATTAGCAGTCTCCTCGCATTTGATGCGAGCAAAAAGGACTGGAGTTGTGGGGAGTCATCAGGCAGACAATATGTATACGAGGTGGCGCATGCAGAGATCCTGGCCGGAAACCTCAGGCGCGTGACAGCGCGTGTAATTGGCGTGTGCCCCTCCATCACGACTGGCGATATGCGGTCACACAAATAGAGAACAAACTGTAATTAGGCAAGAGCATGGAAATGTTATCGGTGAGTGCAGCAATCGATGGCCAGATTGTGCCGTCTGAAGGATAGGATGCCGGTTGTCGTTATGGAATCGGAGAGGTATAAAGAGGGCTCTCTCTTCTCTCTTTTCTATCCATTCTCTATCTTTCAATTATCTTCATAGTAGCAGCTTACATTGAGCCATCTTCTTCATTAAATCATCGCACTTTGTCCTCTTCCAAAGCCAAAGCTATTATAGAAGGCCGTCATCATGGCAACTGCAGTAAGCAATACACAGGCATCACTTCCTCGACCCCCTTTACCCCAAAGTTAACCCAGTATCCCTAGGTCGTATCACGCCCCGAATGGCTTACCGCACGGCTCTCCCTCCTCGCACAAGAGAAATCCCTCTCCAAAGCCCGCGACGCCGTCGCCGCCGCCCGGCGCTCCCTCCCCATGGTCGAGATCACGAAACCCTACACCCTGCGCACCCTCTCCGGCGCCCCCGTCTCTCTGCCCGACCTCTTCGCCGGCCGCCGCCAGCTAATCGTCTACCACTACATGTTCAACCCGGCGCGCGACGCCGGCTGCTCCAGCTGCTCCGTCGTCGCCGACAACATCGGGCATCTCGCGCACCTGCACTCGCGCGACACGACGCTGGTGCTCGTGTCGCGGGCGCCGGCGGAGAAGATCGCGGCGTTCAAGCAGCGGATGGGCTGGGAGGTGCCGTGGTTCTCGTCGTTCGAGACGGAGTTTAACTACGACTTTGACGTCTTGTTGGACGAGGATGTGAAGCCGTTGTCATATAATTATATGAGTGAGGAGGCGACGAGGGAGAGGTTGGGGACGGGGCAGGAGTTGCCGGGCGTCAGTGTGTTTTTGATGCGGGATGGGAAGGTCTTTCATACGTATTCGGGGTATGGGAGGCAGGTAGAGATGTTGGTTGGGACGTATCATTATCTGGATCTGACGCCGTTGGGGAGGCAGGAGGAGGGGATGGAGATGGGGATTAATGGATTTACGTGGCATGACAAGTATGAGGATGCCTGGCTGTGTTAAGCCGGTAGTGGTGGGTGGTTTGCGATTGTGGGGGTTTCCATCCTTTTTGATGTAGTTGCCAATGATTCCTTGATTTTAGCCTGTCTCCCCGAGCTGAATTTCTATCTCCTACTGTCTAATTACCGCCGACGTTGTATAGGTCCTCCAAGGCCACCAAAAGACACGAACCAGTCGGTGAATTGATATATACAGTACATGTAGGCCCACACCGTTCTCTTCGAAATTGCGTGCGGTCATGTACACACCTTTATTCGTCTCCATAGGTATTGAGATAATCATAAGATGCTAAAATCTGCTGTGCCGCACAGGTTCTAGCAGATCCCTCAATTGGCTTCCCCCCACACATTTTGGCAATGGGATGGCGCTGCAAATATTCCTGCACCCAGCCGTTGTCCAGGGGCTCGTCATCACCAAACATGCGCAGAATTCGGCACGCCATTTGTCGGACACGGGCCCGGGACGGAGGAAATCCTAGCAGATCTTGCTCGAGGATCCATTCACGGAGAAAGCCTTCTTGCGCGGCCGTCATTCGCTGCTGTTCGGGGGCGGTACGGCGAGGTGCCTTGCCCTGCACGTTGGTCCGCTGGGGCCGAGCGCGGGATGTTTTGCGCTTTTGCGGCTTGTCCGATCGAGGTGTATTTGCGGGGTTTGAATCAGCGAAGGCTTTTGAGAAAGAGATTCGCGTTGATCCATGTTGGGTATTCAAATGATAGGGTGATTATGGGCTTGGTATCGACGACCTAGCTGGAATGGAGTTTTAAACTTCGAGATATGGCTGAATTTTCTCAGTAAGTTGTTATACCTGCAGTGTACGGGAGTGAACTTACTTCCTGAAGTTCTGGATTTCTTTTGATGGAGGTGATCGCCCAGGGGTCGGTATTAGACTTAGAAGTCAAGTATTGGGTGTTGCGACACTAAATTCACCAAGACTAGAAAACCACAGCAATCCTAACGGAGCGCATCGTTTTGTTCATAAGTCTATTTAAGGCCCTATATTATACTATAAGTGGTAATATAGGGCCTTAAATAATATGTAGACTGCTAAAGGACTTATATAGCACAAGTAAACGCCAAGGATTAACTATATTCTATGTTTCCAGTCTCATTTGACGCAAGGCATAGAGATAAGTACTGTAGCATTCATATAAGTCCAAGCCTAGGTTTTCCTTAAGCCCAATGAATACCAGCAAATTCAGAACGCTATAGCGGCTGTAACCGTATAGTGAGAATCGGGCTAATTTCAGCCTTACAGGCATGTATATCCATACCAGGCATCATGCCAGGTTTCGCAATAAGAAATAGCACGGATTTAAAGGACGAGTGTCTGGCAGTATCGCATATTTGCATAGATTTCTAGAGCTAGATCTACGCAAGTGTAGTGATCCACCCGACTTGAAACTTCATCGGTTTATGACATGCACTCTGCTCCAAGCCCACGGGCCCTGGCACTCAAGCCACCCAAGCGCTCCAGCCTCAGCGCTCAGCCTGAGCGCTTTTTGCAGACTTTGTGACATGGAAGCCAGACGCACAACTCATCCCAACCCCAGCATTACCACTTTAAGTTCTGAAGTATTATATGACTTAGACTAGGTAAATGGGCACGCAGGCCGAAGCGTGAACCCGTTCTTGGTATCTTCAAAGTAATGGCGTGTAAGAATCCCAGGCGATAGCCCAAAGGCGATAGCTCAGTGTTCACAGGGGACCCGGTTGACGCTATCAAACAAGTATGACGTCTTCTCTGAAGAAGCTAAATCCCTTCAAAAGGGTTAAACCCCCCCAACCTAGACTAAACTCTCCCAATCCTCCGCCCTCAGCCGAGAACCAACAAGCTGATTCACCGGCTGAGTCCGTGCAACGACGATCGATCCCAGCTTCAGCTCCTCCGTCCTCGACAAGCAACTGCCTTGCTGTCACGACGCATACTCTACAACGTAGCAGCGAGGGTTCGGAGCAGCCTGAGGAAGCTGATGCCTCTATTCCAGCTTTAACAAGCAACAGCAGCTGGAGCACTAATCTGACCTTGGGAGGACAGTCGCCTCAGCATCCTACTGAACCTGTCGTACCTCAGCCGGGCAACAGTAGCGCTGAGAGGTTTGAGGGGAACGACAGTTATGGGATAAGGCTGCATTATGATCCGCCCTCTGCGGTTGTCGATATCGTTTTTGTACATGGATTGACGGGCAATGCATACACAACATGGTTTCATACTAGGAGTGGCGTACATTGGCCGAGAGATCTCGTTAAAAGAGATCTTGTGGATGCGCGGGTAATGACCTTCGGCTACGATGCCGATGTCGTTAACTTCTGGACACATGCCGCGCAGGACGGAGTATCCGGCTTCGCCAATGACCTCCTAGGAAGTCTGGCAGGTTACAGGACGGGAATGGCGGTACGTGCTTTAACCAACCAACGTCTCTTATGATAGTGTATAATAACTCAAGTATATGCTGACATCAAGCAAGGCAAACAGGAAGATTATTTTCGTCGTTCATAGCCTTGGTGGCCTTGTGATACAGCGCGCGCTATCCACTTCTAGAGAATCTCGCTTTCACCATCTTAGAATGATTGAGACTTGCACCATAGGGATATGTTTTCTAGGGACCCCACACCACGGCTCCGATCTTGCAAAATGGGGTGCTGTCCTTACAGACATTGTTAATATCGTTAAGCCCGCCAACCACAGTATTGTCAAGCTACTTCGGCGCGGGTCTGAGACATTGTTTAATGTACAGGACTCTTTTCATAACGTTCTCGAGAAAAGAAAGCAAGAAGGATCAAAGATTGAGATTGTCTGTTTCTACGAACAGCTTCCAGTTGGCAAATCATTCATAGTTCCTAAAGAATCCGCTATCATAACCGGAGAGCTTCACTACCCAATTCACGCAAATCATATGGTGAGCAGGGATGCCTCGAGACGTAAGGCACTCGCTAATATATGTAAAGGACATGACAAAGTTATCGAATTCACAACAGAAGGCATACAAGGATGTAGTTCGAGAAATCCAAAGGTTGCAGGGGGATCTAGTGATAGATATATCAAGATCAGAGATGCAAGCAAGTTATATCAAGCAAGGTCAGACTCTGATCACTGTATACTTTAAAATAGCATAATATGATCCTAGCCATCACAAGCTGACCACGGGCCTTTGCCGAATAGATGGTAACCTCCCGCAAACGATTGAAGCTCACTTCGCACAGGGTGTGAAAGCACCTCACAAGCCGTTTTCGTACCTCCCATTGTCAAGAAACGCAAAATTTGTCGGCCGCCACGAGCAGCTTAATGCGCTTAAAGAGAAACTTTTCATCGATGGTTATTGTCAAAGGGTTGCCATTGTCGGCCTTGGAGGCGTTGGGAAGACTCAAATCGCCCTCGAGTTTGCTTATCAAGTGAGAGAGACTCATCCAAATCATTCCATTCTATGGGTGCCGGCCATTAGTCAAGAGAGTTTCGAGCACGCTTTCTTAGAAATAGCACAGCTACTTTGTATCCCTGGACTGGCAGACGAGAAGACAGACGTCAAACAAGCCGTCAGAAGATATCTGAGCCAAGAAGAGGCGGGCCAATGGCTGCTCATCCTTGACAACGCTGACAGCCATGATATCTTGTTCGGCTCAAACGCCAACCAAGCTGCGGCGCTAATTGACTATATTCCACAGAGCAGCAAGGGATCGATTGTTTATACAACCAGAAGCCTTGAAGCTGCAATTTCTCTCGCTAGCAACGAGGTAGTTGAGGTTGTTGAGATGGAAGAGGAGGCTGCAACCAAGTTCTTAAGCATCTCGTTGATCAGGAAGGATCTATCGAGTAATACCATGGCAGTTTCAGAGCTTCTCAATGAGCTTACATTCCTCCCATTGGCCATCACCCAAGCAGCTGCGTACATCAACAGAAACAAAATCTCAATTTCGACGTACCTGGAACTACTGAGAGACACTGAAGACAGCATGGTCGCAGTGCTAAGTAGAGACTTTCAAGACAATTATAGGTACAAGGAGTCTAAGAATCCAGTTGCGGCCACTTGGCTTATATCTTTCGCTCAAATCCGGAATCAGGATCCGTTGGCAGCCAACCTCCTCTCCTTCATGTCATGCATTGAGCCGAAAGCAATTCCCCGGTCGATTCTACCAGACCAAGGCCCAGAGGAAAGCGCAATTCACGCGATCGGAACCTTGTCTGGTTATTCTTTCATTACCGAACGGGAAGATGGGAAATCGTATGACCTCCACCGGCTTGTACACCTCGCTACGAGAAATTGGGTTCGAGAAGAGGGCCTCACGGCTATGTGGACAAAGAAGGTGACACAGCATTTTACGAGCCTGTTACAGCACACGGATCTTATAAACCCGCCAATCTGGAAGGAAATTTTGCCACACGTCCAGAAGATACTTGACAGCAATGTGGCAGCGAAACTCGAAGAGAGATATCAACTTTGTAGCAATGCTGGATGGTGTTTATATCTAGATGGAAGGCCCAGCGACGCCGTCAAACGGCTTTCGGAAGTATGCGAGTGGAACAAGATGATGCTCGCGGAGGATAACCTAGCTCAACTAGCATCGCAGCATAAGCTTGCTATAGCTTATGAAGCAAACGGGCAGATTAAAGAGGCCGTTAAACTACTTGAACATGTTGTTAAAATTCAGGAGGCTCTATTAGCGGAGGACCACCTAAGTCGACTAGCATCACAGCACGTGCTTGCCGGAGCTTATCAAGCAAATGGGCAGGTTAAAGAGGCCGTTAAACTACTTAAACATGTTGTTAAGACTGAGGCTCTATTAGCGGAGGACCACCCAAGTCGACTAGCATCACAGCACGCGCTTGCCAGAGCTTATCGAGTAAATAGGCAGGTTAAAGAGGCCGTTGAACTACTTGAACATGTTGTTAAGATTCAGGAGGCTCTATTAGCGGAGGACCACCCAAGTCGACTAGTATCACAGTATGAGCTTGCTAG
>Ga0307515_10002112_pt1 | contig 43589 bp, 33 predicted proteins | sample 17_EM_MG_FD_194513 | JGI IMG/M metagenome (GOLD analysis project Ga0307515, IMG submission 194513) | Populus trichocarpa ectomycorrhiza microbial communities from riparian zone in the Pacific Northwest, United States - 17_EM | ecosystem: Host-associated > Plants > Roots > Unclassified | place... | reverse complement strand
TTCTAAGTACTGCCTTATTAATACTGTACTAAAAGTTACTATTAGATCTTCATCGCATTCATAGAGCCTATCTTACTCTTTATAGTTTTAGGTAGCTCTTAGTTTCTCTAAACTAGGTTCCTATAGCTAATAGCTTGCGCTATACTTAGCGTCTTTATAAATTTAGCACGCGTTATTGTAGCAAAATGTAAAGTAGTTAATTAAACAATCCTTTATTCCTCGTAGTGTATTATTATCCCTCTATTTATATATGCCGTCTACTAGTCCAGTTCCCTTTATTATATAGTAACTCTAACTATCTTTACAATCTCTAGCGAAATAACCCTATTTTCCGTAATTTATATAAGCTCCCTCTTTAAACTATCTTTCTTGTTATAGAGTCCGCCTAAATATCTTCTGCTACTAAGATCCCTAATTTAGCCTATGCTCCTTAGACCTTTAATTACTTAATCCTTATCCTTTTAGTTTCTATAGTGTCTTACTCTATCTCTTATAGGCTTCTTTAATACTACTTAGGTCTATTAGCTCTGCGCTATACCATAGTTTCTAACTTAGCTTTAGTTAATGCGTACTCTGCGCCTTATACAACTATAGAACTTTATCCTAACCTCTCTTAGTCTGTTCCCTTTGGTAGATCCTATTATTAATCTTTATCGCTTAATCTATTAACTCCCTTAGGGTGTCCGCATCTTCTATTAAAATAATTACGTCCTAGACTTTAGCCTTAAGTCCCTGTTTATACTATACTATAAGCGCCCTATTATTCCATTTAACTTATATTGCTAGCGTTTAAAACTACGTTATATACTTAATAGCTAAGGTTTATTGCGTAATGTCTTAAAGCTTTTTTTCCGCCGTGGTTATTGCCTCCAGATTTCTAAATATTTATATAAGTCGCTCTACAAATCTATTCTAGCTTAAGAATATAAACCGTACTTCTTAGTTCGTCGTTATTATTTTATTTACTTATATCTCTGTAAAATAAGGCTTAAACTACTTAAGTGCTCTTCCTAATAAGAACAATCCTGTATACGCTATTTAATCTATAGGTGTTACTAGCTTTGCTCCCTCTTACGCAACCTTAAAATATATTTACGTAAGAAATCCTTTAAGCTTTAATCTCTCTCCTAAGAATCTTTTAATTAATGGTAACTTAACCTTTACTGCTCCTATCCTATTAACCCTTTATTTAAGTGCCTTATTGTTTTCTATTAACTAGTTAACTACCTCCTATAGCTGTTTAACCGTTATAGGTTGTTATAAGTTAGTATCTGCCATACTGGTGTCACCTCCTGACCTTAAAGTAGTTGCCGCCGTTAATGGCGTCGTGGTGGCTGCTTTTAGTGGCATATTGTTTAACTTTTATTACCGTAACTAGGTAGTAATTATATAACGGAACCTTGTAGTAAGTACTATAGTAGGCTCGTTATTAGGCTAGGTATATAGGTAAAGCATAAAGTCAATAACGTAATAATAACTAGTGGAGTGGTTGCCTAATAGATTAACTCTAATTATATTCTGAGAATTACTATAAGGAAGGAACTATCTAGGTAGGGACTAAGGGTCCTTAAATACACAACCGTACTCCTATAAAATCCTTCTTGTATATAATATATGTGATATACATAATGTACGTAACGTTCCTCCCGTACTTCGCGTATCTTACGTATTATATTATGTGACCTCGGTTACTATTCCTCGTCACATGGTTCTACCGGCTCTATCCTGGACCGTGCCTGTATTAACTAACTAGCTTCTTCCGACTCCTCTCTAAGTAGTCGTAATATCGTACTTAAAGCGTCCGTAACACTGTGTCCTTAATAAGGCGGAATAATAGCTTCCTTCCTAGCTTATTTTTAAGGCCTAGTTAACTTATACTAGTAGTAAGCGCCTACACCTAACAAAGCTCTAGCTTAATTACATCATTAATTTTCTAAAGGTCCTTCTTTGCCGCCTTTTTTTCTACTATAGTCTCTTTCTTCTATATATGGTAAGGACCCTTCTAATTATATAAGAAGCAGCCCCAGAATATAAACTTAGAGGCCTTTTACCAGCGAGGTCGAATAGACTATTTGTTAACTTTTTCTTTAACTAAACGCCAGAGCTTGTATCTACCTCTTCTATAGCCCAAAACAACGCCCGTTTTATTACTCTAAATAATAGCCTTCTAATCCTTAATTATTTAATTCCGATACTATAAAGCGAACTAATAGCGAGCTTCCTTTATAGCTAGTATAAGGCCGGGCTTTTATATAGGCTTAGTCTTACGATATCCATAACGCCAAAGAACTCGCTAGACTATTTAAGTAGAGCAGCCGCATTCGGTAGTAATATAGGCGCAGGACTTCTCTCTACCATATTAATTGGAGGTGACCTTCTTAAGGATTCGCTGCTTAAATTCGCGCGTATATTTGGTTTTCTGCTAAAATAAGGAGCGTTGATAACATAGCCATCAATTATAAGAGGATTTGTAGTAGGATTCCAGCCGCAATTAATGGCTTTTTAGAATAAATACTAAAGGCCTCAACGTTTAATTTTAGTAATATTTTCGATTTGATTTAAGGTAGCTCCCATAGCCTTTATAGCTAGGGCCTAGGCCCTAGTCACAATCTAATAGAAGACCATATTATTAAAGCTTTGGAGGAGCCATAGACTATTATTTATGCGATTGTGCGATTTTAGTGGCGCTGGTGTCGGTGTAATGAAGGAGTTAAGGCTACAGATAAATTCTGCCGGTTCTATTTTGGGGCGGTCAGGGTGCGGTAAGTCAATTTTCCTAATTAGGAAGGTGCAAATTTAGATGTTAGCGACCTCCGTACCTTTCTAAGTAATACCAATTTTGGGCCCTTCTTCTAGTATGCTAATTATCGCTTGTTAATATCAGCCATCCTTGGAATTTGGTCAACTTTACAGAACAGTTGGCGTCCGAAAGCCCATCAACGGGATACACTGTTGCATTTCGGTCTTAAACATGTACAAGAGTTTAGACCCTAAGAGCTTTCACCCTCATATATGAGTTACACAACATTTCGCTGCCTCCGGTTGAATTTACAGATTAGGAAGACCGCTCTGTAAATATATTTCGGTTTAATGGAGTTTTTTAAGCCTTTAGCACTTACAAATATGTATTATACACGAGAATTTAGCTGTTGGCCTTTTCGGGTTCCTGAGCACGCAGGTGCTTGACCTGCTGTGCTATTAATGTCCCTATAATCTATTGCCTGCGCCGCTTTCGCGCACGTGCTATCTCCGCTCCCCGTTGCCATATCCATCATCCCTAATACGGCGCCGCCGTCACTGCATGCACATAGGTCGCATTGCAACTGGCATCCGTGCCCATCCACTCAAGCTGCACCGACAATTAGCACATCTGACCTAGCAAACCCGTCAAGCAAACCACTCACCACTTCCTGCTCCAGCTCGCCCACGCAAGTCGTCCAGCCATCCGTCGTCCCGTTCACGGAGAGCAAATACCCGCCGCTGAGCGCCAGGCCGCCTGCCGGCTGCGGCGCCGCGAGGAACTGCAGCTCCTGCCCGGCTACTACGGCCGTAGAGTTGTATTCGTAGACGCCGATGCCGTGCGGGCCTGACGTGATCGTGTGCAGTGTGCCGTCTGTTAGCGTGAAGTTGGGCAAGCTGCCGTAGCCTGGGCCGGTCAGGCGTATTGCAAGCGCTGGGCGGTAGTACGGGTCGAAGAGTGAGGTGGCGGAGACGGCGCGTAGGAGTGAGGAATTTGTTGTTGGAGTGGATTGTTCGGTTGTGACGAGGTAGAAGGTGGAGGGTGTGTAGGGGTATGAAGTGGCGAGGGCGAGAAGGGTGGAGAGGAGTATGAGAAGTGTATTAAGCATTGTGATGATGAGTCCGTGAAATTGGCTTTGAAGTAAGTGGTGAATGAAGTGAGGTTGGGAGAGAAAATTGTGGTTTTGGAGGATGCAGAAGATATTTATTATTTCAGGTACCACAGATGACAGGCAAGGAAACACCGGTACCTTGTGTGGCCCATTGCATCACCGGGCCCATAAATTTACTTCGCCAGGCCTTATTGGCAGTGGTAATCTATGGCCCTGCACGACTTTAGAAGGAGCCATCCAATGCGAGCGCTCGTTTGCAGTGGTAAGCTCAGATCGACAGGAGTTTGGAAAACGGCTCAGGTGCGGCTGTAGGGATTGCTCCCTCTACCGAAACCAGTGTTTCCATGACATAGTTCACCAATCATATCCTGGGTTGTTCGCAACAGATTGGCTGCACTGCTATACCCTTGTACGGTGCGGCAAAGTGCGGCTATGATGCCGTGTAGCGTTATTTCTATTTTAGGGATCGTCGTTGCATGCGTCACCCTCCCATTTACTTCTTCATGCGAGTGACATGTTCCACAAGCAGTTGTTTGTAGCCAGCTCTGTTGTTACTACATCCGCATCTGAGAGCTCAGCTTAGCTTACAATCTTGTGGCCGCCTCAATTGCAATGCGCTCATTGTACAGAAGGATCTCCTATCTGTCTTTCGAGGAATTTGCCATTGTGATGTCAATTTTATTCGGTATTGCACGCCGATGCGTGTTAAGGACGTAAGCAGAGGCTTTACACAGTATTTGGACATATCTATACAGGTCGAGGTCGGAAGGAGCGAAACACATACAGAATCTCGATGTATAATCTACAACTACGACGCAGAAAAGCTGCGAGTTAAAGGGGAGTACAATGGTATTTTACAATGTCTACAGAAACTCTACGCCCACTCCAAAAGACAAGCCTTTCCTTCCTGCTTCTGCGTCTCTTCGGACCAATGGAAGAGAAAAGTTGATCTCAAACCGCGCGACGGGGTGTGCGTAAACTACGCCAAAACCTGCCGCACAGGATGGCAGACCGTCCTTGAGCGCTGCTATTGTCCTCCTCATGTTGCTTAAAACGGCAGCACTGTCAATCATGCCTTCCTTTAGTTTGCCTTTCAGGGCGAGTAGCCTTCCACCATTGATAAAAGCCTGCAATCGGAGGGGGGTGTCTGCGCCGACTCTTGGAATGGGGAATAGAAGGCTTGCCCCGCCGGCAGCGTATACATCGCCGCCAACAGCATCCGGGCCGTCGTGAGGACCAAGGCCAGACAGTCGGAAACCACGGACGTCGGTTGGTCCACCTAGCTGAAATCGATCATTTATTCGGGACTGCACTGGCTTATCGCCGCCACTAAGAGTAAGAGGGTATAGCATGCCACCGCGGAGACCAGCCGTGAAAGTAATGCCGCTGCTGCCAAGAGGGACAGCAGCTTGTGTCTCGCCTTCCAATTTCCCGAAGCTAGCATCTCCTTTCAGCGGTCCAAATCCAGCAATCTCAGCCACAGTTTTCATGAGATAACCTCGACTTGGCATAAGAGGGTAATCACGGCGGTCGTTGATCCAAGTGTGGGTAAGACTGGACTTGAAGCTGTCACCAGCGTCACCCCGAACAGTTGGGGATGCATTTTCCGCCAGGCCAGTAACCTGTCGCCAAATTCCCGAATATCCGACTTCATGCCTATGGCCACCTTTAGTCAGATATTTCAACCTGGTAGTTCCGCTTTTGAGGATCTCCTCGTGGCTTGCCCAGCTCTTCAGCGTTGAGCTTGCCTGACCGTTTACTTCGAACCGAAAGTCCGGGTTGCTAAGAACGGGAGCGTCAAAACCAACGGAATAGGCAGACCGTGTCCGGGTTCCCAGAGATCCATGTGCATTCAAAGACTCAGCCCCACCGAACAAATTGCGAAGTTGCAGGTTGACGAACGCATTGCCCTCCGAATGGCCGACTTCTGTGCCAGTTTTGATTGTGTACCGTGATCGTTCTCGGGCAGACAAATAGACAGCAATATCTGTAGGCGTGGTGGATGGGTCTGTAGGATCCGGTTTATCTATGAAGATGGAAATTGGTGACTTGAAGATATCTGCGCCATTGATAAGCTTGTGATCATCCACAGCAATACCAACTAGCCCTTACCAAATTTGTTTAGTTGGCTGGTAGCAGTCGAGACATCCGACAGAGCTTCGGCAAGAGTGTAGGGCCCATCGCGATTGACACTTAATAAAGGTTGGAATATTCGCTCAAGGAATTCTCTCCGGGTATGCGTGGCATAGAGTACACGAATCGATGATATAGTTACGGGTAAGGTTGCGTTGTCATCAATCTGGAGGTTATTTTAGTAAAGCGGAGCTCCACGGTAATAGCGCATTGAAGCGTTCTTTCGCACCAGCTCTACCAGTCTCTCCTGTGCTTTCTGATACTGCGCTTGGACTTTGGCGCTCACATCCTGTTGTCGCTTTTCCTGCTCGGCCGGCTCGATCTTCTGCTTCAGCTTTTCGAAGATCTGCGGGAAAGTCAATCAGCATAGCCGTGAGAATGTTCAGACAGGCATATACATACATCGTCTTCTAAAGGTGAAGCCATTGAGTCAGGGCGTGCGTCGTTTCAAGAAAAGAAAGCTCCATGAGACCGAAAGCGAGGTCCGGAGTCACGTGTGATGATTGCACTGCCAAGATTGATGGGCGATCTACCCAGGGCTGACGGAACCCTTTTCATATTCCCCATCACTTGCTTCAACTTCCCCACGGCGACGATTTACTATTTAATCTCTATTAGCAAAGAAAGTCACCACCAAACTTTTATTCACATAAAGTACTGCCATATATATTCATCAACTTACTTCCTCACCTTCCCTCACCTCGCGCATACCCTGCTACCATTCATCATGGCTACCTCCGCAGCGACCAAGCGCCTCACAAAGGAATACCAAACCATCTCAAAAAGCCCACCGCCCTACATCATCGCACATCCGTCGGAAAAGAACATACTCGAATGGCATTACATTCTGACCGGCCCACCTGAAACACCGTACGAAGGGGGACAATACTGGGGTACGCTGATGTTCCCGCCGGACTACCCGTTTGCACCGCCAGCGATTCGCATGCACACACCCAGTGGACGCTTCCAGCCCTCAACGCGTCTCTGCCTCAGCATCAGCGACTTCCATCCCAAATCGTTCAATCCAGCGTGGGAAGTCTCGACAATCCTGACGGGCCTGCTGAGTTTCATGACGTCCGAGGAGATGACGACAGGCAGCGTGCGGGCGTCGGACCACGAGCGAAAACTCTTCGCGGCGCGAACACGTTGGTGGAACTCCACGGGCGGCGGAACAAGCGGCCGCACCATCCCCGGCGTCAATGGCTCGAACAGCAGGGGCGTGGGCGCTATCAAAGCGGGTGATGGCGGCGTCAAGTTTAGGAAAGAATGGCCTGAGTTGGACGAGGAGAACTGGAAGATCATGAGGGAAAAGCGGATCGACCCTGCTACTGGGCAGACTGTCCCTGAGAACTCAGCACACTCCTGCTCGCCAGAGGCCGCGGCGCTGAGGAGACGGCCGGGAGGGAGTGCAACTGGGGTGGGGGTGGTGGTTCAGGGCGGGCAGGTGGCACGGGATGCTGGGCAGGGCTGGCTGAGCAGGCATAAGTGGCGGCTTGTGGCGGGCGTCTTCTTTGGATACATTCTCGTCGCCCGGTTACTGGGAGAAAGCACCTCGTCACACTGAGCCGGGATATCACTCTAATACCTTGCGTGTCTCTGGAGTTCAAGGCATTGAATGAGTTAGCGTTAAAGCGGCGTTAGGCTTTGGGTGGTCCTTCCTCTGCATATGCGTGCCAACGAAGCACCCAGCACTTGCTCATTGTAAACGCCGCCCCATAGAGGAATAAAAGACTCGGTACGAGGATTCCAATACTAAGAGCCCCCAAGATCTACTCCTAAGAATTGACTATGCGAGAACATCTATTGTCCCATGTCTATGATTTGGAAGCTATCATGCTTCTCCTGTGCAACGGAACACCTTGTATGCCACAATCCTGCTTTTCTCCCACCCATCGGTTTTCATACAACGCTCTTATGATTATCTCAAAGCACACGTCTTAAGATCTCTCATTTATTCAAGGCTTCTCTCAAACCCTCCATTGATAGCCCATCCAAGATTCCACCGTCCTCTTTCATCAATGCTTCTCCTAAAATGAGACCGGTCTACAAAATCTTCACAGCAAGCTAGCCGCGTCCCGTTCATCCAATTGCAAATCCATACCTCTTACCAGACGCCCATGCAATACGATCGATGTCTTCAACTCTTTTGAACAATTGAAATCTAATACGATGCAAAGGCCGAACCCCTCTTCACCACGCCATCTGGAACATCCTAAACCAGAACGTCTCGCTGTCAATGAGCCACGGTGCCATAGACTCAATCACCTGCTCCGGGCTCATCGGGTGGGCGGTATGATCGAGGAACCCGATTGCAATGACGATAACATCTGCAGTGCCAAGAACGGTGCGGACGAAGTTGCAGCTCGTGATGCCGTGGGGCATGATTCCGCGTCGAAGCGATCCAGCTGGTCTTGATGGGCAGACCTCGGCGTCAGCTTTCGTTTTTGATATCGGCTTTAGCTCAGCGTTGCGGTATTCGGTTTGCGGGGACAAGTAGCTGCGAGTACCGTAGTACCGCGATACGGAGGCGTGGTAGCACTGCTCCGTTGGTGGTGTCAGGAGCCCGAATTAGGCGGAAAGCTCAGAAATGAATTGATGAGGCTGCTCTAAAAAGCAGGGCTGCGTCTGGAGATCGGGTCTCGGGGTGAGACGGGAGAAAGTTGGAGAGATGGAGACCATGGTCGTTCAGCTGCGGGTGTCAGCAGGTCTCCTTGCATGGGGCTTATAAGTGCCCAGCCACGAGCGAATGGGATTCTGCTTGATGAGGTAAGCTCATATTGGTACTTTTAAAGGAGTGCCTACTCCTTTAACTAAGGTTCGGCTTTGTGATGGCGCCCCAAAAAGTGATGGGTGTTGCCATTGGTGCTGGATTAGATGGTTGGTGATGCTTCGTCCTGGTATGCAAGTGTTTCTTGCATTAGGGTTGGCTCGCTTGGTCGAGCGAACAGCGAATCAACTTGCGTATTAGGAGAAAGAGTGATTCCATGGTCCACTTTATTGAAATTGGGGCCTTGGCTATTTTTGAAGAGGCAATTCGAGAGTTGGTGGCGACGAGATAGGAGCTCGGCGTCGTATTAGCTTGGGCTTGATAGCGCGAAAATCCTTTGTTGAATATCTTTGAAGAACATCTAATGAGATACAGAGGCAGCTCTATGGAACGCCTTGTTTCTGTTTGTACCGAAGGATTTCAGTTCCTGCTAGGGATAGGGTCCGCCTTCGTGAAGTATACTGCAATACACAGAGCTCGCAGCTTCTGGCATCATCCTCAACACTTACATTTTCATCGAGAACATTTTTCACGTGGACCAACCATGCCCCCCCGTGCGACAAATTATATCAGCTGTGGCGAGATACCGTCAGCATGGAACAGATAAGCGTGCAGAATGTTGTACATCGAGCTAGTGAAGGCTTAGTTGAGCATAAACATACTTTGTAATCTAAATTGCGATTACTCTTTCTCTGATTCAGAGCGGTTGAATACAATACTTTATTAACTTGACCACTACAGTCTGGAACCGGAGGAACCGGAGAATCAACACCCCCGTATAGCTCATGCACAGTGTACAAAGTCCTCAGCTGCGCGTCATAATAACAGTTAATCGAGGCACAAAAATCAGGTGCATCCCTGAGGTTTTGAGTTCGAAGACTTCTGTATATTAGTTTGTATTTGTCTGTTCCCTTTGCACTTGGACATTGCTCTCTTTTAGAAACAGAATTTTGAGAGGAGCAAACTAGACCCTTGCGATTTGTGGATGGTCTTGCGCTTGGGTTATTTGATGATGCGTAGCGTCGCAAGCACCAATAGGAATGTGTGGCCGACCATCCCTCCAAATTCACAATGCAACCTACCCTTCAAGGTAAGTAGGAAAACCGTATGGGAAAAAGCAACTTAACATTGGATTTCTCGTACAAAAAGATATGCAAAAAATTAATTTACAGTAGAAGAAATGCCCTATATCTTGTATGCTAGAGCAAAAGATGAAAGCCGCCGAGACCTAGGCATAATAGTTTTCTTCCGCCTAATATATCAAAATAAAAAATACTTCAATCTTTGGCTCAAGTAGATCAGATGTTCGTGTGATGTAGTGAGTTCGAAAACTTCGAGGATGGAACGCATGGCAGTCCCGTGAGCAAGTTAGACCCAATGGGACGTACACCAAACAAAGGCTCTGGAATCCGACCAGGTTCAAATCCTTCATGAGTGGCGGGCTTGTTCCCATGAACCATGGATCGTGCTTGTTGCAACGCTGTCTTAGTGTCCCGTACGCCCGGTTTCCTGGAGTGAGATCGAGTTGTATTTTCACGTGCTTCAAGTACGCGACGGGACCTTTCTCCCCCAGAACAACGAGAGCGATGCGCCTGCCTCGTTTTGTGCTAAGCTGGGAGCCGGGTCAGTCGACAGAGAAATGCTATTCTCGTCCGCGAGGAGGGGCAGGGCAAGGTTGACTGAGGTTGAGTGTGCCACTAATAACGGGGCTGAGAAGATCTTTGAATGGCTGAAAGCCCAGCGCCACCAAAGCTTGCTAAAAGCCCGCTTGACTCGTCTCGTACTCGTTTCGTGATAGCGGGCCGCTTTGGGTGCGCTTGTGCGGTTGCATGTGGCGTCCTAGCTTCATCTACACTTGGACCACTTCAACGTCCAACATCAGACTGGGGTTTGAGGTTGCACGACAAACCCACGCCAAGTGGCCTATCGGCGGCGTTGTCATGCAAGTAGGGCCCCTCGAGCGGGGGTCTTTGACTTTCGAGCTCGGGACTTCCACGAGCTGAGGGACGGAGGTCGCTAAGAGAAAACCCGAGCTGTTGACTAACACCAAAAACGGACCGAAATGGAACCAGAGACTCTTTGCATCCCTGCTTCGATTCGTGCAGTGACTCGGCTACTTGGCGATGTCGACCTTGGTACTCGATCCGGAGTCGGCATAGCGGGGGAGCTCCGGGGTACTTTTTGCCAGGTGGTCCGATTCAACTCGAGACTACTATCAATAACCTGCTGTCCGTGAACCTCATTCTCGCTGAACTCCTGCTGGTCAGCGGTATTGGGTCCATGTAGCAGTTGCACAAGCATACCAGCAAGCACACTTGAGCACTGCAGGAAGGTGTTGAAAGATCCTGGATTATGTTTCTTTCAGCCATTGGAAGGTGATGCTGCAAACTAATTTCTGATCCTTGTGTACCCCAGGATATGCTCAATCTGGCCAACTCCCCCATGTTCTGGGGTTGGCTCTAGCAGGGGTTCTTGCTCTGTGCGTTCCGGAGGGTGGACTGAAAGGTAATGGTGAATGGTGAATAGTGAAAGCTTGGTGTTGGGGGCCACGTGTGGATAAAACCAGGCCGCTCCCTCTTCTTCTACTTCTTCTTCTCTTTTGACTAACTACGTCGTTTACTATCAAGCTACTTTTGGCCCCCATTGTGGTCAAATCTCACTCTTCAAGATGGTGTGGCAGACGTATAATGTCTATGCAATCTGCAGCTTCGCCGCCATTGGTAGGCTTCACTGAGTTGCCGTCGGCGGTTTCATCTTCCATTAACATTCTCATAGGCGGTGGTTTGTTCGGTTTCGATATTTCTTCTATGAGTGGTGTCCTGGGCACGGAGGCTTATCAGAATTATTTTGGCCACCGTAAGTAAATATCTCAGTCACCGTATATTCTATCGCTTGCTGCGCGTGAAGCTAAACCACTTCAGCCGCGAGCTATCGCCAAGGAGGCATTACCTGCTCTATGCCTGCTGGTTCTCTTGTCGGCGCTCTAGCTTCTTCCTACATCGCCGACAGACTGTCCAGAAAGACAGCAATTCAAATTGCCTCAGTCATCTGGATCATTGGCTCAATGTGGGTAACTTTAGGCTCCTCATGAAACCGCCGCTAACCTATTGGAAGCCTGCAAGCTGCCTCAAACGGAGTTGCTTTGCTCTGTGTCGGCCGTGTCGTCGCTGGTTTCTGTGTCGGCATTGCATCGTCAATTGTCCCAGTCTATCAAGCAGAGATTGCCCCGAAAGAAATCCGTGGGCGTGTTGTGTCTCTCCAGCAATGGGCAATCACATGGTATGGAAATTCTCATTTTAATATCACGTAACGTGCAACTAACTGTGATTAGGGGAATTCTAATCCAATACTTCATTCAGTACGGCGCTTCTTTCGTCGATGGTGGTGCGAAAAATCCCAATCAAGGGACTGCAGCTTTCAGAATTCCATGGGGTATCCAAATGATTCCTGCTTTCATCCTTTTGGTTGGCATGTTCTTCCTGCCCAGATCTCCGCGTTGGCTCGCTAGCAAGGATCACTGGGAGGAGGCGTAAGTGATCTATCTGTGCCTAATGAACTCAGCAGAACTGAGATCTATTCTAGCATTCAGGTTCTTGGCTACCTTCACGGCGGTGGCGATATTAACCATCCGAAGGTCCTTGCCGAATACCAAGAAATCGAGGAAGCTCTTCGCTTCGAACGTGAGGAGGCTGTGAGCAGCTACAGGGCTCTTGTTGAGCCTCGCATGCTGAAGCGTGTTGTTCTTGGCATGTCAATTCAGATGTGGTCTCAACTTTGCGGGATGAACATCATGATGTACTACAGTATGGACCCTAATTCTTCCGATCACGAGTATATACTAATTTCCTCTAGTCGTCTATATCATGAAAGGTGCTGGTATTGGCAATGAGCTCCTCACATCCTCCATCCAATATATCATCAACGTCGCCTTAACGCTCCCGGCAATCCTCTTCCTTGACAAGTGGGGTCGTCGTCCCTCCATGCTCCTTGGCTCCTTCGGCATGATGTCCTTTTTGCTCATCTCTGGCGGCCTTCAAGCCGGCTACGGCATGCCTAACCCCGACAAGACCGATAAGTCCATCTCGTGGGTTGTGAGGGATCACCAGAGTGTTTCCAAGGGCATAGTAGCCTGCTCATACCTCTTCGTTGCCACGTTCGCCACCACCTGGGGCCCGACATCCTGGACCTACCCATCTGAAATCTTCCCCTCCAAGATCCGCGCCAAGGCCGTGTCGCTCGCGACCGCGTCCAACTGGACCTGGAACTGCGCCCTCGCCTTCGCCGTGCCCCCGCTCCTCTGGAGCATCAACTGGAAGATGTACATGATCTTCGCCGCCTTCAACGGAGCCGCGTTCATCCACATGTTCCTGACCGCACCCGAGACCAAGGGTAAGACCCTTGAGGAAATGGACGATGTCTTTGACTCCGGCAGGCCGGCTTGGGAGGCCGCACCGAAGGGATCGAGACTGGATGAGCTGCAGGCAGATATTGAGAAGGGCAATCTCAAGATCAGCCATCCATTGCAGCAGCGCTCGGTTCCGAGTGAGACGGTTGAGCCGAAGATTTAGGCAGGTAGGAAATTACCTAGTACGTGGGCAATGGCATGGGAGTGGAGATATGAGCAAAGCGGGTTAGCTAGGTTGGGGATGAGCGGAGTTGGTCATAAATTTGCATGTCTCTCGTTACCGTCGGACGGGCGGAACACAATTGCTAGTCCAGATGGCGTGGACGGTATTTGCCTTCTCTAACTACTATAGGGCAATAATGGGAAAAATTATTTGCGCATAACAATAATACTTGTAATTTGAGCATGGTGTATGCCATTGATCCATTGCGATATGATACTTCACATTCGATGTTGGGTTCTGCAGGATTGCGGTTCCACAAAATGCAAAGACCACAAATGGTCTCTTGGAGCAAAACACGCAAGCGCAATAAGGAGACGCCTATCCTCGCTGCTTAAATGGGAACATAGTCGATTGCTGCAGGACTTGCCTGAGCATATCTAGACGGCAATATCATCGATGACAGTCGCACGGCATGACATGCACATAAACTTGCAAACCATGTACAGTCAAGGTTATGATTTCTCGCTTCCGGGATATAAAAAAAAGGGCCCATTTGTGCTTACTGCAGGGCTAGTCGTAAATCATATCGCAATATAGGGCATGCAGGAGCCGAAAAAAAAAGCCAACGCCCTCCGTTCCCCATGCATCCAGCTCGCAAAGCAGATGCCCCACACGCTCTGCGCAACGCCTCCAGCTCTGCCTACAAGCTTTGTACCGTACAAACGCCGCATCCCCAGCGTTGCAACATGCAGAAAAAAGCCCTTTTCTGACGAACAACAATATATGCAGATGTCAACCCTCTCAACGTCCCTATGTATGAAAAGTACAAATTCAAAGTAGTGCCAATCCGATTCCGTTCGTCAGTATTACCGAATATCATCCGTCACAGCGCAAGAACCTTCTCCAAATCCGGTCCCCGCGCATCAACAACGGAGGTAGTGCTCTTTACACCCAACCTGCTATCTCCCGCCTCCGTAGCCTTCGGCGGAGGCGGCGACGGCGGTTCGACGACTTGCTCGCATAGTTCGCCCTCGGGCTGTCTGCCATTACCGATGTCCAGCAGCAAGCGCCACGCGCGGCGGAACTCGTCGCGAATGGTGACGATGCCGTTATGCGTAACGGTGCGTGCGACGTTGTGATCCCACTCGAATGGGTCTTCGATGGCGAAGAGGTAGCGGTGGCGGACTTCTTTCTGCAGTCAAAATCAGCACAAATCAGAACACCCCCAACTAATTATACGAAGGAGAACTTACCCCGTCGACGGTAGTAGTCTTGGCGGCCGTCCACCCCTTCTCGCGCTTGTCTCTAATGCCGCCCGGGGTCCGCAGACTCAGCACCTCGTTTGCCCACACAAAGCCCTGCCCATTGAACTTCGGGTTCGCATAGTACTGGAAGAAACCGCGCAGCAGAACGCCGAGCGGCTGGTTATTAACCGTTAGTCTGCGCCTGCGTGCTGCGTCGGCGATCTTCTCTTCGTTGCTCCAGAACCGGACTTCGTACCCGTCGATTGTGGTCTCCGCCGCAATCTGTTCGGGGGTGGCGCCAGGAGGTGGGCGGTAACATAGCTGTAAATTGGGGCAGACGGGCGGCTGGGCAATGTTTACGAGGTAGTGCAAGATCATTAGCACGTAACCGTAACTGGAGAGGGTGCCGGAGTAGCTTGAGTTGATCTTGCGGCGCTTGGCCCAGGTCTTGACAAAAAGAACCATGGGGCGGACGCGTGGGTCGCATATGGAGTAACATCGCAGCAGCTGGGTGTTGTGGAGGGCGAGGTCATTGGAGAAGTTGATATCGGATTGAATGCCGATGCCGGATTTGGGGAAGTCGAGGGGCCCGAGGGCTTTCTCGCGAAACCAGGGCTTTTCTGGTCGGTTTTGGTGGGGAGTCTTCGGGTCCTTACCGTTATTATCTTGAGAGATTGTAGAGTTTGATGTTGGGGTGGTAGGCTCATTTGCCTTCGTCGGATTATGTGGGGTGTCTTTCTCACATGTTGTAGAATCCTTGGAGCTTCTTAATCCCATATGAGTTTTACTATTGGGACTATGGTGCTGCATGATTTGAGGGGATCCAGCTTGTCCGTCGATTGCGACTACGGGAGCGGGAGGCGGAGTAGATTCGCGCGGTTGAGGAGCCACAGGATATTTTTCTTCTTCTGGTAGATCGTCCCATTTCTTCCTCTCCTCGCGCAACGCTGCATACAGCTTTGGCGTTGGCTTTTCGCAAACTTTGAGGATCGGAACACGGGTTCTCGTAAGCAGACGCGCACCAAATCCATTGTCTAGGAGCTTCTTTTCCAATAGACGTGGGATGTTTCGGTCAATACGTGAAGGATGATTCAATGTGGATGAAGAGCTAGTCCGAGATGGAACAATAGCCAGATCGACATCTGATCCTTGTGTTGCAAAACCTGAGCTGATGCTGCCGTAACACTTGAGCGCGATACTAGAAATTTCGCCGGTGTAGCCTTCCCTGAGAGCTTCTTGGCAAAGGATCTCTAGTTTTGCTCTGAATTCCTCCTTCTCAAATAGCTCGGCAGAACTCATTTCCACTTTGGGAATCTCCAATTCGGCGATCCGGTTGAGGTACTGGCATTGCGCTGCATAGTTCTCGTATGTCTGTTGAGGCGGACCTTGACGGAAGGTTTGCCTTTGCGGGGACTGCAATACGCTTGAAGCATTGCCTGAAGATCCCTGAACATTTTGAGGACGCTGAAGAATGCGGGGTATCTCCACCTTAACGCCAGAGTTGGAACGCTCATGTGTTCTAGGTTGGTTGATTGCTGATGCTCGTCGAACAGACCTTTGTTGGTAGTTACGGGAAATCTGAGGAGTTGCAGGACTATTCTGAGAGCCATTCCGAGGGCGACGCTGTTGTGGTGACAGCTGACTGGCTGGTGTATTAGACGGGTCTTGGTGCCTCCAGTTACTATGACGTTGATCAGACCCACCACGAAGACTGGATTGAGGTGATTGAGGTTGGCGAGGAAGATTAGGCTGTGGTTGTGGCTGAGGTTGGTGTCCTAGCATTGGAATAGAACGGTGCTCCTGATGGGGGCCGGGATAAGAAGATCGAGGATTAGCTGGATTATTATTCTTTGATATGGTGACATTGTCTAGACTCATAAGACGTAGTCGTTCTCCTAGGCTAGTTTGAGATTGCACCGTTTGTCTCTCCATGGTTGCGATGGAAAATTAGAAACGACTAAATTGTTGATTTAGAAGTCTGACAACGAAGCTTGGAGTAAACGGCCGTCTAGTAACAGATGAAGCTCATGAAGGCCAACTAGGGAATTCACGGACTGACTGAAGTGCAAACAGCCAGGCAGCCTCCATCTGCGTGGAGCAAGTTGATTATGCAAAGCGAGAAAGTTAGGTGAAAGAGGGGAGTAGAGGTATGCATTTAGGGTGGTGAACATGCGGGCGCTTCGATAACAGCAACAGGTTTCGCTAGGATGTTAATCCGCGCTTAATGCGGCAAGGCGGTAATGGCTTGTGACGGCGATCTCCACTCGTACCCTTCCCTCAGCTATTCCCATTCCCCAAAGACAGAGCCCGTGTCGCACACTCCATTTCACCTCCAATACTCCTCATTCTCCCTCGCAATCGGCATATCCTCCATGCTGCCTGCCTACACCTTCAACTAGCCTAACATCTTATACCCGCCCCGCCACGGCTATCGCGACGCCTTTCACGATGAATACCACCCAACCGCCTGCCGCTGCTGCCTCCGCAGCAAATGGCCAACGACCTGCCATGAGCGCATCCCCAGCTGCACCCTCCGGCCGCACTCCGAATGGGGAGAATCGTCCGCGTATTTACCGTAGAAAGCCTCAAAGCGATCCCCTCCGACCTGCTCAGAGACCTCTCAAGAAGATTGCACGCACAATCACTCCCATGTCCCAGCTGAACAGAATCCCATCCACTCTCCCGCCTAGCTTGACAACGAGCAATGGACAGCCAAATAATCTTTCTACGACGGGAACTCCTGAGAATCCATTCGCCGGCGCTAAAATCTACTCTCTTGTGACCACTAAGCGGTCCCTAATGGAAGGGCTACGGTACCATGTCATGAGGCTCCAGAAATTGAAAGATAAAGGGAAGGTAGATATCTGTGACGAGTCTCAGTTCACACGACCGGTCCGATTACACCGGCGAGATCCTCGAGCTCCTCTAAGCGGCGCAGGTGCGACTGTAGTAGAGGAAGATTCCAAAGACACTTTAGAAGAGGACAAGGAGCGAGAGAGAATAGAGATAGCGAAGGAGGAGCGCAGGCGGATACGTGAGGAAAACGCCGCCAAGATCGCTCCGTCTACAACCAAGAAACCCCCTGCATTTCAGAAGAAGACCGAGCAAATCTACCGCCCAGATGACACACCAGAAGCACAGAAACGGTCGAAGTTGCGATACGAGGAGGCGCTGCCGTGGCATCTCGAGGACTTTGACAACAAGCAAACCTGGGTCGGCTCATACGAATCCGAACTGTCAGAAGCTCATATTATGCTAATACCGGATTCTAATGGGGAGATGAAACTCCGTATGATCCCAATCGAGAAATGGTACAAGTTCAGTGCCAAAGGCAAAGGAAAAGCTTATACTGCAGAGGAGGCCGACAAGATCTGGGCCACAACTGGAAAACTGCCGAAGTTCTTAGAAAAGGGCGAGCAGCTCATCATAAAGCGGGAGAGGGAGGATCAGGCAAGAAGCAGGGGTTCAGGCATGCGGACTAGAGTGGCAGGGAGGGATGATGATGAGGCCAAGCCTCGGAAGGGGGACGATGATATGCCAATCAAACGTGAGGCAGATGCTGATGACATTGATTTCAACTACGAAGAGGATTTTGCGGATGACGAGGAAGGTCTGAACGGTTTGTTCGAGGGGGATGCGGAAGAAACAAAGGCGGCAGAAGAGAAGATGAGACGTGATCGGCTGGCTGCAAGGGTATTCGATTTGCGAAACGAGAATGAGGTATTTAAGCAGGAGGAAGAGGAGAAGGAAGCAGCTGAGAAGCAGAGGAAGTTGGAGAAGGGTGTCCGGAAAGCACTCTTGAAGCGGGAAAAGAACTTTGACTATGAAGAGTCTGACTCCAATCCTTATTCGTCTTCTAGCGATTCTGAAGATGATTCAGAAGCTGAACGCCAGAAAGAAAAGGAACGGTTGGAAGAAGAAGAAAAGAAGGCCGTTGAAAAGGCTGGAAAGCCGAAAGAAAGCGACAAGCCGGCCTCTGGCACTTCTACAAAAGGGACAACAACTCCTTCTGGTTACCAAAAATCCTCTGATCCTTCCAAGCAGACTTTACTATCGACTAAGAAACGCCCGGGTTCTCCTAACCTTTCCGAAGCTAGTGGGAACGAATCATCTCGCAAGAAACACAAAAAGAAACACCAAGGCTCGCGTGCCATATCTCCGGAAGGACAACTTGATTCCTCCTCCCGAAAGTCAACCCTCGCGCGTCTCACGATGGATTCTACAAAGCCAAACGACGCCTCGAAGCGCCTCAGCGCCATTTCCGGCAGTGACAGCGAAATGACGGATGGCGGCAAGAAGAAAAAGAAGAAGCAGTCCATCACGATCAGACTCGGGGGATCACCAAACGGCACCCCAGGCGGCAGTCGCGCAGGCAGCCCAGATGCAACTGGCGCCGAAGCCAGCAGAGCCACCAGCCCGCTGTCGGCTGGGGCAGTTAAGAAGCCAAGGGGTAAGATATCTGCTCTGCATTGCCAGTGCCTTGTATGAAATTTTGCCAGTTATTGACAGAAATAGGTTCTATCTCTAGTGGACCCATGCCCACAGCAGACGAAATCAAGTCGAAACTCGTTCCTGAGGGTCTCACTATTAACGAATTGCTTGCTATGTTCAAGGGCCGCACACACGACAACGTCGCATTCATTGGGCTGGTTAGGGCTGCTGCTCATTATGACAAGGCCACCAAGAAGATCTTCCCAAAGGGAAAGTCGCCGTAAGCACAAGAATTAGAAGAAACATTCGACTGACTACGCAGCGAACAATGAGATTCACTCTCTACCCAGCGACTGGAAGATAAGCGCTGGGCACACAGCACAACTACTTGCGGTATTGGCAGGCGCATCGGCAGGATTTCAGTCGGGGCTCCATTGGCTAATGCGCATGTCTGGGCGCTCCGTTTGTTTCGACAACTCGTGCTCACAGTCCAAGGCAATTTCTCTGCCGCTTTTCAATTTCTTTTTTTATGTGCTGTAATTGAGCACGTTTGTGTCATGCACAAACCAAAACTTCTTCCCGCTCTTCCATCCCTCAGTGATAGAATCGATCACGTGTAATTGAAATCATTTGGATCTGAGCTTAGGTAGCGGGTTAACTAAGACAAGAGGTATTATGAGATAATGCAAAAAGTTCGTTTGCCGCTGATTCTCCGCACCAGTCTACAAGCAGAAAGCGAAATTTGTCCAAAGGGTTGAATCCCATATTCATTAAATCCCAGCCATAACTAGCGTGACTGATTCCTATACCCCGAGGCACCATGCTACATACAAAAAAAGCGATGGGATAAAAGGAAACCCCGATGCCGTAGAGGCTTCCATGGATATCATGCGTGCCCAAACCCCAAATTCCACTCCGAATCGTAGTTGAAGAAAAGTTTCATACACAAGAAAGCCCAAACGCCAAACCCACCCAGCCCGCAAAAACTGCAGTATCTACAACTTCCTAATATTCCGGCTGATCATGACGACCAACCCGGCGACAATCTTGATGCCAATCCGCAGCACCCACACCACCGTCTTAAACGCAACCCCCAGCACGGTGATGATCGTCCGCGTGATAAAAGGCAGGCCGTCCTCCTTATCCTGCTTCGTTTTCTTCGCACCCTTCTGCTTCCCATCCTCCGACTGCCCGTACCAATTCTCCATCTCGATATCCTTCTCATGCGGCGATGCATGGCCCGTACGGCTGCTGCGCAGACTCCACTTGCGGCCGGGTTTCGACTTGACCTTCCCCGCGCCAAAGGCCTCGAGGCCCTCGACGAAGCTCTCCTTCAGCGACGCGGCGCTGGACTTTGGTTTCTGGCCGCTGAGCAGGCTGCTCGGGGGCGGCGGCTCGAAGTGGGCGTTTGCATTCTGCGGGGAGCGCGACACGCGCACGCTCTCGGCCACCGCGACGGCGAGCAGCGTCGTCGCGGCCACGTCGACCAGGTACGGATTGCCGAAGCGCGTCAGTGCCGCGAGGTTGAGAATCAGCGAGTCGGTCGTGAAGTCGAGTCGTGCGAGGACGGCGTCGTCGGCGGCGGCATCGGTCGTCGTGGCTAGGTCTGCGAGATCGACTTCTGAGGGCGTGGGCGAGCCGGCGCGGGAGCCGTGGCCGGTGGTGCGGGAGGGGGAGCGGGGTAGAGCAGGCGGAGGGTTGAAGGCGCGCGGGGAGGAGGGGGAGAGGATGTAGGGGTTCAGCAGCGTGATGGAGCCGGATTTATTGCGGGTAGGTTGCTGCATCTGCGGCAGGTTGTGCCCGTAGACGGCGGTGGTGGGCCGGATCGACGGGGTGTTGATGTCGCCGCATTCGCCTTCGAGCTGCACGGGGAACACGCCGAGCGTTGGGTGGTGCAGTTGGTATGTGCCTTGGGTCATGGCTTGCGCGAAGGGATTGTTGGTCTGGTGCGAGGGCAGCGGCTCACGCGTCCATGCTAGAGCGCAGCATTCGCGTTCTGCGGCGCCACGGAGAACATCCTGAGCAAGACGCTCAGCGGCAGGAGATACTGCGCCAGGATCGACCCAGGCGAGTTGGGAGGCTGCGGGGGAGTTTGCAGCAGCGTCGAGGGCAGCGAGAGCAGCGAGTTTAGGGTAGATTGATGTGAGGAGGGAGGACGAAACTTCGTTGAATTCACCATATTGCTGGAACGCGGCGTTTGCTGGCGGTGGTGCAACGAGAGAAAGGTGAGTGACCGGAAGGGCTCTAGGCTGGGTAGGATGGTGACGTTTGATAAGGACTTCGTGTTCTAACTGCTCTTGCATTGCAGAATTGGATGACGGATCAGTGGATTGAGTAAGGCTGTAGAACGGAAGTGAAGGAGTAGGACCGAATGATATCATATTGGATGTGGCGGTTGCGCGGTGCATTTTTAGGGTGTATATTTGCACGGCCGGCTCTTCTTGTCCATTGGCGGCCAGCCAGAGATTGTCCAGAAGTGGTGCCGGAGTGTAGTAAGGTTTGTACGAAGGACCACTGCTTCCTGGCCCTGGCAGAACATTGCTATGCGGCACATATAACTCTGGTGAATATGGTGATCTACTAATCTTCTCCCTGGGAATATGTGTTGGTGATGTCTCTGTTGGGTGGTAATGCTGTTGGGCCAAAGGAACCGTGGGATTATAAACGGGAAATATCGACCTCATGGGTGGAGCGTCTTCGGGGCTTACTGGCGATCGATATGTCGCCGCACTATTGGCTCGCACCAATGTAGGGCTTCCTGAACGTGCTGATACTATGTCTGAGAATGCAGGAGAAGCTGATCGAGTAAGGTCTGGACTTGTGTTTATCGGACCTAGCATTCCATTATAGGTGGGTTGAATTGAAAATACTGGCGACGGTGATCCGTTACGGTCTGCGTTGACTGAGGGGGAGGCGGTCCTGCTGTATGTTGGTGTAGGCGCTCGCGGCTGTGGAGGGGGCTCGAAAGTTGATCTACTTTGTTGTGGTGGTGTCCTAGTAATTTGTGGTCTTGGGATGTGTGCTGATTCGGGAACGGTAACTGAATTAACTTGAATGATAAGCTCGTGGAAGTCGACCGGCGCTTTCGCACTTTTCGCACTATTTGCACTGTCTGTTCGCTCCCGCTCTGTCGAGGGCTCTGGTGTCGGAGGCTTGACTCGTGGCCTTCGAATTGGACTTGTCTGCTGCGACGGCACTTTCTGGGGAGGAGGGAACAATTGTAATGTGACCCCGGGAGACATGATTGCAGAAAGAGCTTTGAATTAACGACAACAGTCTAGAAATACCCTTTGGACCCAGCAGAGAGAAATATATAATAATATGAGAAAAACAGAGGAAAGATACACCTCAACGAAAACTCAAGAGACAAGATCACGGAACCAGCCTGAGGGAAGCCAGATTATCTGGGGATAAACCCATATAAGGTCACTCACTCGCCGTCGTCCCCACAGGCCGCCCGAGAAAGCAATAGCGGCTCTTAGATCGTTCCTTTGCATATATCCTGCACGTTTGGTGCTGTTGGGCTAGGGGAACGACCAATCAACATGCCTGTCGAGTGTGCGGGCGCTACAGGCCTCAGCGCTTAGATTTTGGTGGTTGGCTGTAAGCGCCCACTCTCGGCAAATCACCGACCTCGGACGGAATAGCTTGACGCCCATGATTCGCATAGGGCTTTCGCCCATGCGTAGAGCACCTTCTGCTAGGCGTTCTCATGTATGTGACGAAGTTATTCGGACCGAAGCGTCTTTTGTGGCATACTATTCTCGACACCCTGGTGATGAGAAGGAAGTAAACGAAGATGGTGTGATGCCAAGCGTAGAGTATGTCGAAAGATTGTTCAATTTTATGCATGTCATCCTGTGCCTACTTTCTTACCGTCAGTCTTACGATGCCAATGATAGAATTGATGTCCTGTATGGATGTGATGGCTCAACAGGGTCATGCTTCGTTCAAACAGATCAGCAGTTTCAATATTGCGACTGAAGAGCGGAATTGAGACTGATGGGTAGAAGGGGTACATTGGAGGCCTTGGGTAGAGCTATTGTTGTATGTGAGTTTGTAGCTAGCGGTTAGAGAGACGGCGGAGATTTGAGAGACGCAGGAGAGGGGAAGGACAACAATAGAAACCTGATCTAACTCCACATACGGATTAGCTGGACACGTCTTATCGATAACACCCACCGGAAAAAGTCTGGAAGCGTCATGGGCGGAACAACCATTACTCGCTCATATATCATTACTATGCCCACCGAATTAGAAGAAGTAAGAATCAACCCCAAGACCCGTATAAAAACTTATACTAACCAGCCTTTTGCATAGCTTGTTGAGTTCCTCCATCATGGGAATACTCAAATTCGCCAAGTTGGTAAGGCTCGTAATGCATCTACTATGTGCAACTTTACTGACACCAAATTTCTTCTCAAGCTGCCGAGCACCTCGTCGGATATTCCGCGTCGCATACCACTATATTCAAGAGAGAGCAGTTAGCGCCGGTCAAGGACTTGAAGTTGTTGGTCAAAGATTACGCCGTATGAGATATAATATATCCTGGTGAACATAGCTGATAAAACAATTGTTAGTCAATAGCTAAGAATGCTTTGACGATCCTGATCAATATCTCCCATGATCAGGAGGCATTGCAAAACCTAGCGAAAGACGATACCTTTCTCGAAACGCTACTCGTGCGGATAACCGTATGTCAGTTCTCCAAACTCATTGCTTCAACTCCGACACTCAGCGTATTCGTCACTTCAATAATCCTGACAATACCCTCTAGAGCACAAAGGAGCCAAACGCGAACGAGATAGCCATGCTCCTAGCCAACATGGCCAAATCCGACGACATGCAGCGCATCCTGAAGCTGACACGCGACGTCCCGAAAGAGCTCTCAACCTCGAAATGGGCGATGGACCAACTACTCGACTGCTTCGTCAAAGGCGCCGAAGGACGCTACAACAAGCACGCTGACTACGACTACCTCTCCTACTTCTTCGCTGACCTAGCAAAAGTGGGTCCCCGCCACTCGCGCCCCAACAGGACGGGATAACTAACATCTCCCGCAGTTCCCCGAAGGCCGCGCCTACCTAACCACCCCGCAGCCTCACGACAGCGACATCATCCCACTCACCAAACTCACCGTCTTTACCGAGCACGCCTCTACCGTCCGGCGACGCGGCGTCGCATCCGCCATCAAGAACTGCGCCTTCGACATCCACGTGCACCCGCGGCTGCTCTCTTCCTCGCCCACCGACGGCGTGAACCTGCTCCCCTACATCCTGCTACCAGTCATGGGCGGCGAGGAGTACAGCGATGAAGACACCGAGGGCATGCTGGACGACCTGCAGCTGCTGCCGCCGGACAAGGAGCGCGAGAAGGAGGCTGAGATCGTCAAGACGCATTTGGAGACGCTGCTTTTGCTCGCCACGACGCGCGAGGGGCGGGATTTGCTGAGGCGCGTCAAGGTGTATCCGATTGTGCGGGAGACGCATTTGCATGTTGATGATGAGGAGGTCAGGGAGGCGTGTGATAGGCTGGTTCAGGTGATTATGAGGGATGAGGAAGGAGAGGGGGAAGCGGAAGGGGAGAAGAAGGTTGTTGAGATGGAAGAAGATGAGGATGAACAGATTATTGATGTGTTATAGCGCGCTCAAATATACGTGCCGAGTTTCAGATGTTTTGGTGGGTCTTTATGCAGCAGTGGAGGATGCCCCAAGTGGCAGTAGAGGTCGTACATCCACACAAGCTACGAACTCATTATTTTAAATCAAGATTCTTATATATGGCTAGGGTTAATCCTAACGTGTCCAGAGTTCCTAAAGCCTTCAGGGAGTTCATGGAGGGTTGAAGGAGGCCATTGAATTTGGTCTATCCTTGAACATGGTAGTATTATTATGTATCGGCCCTGTGATAATACGTGAGTTGTGAGGTAGGAGAAGAAATCCTTAATTCAGAATCCAGTAACAAAACAAGATACATAGGTCTCCCCACGCTCTGACAAGAAGAATTTGGGAGTTGTGCAATAAATACCAATACACTATCCAGTCAAATGCATTCCTACAGACCAAAAAGGCGGTACTCTCGTTCAGGCTTAATAACTTACACGCTCTTCCTATACCATATAGTTAGTCTACAAAGGGCGTTCTATATTATAAAATCCTCCTTATAGCTTCTAGACCGTTCAGTCCAGTCAGCTGCAGTTCTGCACCTATCTTTTACTTTTTCTAGCTGCATACTGGCTGATGCTAACTGTGAGATGCGGGAACAACCTCGATTCCATCAACCCGTATGAGAGGCCATAAGTAGCATTCCTCGAGCAAGGCTGAATTGCCCTAATTGGGCGCCTTGCTTCCCTTCAACGCGAGATCCTGTGAGGTTCTGCAAGGCTGAATTACGCAAGGCCTGGTGAGCTGATGCTGCTGTATCTCAACTTCAATACTCCGTAGGATGACAAGCTTTGCAGCTGTCCAATCAACCTTAGTCCGTAATCGAAGCTAAATCTCCTCCAAGTGGCTTATCCCTTAGTGTGGCAGAAGTCACTTTTCGTGTTGGGCGCCTTTGGCGCTTTTAGCATGTTGCAGGCACCCTAGCTAGCGCGATTTTATCAGCAAGCCCACCAAACATTTCAACATTACAATGTCGACGAAATGCTGCCGAAGGCCACCACTAAAAACACCGAATATATATATATTTTGAGGAAGTTGAGAAAAAGTCGTGATGCATGACGTCGCAGTTGTACGTTTCTGCCCTTCATTCATCAACCAGCTGCTGATTTTATAGGAAAATCCTCCATCAGAGTCCTCCCCCGAATTGTTACCACCCATAGGCTTTATACGCGTTCCTGATGTTGATAAGGATAAGCCAATAGAGGATCAGCTTAAGGTTATAAGGGAGGACGTGTTATACACGTCAAATGAGGTGTATCAGGTGTTGCAGGTGGTTGAACGGTTCAATCAGCGATTGTTCGGTATAGAGGCTCGATTAAAGGCAATAGAGGAGGGCCTGAAGGAAGTCAAGAAAGATGCTGCGGCAAAAGCTCAATTATCTTTGGAGTCTCAATATCGGAGGCGTGAGGAAGTAGAGGATCAAAAATAGTCACCTGATCGTCGCCTGCTGAACGGAGGCTGTCAGAGCACCGAAGGCACAGAGGAAGCCTACAAACCTCGCATTCGTATACTGTTCGCCTTATCTTCGCTGTGAGCTTCCTTGCCTACTTCCATCCAGCATCCAGCATCTTGGTGAGCCCTTATAGCCATGCTTCTTTGTAAAGCCTTTGATACAGCGGTGAGTTCGCGTTTTACACCGTCGAATCGCAGGTAGTGGGGTTTTGACAGTGACGTAGGTGGTTTTTCGATTTGTTCCAATATTTTTATGAGCGGGTCCAACACCAGGTTGATATTGTCCATATTTTTGTAAGCTCGAACGGAGAAGGCGCTTAGTATCTTGCTCATTTAGGCCCGTCTGCCGACTGCCCGTAATAACGAGGTTCCGTGCTGATCGTATGCGGGGGCGGCGATGGGTTTGGGGGGTCTACTTGATGCCCGGGAGATCTTGTTGATAATGCGGCTGCTCTCGAGGACTTTATTAGTGCATTCACACCGCCCCTTTCCGGCTCCCCCATTGAAATCCGTAACACTGCAATTTTAGCGTAGAGGGCGTCGTAGGTTGGGAACGTACGACTTTCTAGCAACAATAAGACTAATGTATACTTTGGTGGTATGTACAGCCTATGGATATTTGAAGTGCAAGGAATTTCTAGATACGCTTTGTTCCATATGCTATTGACGTGTACACCTCGTACAAGGGAAATCTTATTCCTTGATTAGACCTCAGTCATGTGCACTACAAGTTTAGCGTATATGGGTGTGTTGGGGTCATGATGTACATTGGGATTTACAAAACTGGTATGGAGTGTGTGGATACAAGAGTACCGCGGATTACGAGGCAGGTTTTAGATTTATTCGTAACGTCATTTCCAAGTTAGTAAAGGAAATGCCTTCTATGTGCATGTTGAATACTAAATCCTAACCCTGGAATGCAAATGCATCATATTAACGAAAACTCTCACAACTTGGCCGGCCGAATATCATCTAAACTCTCATTCGGCCTACTCTTGTCATTTCTCCCACAACTCTTCTCACTTTCCTTCTCCAGCTCGCCCTCCCTCGGCGCCTTCTTCCCCTCTTCCGCCGCCAACTCATCCGGTACCTTCCCTCCGGCGCCTTTCTCCACATCCTCTCCACCTCTGTTCTCACCTAACTGCGTCTTCTCGGCGGTCTTCCCATCCGCCGACCCGACAACCTTCTTCCGCATGCTCCAACCTCCACTCCACCCCACCCAGCTCGTCTCCCACGGGCCCCTTATAAAGCAAAACAACAGGGCCGCGCCAATAAACCCGACGCTCGCGCTACCGCTCCGGGTCCACCCGCCACTCGCATAGATATGGCTCCCCGCCGCGGTACCCACCAGCTGCCCACAGAAGGTCGCGACCATGAACGCCGTGTTGACTCTATTGCGCGCTTTGGGCTCGATCGCGTAGATGGCGGAGCGGTTCGCGATCTGGGCGATCTGTGTGCCGAAGTCGTTGGCGAAGGCCTGGATGACGGGCCCCGCGACAGTAAAGGGGCCGAGGTAGGTGCCGAGGCAGGTGCCGAGCAGGCAGCACACCACGCCGACGATGACGGAGAGGTGTGGGACGAAGCGGTCGGTGACGAGACGCGCGTAGATGGGGCCCAGGAACATGGCGGCGATGCCGATGAGCCCGAAGAGCCCGATGATTACAGGGTCGTAGCTGTAAGGGGGCGAAGCGAGAAGGAAAGTTAGGGTGGTCCAGAAGTTTGTGAAGGTGGCGGAGGTGAAGAAGGAGATGAAGCAGGCTTGGACGAGTACCGGGTACTTGGTTAGCATGACGGGGATGCTCCAGAGCATTGAGAAGTAGTTAAGTCCGCCTGGGTTGGCGGATGGGTAGTCGGGCATGAAGAGCCAGAGGAGGATGAAGATTGTATATTGTAAGCCGAGTGACATCCAGTAGACGCTGCGCCACGTTACGTAGGTAGTTATGGTGCCAGATAGCACGCGTGCAACGAGGATTCCAAGCATGAAGCCGGAGGCCACGATGGAGAGTGCGGCAGCGCGTCTATGGGGAGGAGCGAGGTCACCAACTAGTGGAAGCATTAGTTGCGGCGTTACGGTCGTAACAGCTGTAATGAAGGAGATAGCAGTAAAGACGGCAAGTGAGCTCGTGACACAAAGGCCAATCCTGGGATTGTGATTAGTGAGTGACTGTTGATATAGGAAGAACGTATCTCTGAGGATATGAAGCAGAATCAATACAAGAGGAATGCAAATTAATAATGCTTTCGGAGGCTCTAGTAGACTTCCAAGGCCTTTCAGAAATTCCTGGAAATGCGCTTTATTATGAGGCAATCAAGGTCTCAGCCAATCTTTCTACATTGATTCCGCTCCACACTTCAGATCGATCGGATAAGCCATACCACATTGTGGCGGTGAAGAGCACCAACAGGAGAACGAAAGGCCTTCTCTTAAACAAATCTCCTAAAGGACACAGGAAGAGCAGACCAAATGCATAACCGGCCTGCATTGCCGTGGGTATCTGGGAGATTCTCTCGTAAGGGACATTAAAGTCATGAGCAAGGATGTTAAGAATAGGATGGTTGTAATATAGATTCGCAACAGTAAAGGCGCCAGCAAAGGCAAAAAGGATGTTCAGGGGCATTGAGAACTCCGGGGGCTTCTCTGGGTCCCAGCAGCATCGTGGAGGTGTCCATGTTAGAACATTACGTATCTTTCGCCATAATGGGATTGAATTGGAGGTTTCGTGATGGGAGGTTGGAGGTGTGGAGGTACTTGAGGTGGAGTTCGATGACGGTGTGGCTTGTGCGTTCCCCACAATATTCTCGCTAACTTCATCCGTCATCGCGTGCTTTGGTGTTTCATGTCCAAACGGCGTCTGAAATCGATTGCTTTGGAGTTTCAAGAGGACATTAGTAGCTTGCAAGTAAAACCATTGCCGGGTCTCCTCAATCCTAAATCCGGTGCCGATAACCGTAGATACATATTGTAACCTTGACCTTGTTATTATTTGGCCTTGGCCCGAGTGTTCATCGTGAAGATACCTACCTACCTAGGCAGGGTATGCACCAAGACCCGCTTCCAGACAACCCCAACGGTAATCGACTCCCCCACCAGCCGAGGGGTTCTCACTCAACATCACCAACATCAAAATTGTCTACCGCACTCAAGGGTTGAACAAGTGTTTTTATAAATTTATTCACCGAACCCCCACGGTGATTATAATAAGTCGAAGTAACGATGAGCCCCAATCTCGTACCATTTTTAATATCATCTTCACCTGACTCCAAGAAACACCGACATTCACTTCGTACCACCGTAAGTCTAGTGAGCCGGAATGGGGACGAAGAACGTTAGACATTTGGTGTACCATTCTACGCAGCCGTCGCCTGTCTGCTGTATTTATGGGTGAGATACCACGGACCATTCCGAGTCCGAGTGGTCTTGGTCGTCGAGCAGATCATAACCATCTCTCTGATGAAAGTTGCGCTGTTGAATCTTCTCAGAACTAACAGCGGCGGGTGGCTGAGTACTTGGTTCACCAACAGTAGTAGAACCGCCCTCCTCTGTGGGTCCATCCTGCAGATTCTCCTCCATGCCACCGACAGTTGGCCTGATGGTAAGGAATGAGTCATCCAACCTTTCTTTCTGGAATTGGAGCAGCGGTTCGACATCGCTCTGATCTCCGGAATCTAGTTCAGCCTCTGAGGAGGCGTCACTTGGATGATCATCCTCAGACAATTTTGGTTCTGTCTTTGGACGATGAACCAAAGTAAAGCCCTGAGCCTCATCACTTGAAGACTCTCCGCCACCCATAGGACTATTCCTTCTCGTTTCTTTTGGTCTATGCACGAATGTATAGCCTGACTCTGGGGGTACTTTTCGTCGCTTCCGTTCGCGGGCCTCAACGTTGACGTCTGAATGAGGATCGTCACACCAAAGTTCGAAGAGGAAATCGCCAAGGGCAATTTTGTCCATCTCAGCATCAGGATGCGGGTTTGGTCGACAAACGGGGAGACGCACGATATCGATTGCTCCTGTAACTTAGGAATTAACAAACTACCACTGTGATCGTCGTGTCATATGGGGCTTACCGTCATCTTCAAATCCCCGTTTGAAACTAGTACGGCAAAGGTCTCGATGGAAAGGCTGCAGTTCAAAAGCTGTCTGTCGGAATTCCTTGTTCGTTCCAAGGCCATGGTACAGGAAGCAGAAAACACAATAATTCAGAATGGTGTCTATAAGCGGCTTTTGATCCGACAAATGCGCATATATAAACCTGATAGCTAGGCACAGGTCAATTGGTGGTGTTGGTTGACTGCATGACAGTTCAGTTTCCCGGATGATATTCGCGTGTGCTAATACTTGGAGCTCTGGCACTTCGAAATGGTCTGCCGTTCGACAGAGTTCTGCGTGGACGAGCAATGAGCAAGGGACATCGTAGTCGAGGTAGTCGCCTTGGTACAAGAAGCGGAGGAAGCACACCACAATTTCCTGAGAATTTGCTTCTATGATGGCCTTGGGTATATCGTTGGCGCCTATCTCAAAAGACAATTCAAGTAACGGACATCGCTGGCCAATGATAGCAGTATCCAGGTTGTAGATTGTTGAGGCGATTCCATTGGGGGTGATGACCATGAGAGAAGCATTGCCGGGAGGGAAATTCTGCAGGAAGTCAAAATTAGCCATCCTGGAATTCCTGCAGATAGCCTTCCACGATGTGAAGCTCAATGTGGGCCGACTTCTGAGAGCTGTTCAGGACGAATGAGAGCTGTAGCTTGAGAACTGATATACGAAAAAGACCGCGGTTTCCTCACAGTGAAAGGTAAGGAGAGGAGGAAGGGGTTTGGGATCGATGGTCTGCAACGTAATCTTTGAGCGGCAAGGCTGCGAGCTGAGCTGTTCACGTCGCCTTGCGAATTAGGCTGCAGCAGTGTGTCGAGGCTGGGAAGCTTTCAAGTATTGCTTCGACTAGATTTCAGCTATGATTCGAATTCCTTGTGCTTGCTATGACCAAATTCCGCCTGGACAGCGGTAACTTATGGCTGGTAGTCTTGCCTAAAAGCTTGTAGACGAGCGGGGCTTGTTCAGCTTGGTAAACAGCCACGGGATCAGCAAGCAGTGTGATGCGCGAAGCATGGTGAGGAACCCTTGAGCGGAGCATCACCATCATTGGGCTGTGGAAGCCACTGCCAGGATGCCGGGGCAGAGAAGACCTCCAGCCACAGTACCTTCTGCATGATGATTAATGATCAATAGCTTCCATCACAGCCACGCAGCAGTAACAGGACTCTGTGCATTGTATTCTAGAAGACTGGTGCTGGTCCAAGCTGCTAAGCTCAGCCCCTTACGCGACGCCTTTAGTTAGCTCGTCTGTCTGGCGGGGCGGTCGTGAGCATCCACTGGGAAACCTGACGGGAGCCTTAGAAACCATCATTTCTTCCAGATCACTGGAATCTCCAACGCTGAATCTGCTCTTTATATTCTTTTACATGTCAGCAAACCATCCAACCCCTAAAATACGCAACCTTTATTACCGTTAGAAATGGCGTGGTTCTCCATTCTTCCCGACAACCTTAGTGTTGTTGAGACCTGGGCAGCCCGTGTCTTCGTAGGTTGGCCTGAACATTCCAGCGCTCCCTTCAGCCGATTCAATGAGCTAACCATGTTCGCTCTAATAGATATTCCTCGGTATGCTTACTATCGGGCCTTGGGCGGTGCTCCTTGTATATGACGTTCTCCTCTACGTCTGGCGGTCAATTACCCACGAAATACCATTTATCGGGGGCCGAGCTCGTGGAAAAGCTCGTCCACGAGCCCCGAGCCTTAAAGAAAGGCCTGACGGGCATCGCCGAAGATTCAGTCTCGCTCCAGCAACCTCACGAAATATCAGCTCTCTAGCTCGAACAACTGGAGACACTCGACCGGATGGTTCGGATTTGACTAGGCGATGCATCAACGAGGATCACGAGGATAGCTCGTCGAGTACCTGAGTTGAGAATACTTGTTTCGGGAGCAACTCGCAGAATCTACGGAATATGCCCCGCCAAAGATCTCCAGATCTTCATTGGGAATCCGTCATGCATTGGCCTAACGACCCCGGAGACGAGTAGAAAGAATCCCGGATACACGGTGTTGTGAGCTGAGAGCTAAGGACTCAACAAACACGTTATACGGATACTCCTATTGTAACGACAGATATGTTTGCTCTTCACAGCTTCTCAGAGCTCGTTTGGCCAAGCCCCGCTTCACCTGCGAGCTGTCGACTACCAGATTCTGCCCCATCTCTGATATATCAATGCTGCGAGGCCAGATCCCAACTCCCTGAGCAATTTTTTGATGAATTACTCTTCCGCATAAGCAGAATGACGGTTCAAAATACTTAGATACTGTCTAGGCAGCTGCTGGAGGTTCCATGCTGCCACAAAGGAACTTAGATTGAAGTGCAATACCCACAAAGCATTTCGCATACTAGAAACTTCAGCATAATCCTTTGAATTTTGGGGAATATAGCTCGCCTCGCGCGCTAAACCTGGTCTTTATGAGTTCTAACACCCCAACATGCAGTCTAACGCAGTGAACGAAGCCATTTTCATGGACATATTCAGGATCCTAAGAATATCACACTGTTTCAAACATGTTCTATGATTTGATTCCCTCCAGTTTGTGCAATGACTCTGGAACATCCGGTTGTCTCCGGTGTGGAAAACCTCCGCTCTACGTCTCTGCTGATATCTGTTATACCAACCTCTCTAAATCGGGCCTGTTCTCGTCCTATCATCGAATAGTATCCCATCCCAGAGGACATGTTCGCTCACTTGCACACCCCACACAGGTCAAGTTACGCCGAACGGTTCACAGTATTTGACCGCCTCAGCTCGTGTTCAAAGCCACTTTCAACCTTTTTGCTTCAGAAACTACGTAATCATTGTCGAGGGCCCTCTATAGTACACTAACCGTCAACTGTAGAACAGAAGTAATTTACCAAATCCAGTCTAACTAATGCTCGTTTGTTCTTACACATGATGCTTATTTTCGAAGTCATCGATATGCACCTACTTTCTAGCGTGCTTCTGTTATGCCGTGTCATTCCAGCCGTTCGTTTATAGTGTTATATTCAATTTTAATTTCGAGTTTGCGTCAACGAGCTCGGGGAGTTTGCTCATTCACTAGATACTATAAGGCATCCGTTGGCTCTATAAAGAATTGACAGCTCCTCTCCCATCTCCAACCTTTGCATAATTGCTCGAAATTACGAGTTTCAGAGCCTCGGTTATTCCTTCCACGATAGCCTCTCTACGTCCACTATTATCTCTTGATGACTACCATCGATCCTTACCTCCGTCGCCTTACGTGATGGACCCTCGAGATCCCCGTAGTATGAATGCCGCCTTCGACGCGTGTCGAATGGGTATGGACGGCCTAGAATATTTTGGGGCAATAGGGATGGGGCCCTTCGCGAATCGTTCGCACTCACGAGGACCCTATCCACCTGGATACGGCCAAGAAATAATGATGGGTGGCAACTAGCAAAATACTGATAATCTTGTGCGAAGGTTTAAAACATCTTATGAGAAAACATGCCTGCAGCAACACTGACGCTCATTTTCCTCCTAGAACAAATCTTCTTGTGCAGTTCGTTAATGGACAAATCACTTGCGCTGCAAGATGCGGTCGGCTGCAGCCAAAAATGTGTGCCGATGGTAGATTTCCTCTCGATTTCCGCACAAAACAGTGGAAGAAGTCAAAGTTATGGACCGTATGTAAAGAATTCTATCTACGTATTTAAGCCCTCTCATCATACTTATAGCCACTGCGTTGGATCGCACTCTCCGAGCATATGTGCTACCAACTAGCCTGCGCTCTCTTCAGCTTACCTCTTGTAATCCCGTCAGCACGAAGATAGTACATCAAGCAAAGCTCTGCACATTATTCGGCTTCCTAGGCGCAGTACTAATATCAGCATGAGCGCATGGAGAGGAGTGCCCTCATGCCGTATTAGTCATTAAGTCGCATATACGTCATTGTCGTACGTGCTGTTTCATGTGATTTTTAGAAGTTAAATAAGTCTCTTCTATAGAGACTACCTCACCTGGACTGGTCATAGTAGAACTTAGTAGAATATAGTAGAAGACGCGCTCTAGCACTATTATATGCCCTATATATAATACAGTACCTATTAACCTAGTAACTAAGTAATATAATATACCCCTTTCCTTCTATTTTCTTGCTTTCTTTCTCTACACAACGTCTTAACTTTACCACGTAGTCTATATACATAGCTTAATAATATCTACTTCGCTATATATTATTGTCGCTTATACTTACTTTATAATATAAGGTTTATTTAATATGCGTGCTTATTATAAGACTTATACTTCTTACTTAAGTAGTAACTAAAGGGTTTTATTAAATTAATAATACTTTATAAATTAGCTACCGTTTTAGCTAGCTATAAGGGATATTACTAGGGTATACTATATAGAGTAAGTAAGCCAGGTATAAGTTATAGAAGAGTTAATAGAAGAGGACGATGATATAGTAAAGAGTAGGATATAGTGATACCCTCGTATAGTACGGTAGGGTAGACCGTTCTTTAGTTCGCTTCGGCTACGGTGCCTTAGCACCCCTTTGTATATAGACTCTATTAGGCAGAGAAGTCACAAAGGATAAGAATATATACTTGTCTTAACATACTTAGACCATACAGGGAGGCCTATACCTATATACCCAGCCCATTAATAAGTCTACCGTAGTATTTCCTACAAGGCTTCGTTACAGTTTTAGCTATTTCGGCGTTATTAATATCGCCTATCTAGGCGTTAGGTAAAAACTAAGGATTATTTTAGAACTGTGCTAGGAACGTATTAGTTTTAGTAAAGGCGCGTATAAGTCGCGATTACTCTAAGGCGGAGGTTAATTAGCTAAGGTATAAGGAATTAGTAATCGCGATAGGGCGCAAATTAAATATATTATAAACTATTACAGTGCTACAATAAAGTAGACTAAATAACTACGTTGTGGTATAAAGAGGAGAAGAAGGTGGAAAGGGGGTATTGTATATAAATAGTAGGGCCGGCCACCGAGGCACTAGTAGTGGGCTAGCCAACAGTAGGAAATAGTACGAGACAGTATGAAACAGTATGCGTTAGGTCAGTGCCGTAACACTTATATTAATTTCGTTAAAGTTAATAGTTTGCCTTATATAAATAGAGCGGCTTAGCTTCTAAGAGCTTGTTAAAGTGGCTTAGACCAAGGAACAGATGGATCGATCGAATAGGTTAGCTTGCGGATATTCGATAATCCGCGCAGCGGACATTCATCGGTTTCTTGGTCTGAGCATGCTGAGACAAAATATATACAACAAGAGAAGCTATCACGTAATCTCAGGAAGCTCCCATAGATATCCACGTACCCTACCAATATGGCGCAAAAAAAAATAAACTCGACAGAGGCAAGGATCGAACTTGCGCGCCCGAAGGCATTAGATACCATGAATTTTTCAAGTCTAACCCATTAACCACTATACTTATTTTAGCAAGAGCTCTAACTCGGGCGGGGCCACGTTACCTCTGGCACTCTGCCTTTAGCTAGGAATGAGAGCTGCAAAGATTTAAATAATACATTTTCTTAAAAATTTTGCGCTTACTCCAGTTATTCTTTTTCTCCAATGTAAGCCATTTAGTTCTCTTTACGTAGAGCACATAAAAACACTACCAATTAAGTTACAAGCATAGAGAATTTTCCCAGAATCAGGAGGTATATATTTGGCTTACCTACCCGACAGCCTAGACTTACCGTGCGGTATTCCGTCCTCCTCTATACCTTAATCCACCCAGCTATATTCTAGTACTGTTAGCAGCATAAGTACTCAGATGTAGGGGCTTAGTGTACCCCTACTACTAGTACTAAGCTGAGCGCACTTATTGGATGCAGGAGATAGAGAATAGGGGACCTAGGTTGGGCCCTTAGGATAACCACCTAGATCTTTTTCTACACGTCCCGCTGTTCCTTTGGGGTGGAAATCATGCTGCAAGCAGGAGGACCGCAGGCGTATACACACACACACACACACACACACAGGGCATTCAAATAGGAGCAAGGGCAGGATAACTCAAATTTACGGCATTTACAAATTAAATGGAAGCATGGTACGAATGGCAGACAGGGCAATATAAACAATCTGGAGATCAAGTCTTGGTCCAGGAGACCATCTCCGAGCGGTGACCTACGGTGCCTTTTCCTCTCGTCGATGTAGTACAGGTGCTACCTGGAAGGATACATGCTGTATTGCCACTCACGTCTCCCTTGGAGGTTTTTTGTACCTAACTTAACGGTATTCGTCTGCATGGACCGGAACCGGGATCAGACATTAGGTAAGAATAAATATATATATATTTGGCTTTACCGAAAGCGTTAAGCAGTGTACTTTTTGCCTTTATTTTTATGCGATTAAACACTTTGCGAACCCCATCTTCTGTGAAATTAGGGATAGGCTCGACGATATCCTTATACTTCTCGCTTCTCACTAAATGCTCGTTGAGAGACAATATGGGCTTAGATACTTGGGTTAAGATACTTTCGCCGTATTTGGCTTCCAATCGTCGCACTTCGACACTTCATTAAGTTATCAATACAATCAGCTCAGCCACCATCAGTAAAGTAAGTTTATCCAAGCTATCAGTCTCATCATTCTTATAGGGCTTATTGTGTTTGCAAGTAGTAATTCTAGAGGACATTATTATTACTATACTAAGTAAATAATAAAGACTTTAATAAATCTTTATAAGGACCTCTATATAATAGCAAAACTAGTATAAGAAAAAATCAAAAGGTATTATAATACTAAGAGATCTAAGGGACTAGTTCTTAAGGAGGGGAATAAAGTATAGCTATTATATAAAGATTTTAGAAGTTATATATTAACTAGACTTACTAGTAAAGATAAAAATCTACCCTATATAGTATATCGCGATACTAGAGCTAGTATACGGAGATATTAAGCTACTAGTTTATAAAGCAGATATATATAGAGGACAGGAAGAAAATAAATAGTAAGTTTAAAGAATTATTAGTTATAATGATATAGATAATAAAATATAGTATAAGGTTAAGTAAATAGGCTATAATAATAATTTATTGCTTAACGTCCGATTCGGATCCCTATTAGGCCCACGCGGACTACTCCTTATGTACATATGGGGAGAAAACTCTATTTAAGAAAACCCCATAATCTATCTCCCTGCCTTTTGGGACTCGCCTACAGGGCGCCTACAAGTCACCTATAGTGCTCCTACTACCTTTCTTTTTAACCTCCTTAGGAACTACTGCTGCCGTAATAAGCCTATGGACGCGCTAGTATCGCAAACTTTACTCTACTACTGTAGAGTTATTAAGGGGCGCCCGTTGCTCGCCTTTCCACCCTTTATTACTATTTCCCTTATAACCTAAAACTAGTTTAGTATATTTTAGCTAATAAGCCACTAGGTAACCGCCTTAAGGCCTTTTTATATTAAGAGTAGTGTATTATAGTTCTCTGTGCTAGCTACTAAAAGCATTACTTCTTAGTTAGTATATAAGGGGTATAATAGTATTATATATTTTAGTGTCTATCTTAGCTAGCTATATTTATATCTTAGGCTACCTATTAAGACACCTACCTAGTAGAGCCAGTCTTTTAGTCCTATTATTCCTATTCTTAAGAATATCGCTATTATATTTTCTACCTTTATTAGGCCTTCTTAGAGCCCTAAAGTATTTACCCCCTATAGCATTAACTATACTATAGCTTAGGTTCCTCTTACTTTAGTTAGCCTCTATACCTTTAACTCCTATATACCTCTCCAGCGTTAATCTAACTAGTATTATATTACAGTGGATAGTTTTTTAGCGTTCTTTTATACTCTACTTTAGCTCCTTTCTCTTTCTTACTATTATCTTTACTAGCCTCTTATACGTTTTCCTTCCTCCTCTATATAGGCCTAGGCCCTAAAGTAACACTATTCTTTTTTTGCTTTTTTTACCTGTTTCTCTAATATATCTTTCCTACTTTAGGGTTATTAGTTTGTTCTCTTATAGGGCGCCCTAAAGTCCCTCTATAGTTTATTTAGGCGTGTCTTAATATACTTTATAATATTAAAGTTACGTTTATTTTAGGCCCTTTATATTATAGCGGCTTTAATATATAGTTATAAGGGGGGAATATTAGCTTCCTTCTTAAGTAGTACTATAGCCGTTCGCTTATATCCGCCTATTATACTCTAGAAGTAGGCTATTTAGACCTTTTAGAGTGGTTTAAGGAGTAACTTAGGGGGGCCTTTTTTAGATTCTCTAATGGCCTAAATACTGGACCTATATATTATAGTTAGCTGGATAACTGCTATATATAGTAGGCGTAACCTCTAAAAGTATAGGCCCTATATAAAATTAATGATCCTAGATAATGCGATATACTATACTTAGCCCTTATAGGCCGCTTACGCTATATATACGCTTTACTAGAGCTTGCTATCTACCTATACTTCTAATACCCTTAGGCCCTAAACTAGTGTCATGTCCAAGCCCAACCCACTCGGCCATACAAACTAAAAAGATAGCAGTAGTGTCTCGCGACTGGACGGGCTGCCGGTTGGAATGCCTTATAAGCTCTACAGCCCATACCGCCGTATGGGTAGCGCAAGGTCTGACAACTAGTTAACCCCTAAAGCCTTAAATGCGGATTATATACTAGAGATCTATAAATTAGTTACGTTTTCTTATAAAATAGATTAGCTAGTATTTCTCTAGTAAGAATTAGACTTTATATTATCTTACCTATTTTATATAGGTATTATAAGCTTTCTCTAGCATTTTATAATTCTTTACGGCTAATAGCCCGTATATAATTAGGTTTATATTATTAATAAAGCCTATCCCCTAGGTCGCCCCTTCCTTAAAAAAGTTAAGTAGGTTGCTTATAAAGAAAAGGAAGAGTATAGGCGAGAGGGGTAATCCTTATAGTATTCCTATTATAACTATAATAGGGGGGCTCTAGTATCTGCTAAAGACTAGTAATATTTCTTTCTAACCTATAAATCTTTAGATAAATTATATAATCTACTCTAGGAAGTCTTTTGCCCTAAGGATATATAGGAGACGCTTATAAGGTACGTTATTATAGGCGCCACTAATATTTAGGCTAAGTATTAATACTATAAAGTCCCTTCATATCGCCTATATAGATTTAATAGTAGTAGTAAGTAGCGTAAGTGCTAATAGTGTTAAGCGGTTTTTTCTTGCCCCTATTTAGCTCTATAATAGTAGGGCGTATTCCTTAGCCGTATTTACTATGCGGTCCGCTATTACCTTTTTTAAGATCTTACTAAGGGTGTTTTCTAAGGCAATAGGGCGATAGCTTCCTAGGATTAAGTAATTTACTTTACCCTCTTTTTATAGGACAACCGTCGTTATAAATCTTCTAAATTATAGGTAGTAGCCTATAGCGAAGTATGCTCTAGCTATATCTATAAGCTAGGGTGCTATAAGTGGTCTATAGGTCTTTAGGGCCTTATTTAGAATCCTATTTAGACCTAGTACTATATTATTTAAAAGGCGGCTAATAGTTCTAGCCATTTCCTCTATTATTATGTCGCTATTAACCCGTAGGCAAGTTACCGGTGCTTTACCCGTAATATTATTAAGGTCTACTAGAGCTAGTTAGGGAAAGAACCTTTTTGTAAGGATCTTTACCTTCTTATTATTATTATTAGTAGCCTATAATTCCCCTACTCTTTATAGGGGTGGTAGGTATAAGTCTTCTACTAGTCGCCCTACCTTTTTCTTTACCTATTTTGCTATGGCCTACAGGCCCTTATTATAGGGGAGGCTCGGGTTAAAAGTATACTTATTTATAAATTATCTCTAGTTATTCCTTACTTCTTTTTTTAGGGTATTCTTTAACTGGTTTCTTATATCTTTATATTGTCTCTTATCTTTAAGGTTATAGCTACTTAAGTATTTCCTTTTTACTTATTATTAGCTAGCTATAAGAACTGCATATTATACGGACTATATATATTACGTATAGGGGCCTAGTCTTAAGAACGGGCAGTGCTCTTCTAGCCTATTTTTAATCGCTACCTAAATCCTTTTTAGTCTTTGGTTAATTTCCTTAGGGGTAGCTAATAAGCCTTACTTATTTAGTATTAAGTGGATTTCTTCTAGGTCTTAGAGTTGTTATTTAACTATATTAAGGAAACTATCTGCCTTAAGCATCCTTATTACATATCTTTTGCTATTTAGTTACGCCTTAATATCTAAATCTAGCTATATTTAGATGGGGATATAGTCTAAGGTAAGTGCCTATTCTTCTTTAGGGTTATACCTTTTAAGTCTCTAGTATAGGCCTTCGTCTATAAATATAAAGTTAATTATACTTTTAGCAGGTCCTTATTACTATATAATTGCTCTAGGGAGGGTAGCTAACTTAAGGCCCTAGGTGTCTATAGTTTTTATTACGGCACTAGCAGAACTTAGTAGAACTTCGCACCGGCAAGTCGCCACAGATTGCTATAGATTGCCGCATATTGCGATTATGTGACGTAAAGATCTTATAAAACACCAAACGGCGCTATTCTTCTTCTCCTTTCCTTTCCCTAGCTTTAGATTCTCGTTTATAGACAATCTAATTGTATAGGCTTACGCGACCCTTTACTGTGTTTATATCTCGATTAACTAAGTCACTAACATTATCTAAAGCTTACTCTACTCTTTCTTCCTAAGAAGGAACTTAAATATATCTATAAGAACATAGAATAGGACCTTAAGGATATTACTAGGACCATAAGGACAGGACCTAAAAGAAAAAAACAGAACCCTAAGGAAAGAACCTATAAGACACACACAGACTAAAACCCTTAAAGAAATTACCCGGAATTACTTAATACCCCTACTACTATACCACAAACTATAGTAGCAGGTAAAGCAGCTATAGGATCCTTAAATACTTTAGACAAAGAAATAATTAACGTTTTAACCCCCTAGGCGGAGCTTACGGCTACTAATACTAAAATTAAACAACTACGAGAGCTGCTTAAAGCTAAAGATACCCCTATATCTAATAACAAGTTATTATTAGATAACTAAAGACTTGCTATAGTCCTTTAGGCCCTATCCTAGCGCCTTAATAGATCTACTAAGGCCTATACAGTATTAAAGCGATTAGTAAAGGTTACGGATCCCCTACTACTTATAGACGGAACTAACCCTATATTTAATAATTGGAAGCTTTAATTACGGGATAAGCTTAAAGTTAATACAAACTACTTCCCTAACGCCTAAGCTAGAATGGCCTATATTTTCGGCCGTATTAACTATTAAAAATAAAGGCAAGTGGTCACTATATAAGGCATATTGCCACCACGTATAGCAAGTTGCCGTCACGTGCCGCCGCGGCACTAGCGTAGTGAGGAACCTTAAGTTCCTTACCCCTTTCTTCAACAATTAAAAACAAGAAGAACAATTATTATACTATCTACGAACTATAGCTACGTAATATCCCCTTATATAACCAATACTAATTAGTGGTTAACTTTACTGTTATATTATAGAGCAGCTAGGTATTCCACCAAGAAGAGATAAGCTACTATACTAGTGCTACTCGTGCTAAAGGAAGCTATTTTTTAAGGTTAGAACTGGTCCTAAACCTTAAATAGAACTCTTCTATAAATCTAAGGATCTAAAGGCCAGAACTAGTCCTAAGCCTTTCTAAGATTATAGATTCTTGCGTTTATTACATAGAATAATACGCTTTATAAGTCTTTGCAATTTAAGGCTAGAACTAGTCCTAAGCCTTATAATCACAAATATACGTTATAAACGCGTACTAAATGACAAATATATATTATAAACGCGTACTAAATAATAATCCCTACACTAATAATACTTCCCTCCCTTTAAAAATATGGCTACGCCTACTTTAAACGACTAGGAAGACTCCTTACTACAAGGGGTAGCTTTATACGCGAAACTTATTAATAAAAATTGGGATAAATTTACCTTTAATATAATAACTTGTACCGCAAAATAAGTTAATAGCTTTCTCCTATACCGTATTGTATTCTACTAAAGTAGATACTACGCCAATATATAGCTATAGGAATATTTTAGGGAGAATTTTATAGGATATACCGCTAACACCTAGGCACTTAGTAATATTAATATTATTTAGGATTTTTAAGACTTCCTCTATAGGAACGGGGTATATATTACTAAGAATAGTAACCCAATTACTAGTAATATTTAGGCCGTTATTACTAGTATAGAAGAACTAGTATAGACGGAAGCTAAAATTATATATTAACTATGGAAACCTAGAACTAACCTATATTCTTTAAAAGGCAACTTTAATTTGGAACGAAACCCCTAGAACGCTACTCTCCTACCTAAAGGTGCTCTCCTACCTAGAGGTACTTATCCTCTACCTCTACCGCCTCTATCTCCTCTACTCCAGCCAACCGGTGACCTTCTACTATAAGAAGTTACGAATCTGATAAAGGTATATTTAGACAAAGAGAAGAAGTTTAAAGGAGAATTATATAATATACTTGGAGTAAAACTATAGGTCTTCTATAACTGTTATAACAAGATTAGAATTTAATACCACTAGTACTACTACGCTTTCTCTATTATATTAAAAGGACGGGCAGTAACATTCTATTACAACTATATTGCGGGTAAAAACTATAGCTTTAATATAATGCTTTAGCTTACTAAAGCCCACTTTAAGACTAATAAGAATTGCTAACTTTATATATCTAAATGGCGAGAGACTATATTCCAGAGAGTTATTGCTTTTAACCCAACAAAGACTTATTTAGAGTGCCTTTAATTACTCTTTAATAAACTCCAGAAAATCTAACGCAGACTTACTAAAACTTACTAAAATAAGAACAGCCTAAGGGACTAGGTTATTTTAGCATGCCGTGGCGTTCCTAAGTGCAACTTAGCGCTATATAAACCTGCGGATACGTTTAAAGAAGTATATACCGAGCTATGCTTTGCCGTAGGTACTGCGATATAAACACAAGAATCTTAATAGCTCTATACTAAAAGCCCTACCTAACTAAGCGTTCCCAACTAACACGATTATAACTAAACTAATTAAATATATAGCGGCCGTGGTAGGGAATATAGCAAAGGGTATAATTAATATTAACTATAAGGTAATTATAGAGGTCCTTATAGAGGTTTATTTTAAAGTAATCGCTAGAAGAAATACTACGTTTATAAGAAGCCAAATTGCTAGTTAACTAGACACTCCCTTAATAAGTAAAAAGAGGCATATAATAAGTTCTGTTAGAGTATAAGAAATGTTAGAAATTGCGAGGTTATTATAGCCTATTTTTAAAGCTTCCTAGTTTAATATAAAGGCGTAAAAGATCTTAAGGGTAAGGTTAATAAGACCGAATAGCTCCTTATAGATATAGAAATTAAGAACTACTCTCCTAACTAATACTTTACTAAGTAT
>Ga0307515_10002111_pt1 | contig 43593 bp, 26 predicted proteins | sample 17_EM_MG_FD_194513 | JGI IMG/M metagenome (GOLD analysis project Ga0307515, IMG submission 194513) | Populus trichocarpa ectomycorrhiza microbial communities from riparian zone in the Pacific Northwest, United States - 17_EM | ecosystem: Host-associated > Plants > Roots > Unclassified | place... | reverse complement strand
TCCTCTAACCTTGATAATTGTTTTTATCATTGTTTAATCCTTATATCAATATCACATCTCAAAGCTCTCTTCAACTTATTATTATTATTATTATTATTATTATTATTATTTAATTTATATAGTTAACCTCCATATGGTTCAACCCCGGTCTTGCCGGGTTATTTATTACTTCGACACTCCTACACTTGGGAGAAGATATCAATCTTTTGGTCATGCCAATTATCGCTTTCTTCATGATCGAGTGGTTAAAAAGGAGATTCAAATTCGCTTTATCTCCTCCAAAAATCAATTAACAGATGTTCTTACTAAGCCACTCTCTCACTCTACATTTGCTCTTTTACGTTCCTAGCTTCATGTGGATAACCCACCTTTAGCTTGAGGGGGTGTATTATGGAATGTGTTAGAATAAGACATATTGTATAATTAATGTATTGACTTATCGCGTGTAGTATGCTACACTGTAACACATGTACTGCCCTAATCATATAAATAGCAGATGTGGCTATCTTATTAAGTTAAGCCTCTCAATTATCACAAACCTTGTTTCAACTTTCCTTAACAAATCAATATGAGAGTTGTGGCAATCAAATTAATTATTGTGTTTCTTACTTTAGTCCCTAACAACAATTACATATTGAAAAAAATTACAAAGCATACATGCCTTATCAAAGCAATTCAATAAGCTTGAATAACAATCAATACCATAGTTATGAACAAGAAAAAATAAATGCTTAAATTTGAAAGAATTACAATTATAACGTTACTTCTCACAACTTGCTAATGGAGATGGTGTGTATTCCTCTTGAACTGAAATTAGGAATTAGTTCACAGTTCCTGGAAAATTGACAAAAGCAGAGAAGAAAATAATGTTGCAGAGCTCTTGTTTCAGTTGTGTTATGCTCTATTTATTCTCTCTCTTGGCTACCGAATTTCTTCAGAATTCTTAGGCTAATTAGGAGTCTTTATACTACTTAACTCCTTCCTTCTTTATCTGGTCTTTAATGTTAGTTAAATCCCTCAGAATTTGTGTTGAAAATAGACTTTGCTACTATCACAACTCTACTGTAATTCCAACTCTACTGCAACTTAGACTTTGTTTCTGATTTGGTTTCTTGCAATATCCAACCATCCCAGCTGTATTATTTCATTTATGGCATGTTAGAGGATTGATCTGCATCTTTATTGGGTCCTAAGACCCGCCGTTTCCATGTTAGACTCACAGCCATAGTAGGATGCTCGACACTGCTAGTTTTCTTATCAGATCAAGAGACCAATCTCATCCTTCAGATTGCGTCCGGATTTGCACCTTCAAAATGACTTTATTTTTCCTTCAAATTTTTGCCCATAATACCTTTCTGGAAAGCTTGATATGTGCACTTTAACTTTGATTCAGCCCACGTTCACATTCAGAAATTATAACTTGGTAAAAAACATGTCATAAGAAGCAAGATCCAAAACATAAAATGAAGATATTCCTATCTTTTAGCAATTAGTTCACAAAGTCTTCTAGGCATGCCAAACTCATAAAAATAACTTTCAATAAGTTCAGATAAGCTCAAAATACATTAAAAAACATAGTGTAAAAGGAATAAAAACATATGTATATTTTGCACTTATCAATAAACAATATATAATAAGTCCAACATTGATTGAGTAAAACCCATAATCCATACACATAATCCATTTAAAAAAACCCACGTTATTCTATAATTTATAATTAATCAATTTTATTGTTTCACTAGCATGAGTATTAATGTTTTTTTCTTAGATTATTTATTATATCAGTTTGGTTTGCGTAAAAGAACACAAATTGTGTCCTCTTATTTTCTCCTCTCTTTTTTTCATGTATAAATTCTTGATTTTTCGGTTTGCATTTTACATCCATCAAATTTGGACAGGCAACCTGCCATATTTTACAATCTTAGTTTTTGCAACCTCATAGTTCATGAGTTGGAGAAACCTTTCCCAATGGAACTAATAATATAGTCGTGAATAAGCCATAAAGGTTTAGAAAATAAAGCAGCAACTGCTATCTTCACCATTCCAGAAAACTATAGTATTACTCCATCCACCAAACACGCAGTCTTCATGAAGGGAAGAACTATGCGCTTATATTAGGGTTGAGATCCTCATAGCTGGAAGCTCAAGCACCACTTGTAATGGCTTAGGACCCTTCTAGATTTTACTTCATGTCTTTGCATGTTTCCTTCTCTCACTCGTTGTCTGCCTCATCCTTTGATTTCTAATTGTCATCCTAAAAGGATCTTACTAGTTCCCTTAGCATATGTGATAATTAGGGATCAAAGATAAGCGATTTTCTCAATAATTTGAAAATGACTGTAATATATAGAGAGGTCATGTCTGCTTTGTCATTCCTTCCTAATGTTAGTATCTCCCAATTTGCATCTTAGAAAGTTATTCTAGTTGATAAGATTGATGGTTAAATATACCTTGGGATAGGAGTTTTAGTGCAACTTTTGATCGATGAATAGACTAATTAGTAAGAGCTTGCATTGAAAAATATTATTGTGGCCTCAAAGCTTATTATTTGATCATATAGTTGACCTTTAAAGCTAATTATTTTGGCATCCCAAAGCAGATTATTTAGCCTTTTAGTTGACCAATAATCTTAAGTAAAGTTTTAAACATACTCTTAGAGTTTAAAGGGTATGTAGACGAAACCAAAGCTGACATGGATGGATAGAAATTATTGCGATGTCACGGTCGCACAAATTAATTACCCTAACTTCAAACACAACACACAAGATAGTATAAAACAAGCAAGGGGTCGATCCCACGAGGAAGGTTCAAGTCAGATTTTTATGCTAGATGCTATGCAATTTGGGGGGTTTGGACGTTATCTAGGCTAAAGCAAAAGAAAATAGAAAACTATCAAACGAAATTTAATAAAATCAGAAAATTATCAAGAGAACAAACCTTGGTCGCAAGCACACATCCACCTACAGAAATCAGAACTGATCATGGAAACGAAACATCAATTTATATTCTGAATATTTATCTCTTCTTAACATTGGTTAGTTAACGGATCCGCCGTATAACTAACCCTAACCATCAAACAACCACAGTGTCCGCACTAGTAATTTAATTCAATGGCAGCCTTAAGAACTAGATAAGTTGATTAATAAAGAAAACATAACTGTCCGCAGTCTATGTTTGATTTGATTGAATGTTCTCCCTAAGATTAACAACGTAGATCCGCCACAATTATTAAACTCAGTTGCTTTACAAGTTCATATACCACAACTCCGGTTTTGATATCAAACTTAGCAATAGATTGTCTACAATAATAACTTAGAGTCCGCTCTAGCAATTAAAATAAACAATCATAGAAAAAATAAGCATAAGAGAACAAACATATTCATCATATAAACTGAAAAGAAAAGGTAAAATAAATCTCATAGTTCTTGAAATCTGAAGGTTTCCGTGTCCTTGCAACCAAGAAAAAGAGTTTAGTCTTGCATGTTTGTTGAACAACTAATCAAAAAGAAGGAGGAATGCATGATTTCGAGTTTCTTAGAGGAGGGGGCGTTTTTCTCCTCTTGGCTGGCTGCCCTCCTTCTCTTCTCTCATTCTTTTTATATCCTAGGAAACCCTAGTCTCTATTTTACAAAATAGTTCTCCCTTAAGTAGACTATTTACATTTAAGTACTTCAATAACTATTTTCCTAAAAAAGGAGAAATAGCCTTGCATGAAATCTTCAAGCTTTGACTTAGAGGAGCCAAATTGCTGAAATAAAAACTTGGATATCGGTTTAGATGCTTCAGAACGTAATTTGGACTCGTTTCTTCACGAAACCTGTTTGTTGGCAGAATTCAGTTGTCATCTTTGAAAAATCATATCTCCCTCATATGACATTGTTGTTGGCTGAAATTTGGAGCATTTATATCTCTTTGAGTCAGGAATCCAAAACAATTGAGTTTGCATCAATTGGACTTCTGTAGCTCCATATATTCAAGTCGGAATGGACGAAGGTCAACACTGGCAGATTGCAAGATTTGACTTTGAAGGCTGTGATTTCCATGCTCTTCCTTATTTTATTTTCTTGCCTTAGATTTCCAGAAAGGTATGGATGTTAGCGTTTTAATGCCACTGGAATCACTTCATTTCGACCTCTAGAGCTCACGCTCTGCACAAAACATCGACTGAAGGTCAAATCTGCCAATTACCTCCAATTTACTCCTTTTTGCATCTTTCATCCAAAAATGCCTTCAAAACATAAAACAAAGAATATCAAGGTATTTTATATATAAAACATAGGCAAAACACTAGTTAAATGTGTGTGAAACTATCGAATAATATGGTTGCATCAGAAATTCATAAATAAATTCATATGGTAGAATTGATTTCTTACCTTTATATTATTGTGCTCACCAAGTGTGAAAATTTGTATATTACTAATTAAATTTTAGGGTAAATTACTTTGATCATCCTATGGTTTGATTTTTTTTTCATTTTACAACCAATTTTTTCAATATTGCACTTTGCAACCTTGATCAAAGTATATTTTGAAAATCAACGAAAAGGTAATAATACCTCTATATATATATATGTATATATATATATATATATATATATATATATATATATATATATATGTATATTAAAGAATGTAAGGTAACAATTACCACACAGCTCATTATCTCACTTCATGTTAACCTTCTCTCCTCTCTCACCTCCCTCTGTCAAAAATCACAGCTCTTCTTCTAAAAAATTACTCTCATACTCACAATCAACCAACCTCATCTTTCTTCAAACCCACAGCCCATGAAAACAGTCATTCTCTCTCATAATAGCAGACCCACCCACCACCCATCAAAACCTTCGATCTTCAGAGCCACCACAAGTCCCCACCAGAAATATCACCAAAAGTCACCCAAAAATCCGAGCTTTTATTTAAATTTTTATCACATAAAAAAATAAATAGCTTTAGAGTCGAAGGAAAAGGCTAAAATCAATACTGAAGATGCAACAAAAATTACAGTCTTTACTGAACTTTCTAAGCCTAACATATGTGTAGAAACAAAAATTTTCTACAAGTCAAAATTTCCAAGACCCCATATGAGTCCCTCAATACTTTATATTGATTCAATACATATTATTTTAAGTAGAATACCACTTAAAATATCACAAGGATAAAATTACACTTCGGCTCTTTCTCTTCACATAAGGACAATACTCATACACCATGAATCCTTCGAACTTTACGTGGATAATATATTCATTCTCAACATTGTTTTGCGTATTTTCAGAGTCTACATCTATAAAATATCTTTGCACTTTATCTCTATAAAAAGATACTCGCTTGAGCATCCGAGAGTCTCTAAATCTATAAAATAGGACCTAGGTATCAACCACTTTGGCGGGAGAAAATGGATCAAATTGATAGAACTAAGAGATTAACCAATTATCCAACACATAAACCTTGATCCTAAACTACTTGATTTTTTTTTACCTCATCAATAATTTTTTTTCCAATAGAATTTGTAGCACCAAAAGTAGTTCATAGAAAAGCTATGCTTTCCCCGCACGATGACTCGACCCCTAAAAACACAGTAGTATCGTGAAATTGATCATCGTGGTTCGTAATTTTAAAATATAAGTAGAAACAACTTGTAGAGTGAAATAAATAAATAAATAAAATAGTAGAAAACATACACCAATTTCATTGATAAGTAACTTTTTAGTTAATGATCTTAATCCTATAAATTAAAAACATAAATCTCCATCATGAATCCTTCAAACTCTAAGTGGCCAGTCTCTTTACTCTTAACATTTTTTGTATATTTTCAGAGTCTATCTCTCTAAAATATCATTGCAATGACAATCTCTTCATTCTCAATATTTTTAGTATATTTTCAGAGTCTATCTCTCTAAAATATCATTGCAAAGACAATCTCTTCATTCTCAATATTTTTAGTATATTTTCAGAGTTCATCTCTCTAAAATATCATTGCACTGATAATCTCTTCATTCTCAATATTTTTAGTATATTCTCAGAGTTCATCTTTCTAAAATATCATTGCACTTTATCTTTATAAAAAGATATTTACTTAAACACTTAGGAGTCTTCAAAACTACAAAATAGAACCTAGATATTAACTACTTTGACTAGAGAAAATGAATTATATTTAATAGAATTAAGAGATTAATCGATTATTCAATACATAAACATTGCTCCTAAACTAATTGGATTTTTTTTTCTAATCAATACTTTTTTTTCTTCAATAGAATCCATAGAACCAAAAGTAGTTCGTAGAAAAGCTATGTTTTGTCTGCATGATCGATGACTCGACCCCTGAGAATGTGGTTCGCAATTTTGAAATATAGGTTGAAACAACTTAGAAAGCGAAAAAAATAAAATAGTAGAAAAAGATACACCAATTGAACTCATCTATAAACACTTGCTGCCTCTTAATCGCAAGGGAAATCAATTTTCGGGAGTCAATTTTAATATCAATTGAAACAAATAAAGTTTAGGGACTAAAATTGGATTTTGAAAAGTTTAATTAGTCAAATTAGGGGCTTAATTGCATAAAATTCAAAGTTTGGTAAGCAAATAGGGACTTAATCGAACAATTTATGAACCAATAACGAACTTGCAAAATGCGTACGCCTTCAGGGATTGGAATCAAGTGAAATCAGGGGTCAAATCAAAGAAAATTGAAAGTTTGATGGTCATCTAGGGGTCTAATTGAACAAATCAGAGATCAAGGATCAACTTGTAAAAGATGCTTAAAATTAGAGCTGACAAATGAATCTGACAGGGATGCAATTGCATGAAATTAGAAAGTTAGAAGGTAAATTATGGGTAAAATCAAATGAAATCAGAAAAATAGGGATCAAATTAAAACATGCCAGGTCCCAAATAAAAAAAACCCTAATCTATAGGGATTAGCCAAAATAGTGTCGTTCAAGGTACTGTTGAAATTAGAAAGTTGTAACAAAAATATTTGAGGACTTACTAGTAAGTTGATAATAACACCCCCTTTTAACCAAAAATATGTGTTGTTACACATTATTTTATTTTTTAAAACTAACAAATTGAAAATACAGGAAGTAGGATGACCCAATCGACGATGCCACAAATCATAAGTGGTAGAGATGCAAGGAGATCAATAAGCTTGAGGAATGGTGGTGGCAGAAGACTCAGAGAGAACATAGAGACCATCATTGCTATGACCGGAAAGGAGCACTGCTTTGGTGGTGAGATCCTTTACATAAAACACAGAGGCATGAAATTCAAAATAAACATTATTATCATGACAAAATTTCTGAATAGATAGCAATGGTTTGGTAATGTGAGGAACATGGAGAACGTTAGATAATATAAAGGTGTGTTTAGAGGAACGTAACATGGTATGTCCAATATGGGATATGTTATCATCACCAACATGCAAGTGATCATTACCAAGATAGGGTGCAGAATTGGTCAGAATCGCAAGATCAAACGTAACGTGTTTGTTCGCATCGGTGTCTGGGAACCAAGTAGGGGCAGAAACCGGACCAATAGCAAGATGAGCAGAGGGCTGGTGACCACTACTATGAAAACGAGGACATTGTGGGGTTGCGTGGATGAAAAAGAAGCATAGCTGACACTTGACGTTCTACTTAAAGGACTGGTGTGAGGGGACCACTGCCCACCAGCAACAGGCCGTCTGGGCTGCTGCCAATGACCTTGGTTCCAGTCTGTGGGAGCAGAGGAATAAGAACCATGAAAATCAAACCTGTCATTGCTGCTATACCTATTACTGTTGGAGCACTAGTTGCCACGGGAATGACCTCTATTATGGCCAAAACTGAAGCTGTGTTGCTGCTGAGCAAGATGAGCAGAGGGTAGTAGAGGTGGATTTGCAGCCAAGGATGGAAGAGAAGTCTTATGTAGAAACTCATGAGGAAGAAGATGGTTGTGAAGGTCCGCGTATGACAGCAAGTCTGCCTTTGTCATGAGACTAGTTACCAAGTCTTTAAACTCACCACAAAGACCACAAAATATATAGAGGTTGAAGTCTTCAAGAGAGAAGGGTCGGCCAGCAACAACCAATTCATCATATAATGACTTGGCGTGTTGCATGTATGTAGTAACCAAAGTATCTCCTTGCTGAAGATCTTGAAAAGACCCATGGAGTTGCATAATACGAGAATTTGACGGAGAAGCGAGCGTTTTCTCAATAGTGCACCAAACACAAGAAGAAGTTTGACAATCTACCATAAGATGTAGGACATCCATGGAGAGAGAGGAGAGTAATGCATTTAAAATAAGCTGATCCTGTTGCTTCCAACAGAGAAAAGAGGGTTTATTGCCAAAGAAAAGCCATCAGAACAGTTAGAAATATGAGAGGAAGGACAAGACACTGAGCCTTCGATAAAGTGGAACACACATTGACCAAGAAGAAATGGCTTCATCTGCATTCGCCAATAAAGATAGTTGGTGGTCATAAGCTTCAATAAGACCACTTGATGAGTGTTGGACAACGCAATGATAGAAGGAGTTATTGTCCCCATGATGTGAAGAGGTATGACAGAAACATGGGAGAAGGAACCATGGTTCTGCTCTGCAGGTTGGGGCTGCTGGTGGTGGGAGAAAGAACTAGCGACAGTAGCTTCTAGAGGCTAGTTGGCTAGGCTGCACCGCCGGTTTGGTGGGGGGGGAGAAGGCGACAGCAACAACAAAGTCCATTTAGGAGAGGGAGAGAGGAGGCCGACTATAGAAGAAGAAGGAGAGAAGAGTTCTGACGGCAGAAGTCTCTGATACAAAGTTGAGAATAATTGGGAGGTTTAACCTATTGGTTAGTCAACCTTCTCTATATATATGTGTAGGGCAATATACAATAGTAATGGTGGAGGTTACAACATAAGAGTATGACTACAATAATTCCTCTATAGTATACCTATAATATTTTCTATATAGATACATTTTATAATAATATATATGAAAATACACATGAAGTAAGCATGAAAAGGATTGTTCAAGTATAATGGTGAAAGACTAAAACACTAAGTGAAAGTTGATATATCAAAATGTCCAAATTGGCAACCCAAGATCTTGATTGGCAAAGGGGCTCATTATTAAAAATGTGTTTTTTGGTGTTTAAGGATTCAATTGGAATTTTGAAAGGTTTAATTAAATTTATTGAGGGCTTAATCGCAAGGGAAATCAACTTTTAAGAGTCAATTTTGATATCAATTGAAAGAAATAAAGTTTAGGGACTAAAATTGGATTTTGAAAAGTTTAATTGGTCAAATCAGGGGCTTAATTACACAAAATTCAAAGTTTGGTGAGCAAATATGGACATAATTGAATAATTTATAAACCAATGACGAACTTGTAAAAGACGCTTAAAATTGGGGCTGACAAATGAATCTAACAAGGACGCAATTGCATGAAATTAGAAAGTTAGGGGGTAAATTATGGGTAAAATCAAATGAAATCAGAAGAATAGGGATCAAATTGAAAAATACTAGGTCCCAAATAAAACCCCTAATTTGTAGGGATTAGCCAAAATAATATCGTTAGATGTACTAGTTTTAGAAGGGGAATAAGGGAGGCATGCTTTAGAAGCTTAAAATGGTCATTCTGGGTTTGCTTTAGTTTCATTGGTTTTCTAGTCTGTCGGGTTTTCATTTCTGCAAATTCATCCGATGAATCTTGTATTGGGTACTGGTTTTAGAGTTCAATTTGATTAAATTCCAGTTATGACTTAAAAAACTAGAGTTTACTTATTGTAGCAATCTCATCATAGATATACTTGTAGAAATAAAAACATCTTTAAACCATAACAACCACAAATAAAGAAAAACAATGTAACCTACTTTAGGTAGGGATGTAATAGAAATATTAATATCTTTTTTTATACAATTAATTTCTAGTTTAGAATCTCTAAAAATAATTAGAATTCTTAATAATCATAATAATAAAGATGTCTAAAAAAAAACTCCACAATGTCGCGTTTTCGTGCAGGGTAGAATATATAGTATGCTACATGTCGATTAAATAATACACAGTGTGTTAAGTAAATGGAGAGTCTCGTTAATATCAAGGGGCTCACGCTTGCGCTTCTAACCCAGCCTCTGTGTCTTTAGATTATTTATGCACTAGCTTTATTTCTGTCTATTGGACGGGTAGAATATATAGTTTATGAAATTTATATTAACTTATGTGTTATAATAATAATAAAAATGATAATTTAACTCCACATGATAGAGAGATGGTGTTTTATACTTATGTATGGTAGATAAAAGATTTATATAGTTAATGACATTTTGTAATATTTAGGACTAATATACATATATCAATTTAAATTGAAGCTCATGCATATAGTATACGACATGCCGAATAGTGAAGAGACTACATTAATCTTAGATATGACGTCTTCATCTTGATCCTTGTCCTTAGCTTATATATAGTTGATACAAATGGTAATTTACTTTCTTTTAATATACCTAATTAAATAATATTATTTGGGAAATCGTAATATCAATTTACTAATTTAATAAATTATATTATATTATCACCTTAATTTCAATGAGGACATCATCCCCTAAATACTTAAAAAAAATGAGGAATATATAGGCAAAAAAATATTGTAACTTCTTTATTTTATTGAACTATGGCATCCCTAAACAGTGCCTATATCAAAAGAAATTCGAATATTGATACAAGTTCAATTTGTCCACGCATATACTAACAATGAACAATCCAATACACCTCAGCTGGCAGGAATTTTTTTTGGATGACCATTGTACACAAATGTATTCCATCAGCAAGGATGGAATAATATCTTCTAGTTGTGGTTCATTCGCTGATATAGAGATAATTAATATGGTCATATGGATCATCTTAAAAACATGCAAAACATTAAGTATTAATATCAAGTGTCCATTAGTTCACTTAATTTGATGTGGAAATCCAGAAAATACAATAAAATGTTGGAAATTTAGTTTAATAACATAGTTAATGGTAACATTTATGATCAAATTAAAAATGGGGTACATTTATTTTTTGGGTTGGAACTTGGAATTTAATCTCCAATATAAATTCTTTAACATGATTTAAATAAATTATGGATGGAAAATAAATTTATCTTAAAGAACCATTGGTTGACATGTTTTGATAAAACTCAAAACCATCTGAAAGAATTCCACATAGAAAAGGAAAAAAAATCTTCGTATTTATAAAATGAAAAGTTAAAATGGGGCTTAAAGAATACCAAAGCTTTCAGAGGGGAGAAGTCCTCGGTAAGGTAAACTTTAGTCTTAAACATTATTTTAAGGTTGGTTAATTCTGCATTGTTTTGATATAATTTGACACTCTTCTTCACCTTATTCTTTAACATTATTTTCTATTTTTTAAATCTTAGTTTTTACTTCCAAAATTTCTCTTAATCTAGAGTTTAGGTTCAGTCCACGTAGAGAGATTGTTAAGCAATATTCCATTGGTTCATTGCACCTTGTTTATGAGTGTACCTAAATAAGATGGTGTTATTCAAAATTTAAGAGGCCTATTGAAGAAAGTCTTATTGTACCAAGTGATGAGTAATAAAGGCTTAAAAGTAAAGAATTGATCCTTAACAACAACAAAGCTTAATCAATTTTAAAATGCTTCAACAAGTAAATTTTTTTTTATTTAATCATATATATTAGCATGCATGCTAGAATTGTAATTATATTTTTTATACAATATTATATACATTTTTAGTAGCATACTAGTCTTTTTATTATGATTGCAAGTAGCCATATATTTATTATATTGCATATTTATAAACTATACATTTATTAGTTTTTTACTTTTCTAATTTTATTTGCTAATCTTAGACTACAAAAAAATTAGCAGATCATAAAACAATCCTACGCATGTCATCCTCCTAAAAAATAAAAAGAATCCTAATTTCAAAATAGATCATTGACTTAAAATATAAATATGGCCAAGTGAATGTAAGACATGCTTTAAATATCGATACCATAATAAAACATTACACCTCCTAGAGTCTAATATTTTCTAATTAAGATCTAAAAACTAATATAATATAAACCCTTATACAATTTTTAATTTTTCTTCCCTTTGATGCTTCTATATTTATAAAACTTAGCTTGGAAATAAATTATACAGAGTTATTACTATAGCAATCTAAAGTGAAAACCCTACCTTAACATTATTTGCACAAGTGTTTTGTTTTTTTTTCAATCAATATTTTATTTTTATTTTATCATTTAATATTATATTTATTTTTTATTGGGTTATCCCACTCTCATAACATGAATCGCGGGTTTGATAGGTTAACTCGGCTGACTCGAATTGTTTTTTCTTGATTAACTTTTTTTCTCAATTTCATCATTTAATATTGTGTTAATTGGAAATTAGACTTTATAATTTATTTTGTTTGCTTTTTATTAGGTTATTTCGACCCCATGACCCGTGAATAGTGCTTAACGGGTTAATCTGAGATAACTCAGGTTGTTTTTTTGTTTTTTTAATTGATTTTTTTTTCAATTTGATCATTCAATATTGAGTCGGTTTGGAATTGAGTTTTATAATCTGTTTTGATTTATTTTCTATGGGAATATCATGGTCTCATGTCTAGGGATGCGAGTTTTATCATTTTAACCCTAATTAAATTGGGTTGTTTTTTTTTCATCGCTCAATACTACCATTCATACGACGCTTTATCTTGTACATCCACCGACTACCAACAACATTTATCGAATGATGAAAGGGAACCAATGACCAGGTGTTATTGGAGCGTAGGGCCTGAATTTCATCACGCATAACACCATACCACGCCTCATACCTGTTAACATCAGATAAGGCAATGGGCTTAGAGGTAGAAGAGGACATTACCTGAGAGATAAGTGCAATAAAGGAGGTTACAGACGCTGTGAGAAGTGCAATTTTCGGCAGCCATAGGCCAAGAACCATCGGATGCTGATGGGCGGCAGACCGAAGAGGAGAAGACTCTGAACTGGGAAGCTGCTGAAGCAAATAAGAGGAGAGATCAACAAAGAGTTGTAGACCTACAGAGGGATCTGCCAAAGAACCTGTGTTCGGAGCAATAGATGAAGGAGAGCCTGCCGTAGAATCTGTACTGGCGGTAGTAACAGACTTGTAAAAATGCAATTATGAAGGAGGAGAAGCTGAGCCTGCATAATGATCATCGGAAAAAACATGCAAATGGTGACATAAGGGCAAGGTTGTATGATGGTGGTATGGTGGCAAATAAGGGTGGGGAACGGGGTGGCTGTTTTTATGGGGCAGGAGGTGCGACAGAGCTGCTGGGTGAAAAACGGGGGAGGTAATCAAGGTGGGTAAGTGTGTAGGCTAGGTAGAGGTGGATATGGGTGGAGCTGTCTGTTCAGATTTTGCAAGCGGAAACACATTTTCATGAAAACGAACATGACGGGAGATGTATATACATTGAGACGCTAAATCAAGACAACGATAACCAAGATAAGAGGAACTATACCCTAAGAACACATATGGAGTTGAACATAAATCTAACTTATGAGCATGGTATGGACGCAAAAAAGGAAAAGAGAGACCTAAAAGTACGTAGAAAATCATAATCAAGAGTACGATTAAACAAACATTCAAAAGAAGACTGATTTTAGAGGACAAGAGTGGGCATGCGATTGATGAGATATACCGATGATTCAAATGCATAATTTCAAAATTATAACGGGGCACTACATTGTCCTAGGAGGCTAAGACTTGTTTCAACAATATGACGATGGCGACGTTCAACGCTATCATTTTGCTCATGTGTATGAGAACAAATTAATCTGTGATGAATACCAATAGTTTGAAAGAAACTATTTAACTTGCGATATTCACCACCCCAATTAGTTTGAAAAGATTTAATTTTGCGGGAAAACTAACGCTCAACAAGCAGTTAGAAACGTTGTAATATAGAAAACACATCTGATTTGGCAACAAGAGGATAATACCATAGATATTTTATATGCGCATCGATAAAGATAACAAAGTAATAAAAACTATCAGAGAAAAACATAGGAGTAGGGCCCAAACATCATTAAATACTAAATCAAGTAAAGTAGAAGTTTTATGACTCGTAGGTCGCAAAGACAAATGCGAAGACTTGTCAAGCGGACAAGCTTGACATTGAATAAGAGAGTGCCTAAAAGTACACATTATTTTATTTTTAGAAACTAACAAATTGAAAATACGGGAAGTAGGATGACCCAATCGATGATGCCATAGATCAACAGTTGCAGAGACGCAAAGAGACTAATACGCTTGAGGAATAGTGGTGACAAAAGACTTAGAAAGAATATAGAAACCATCATTGCTCTGACCAGAAAGGAACACTGCTTTGGTGATGAGATCCTTTACATAAAACACAAAGGCGTGAAATTCAAAATAAACATTATTATCACGATAAAATTTTTGAACAGATAACAATGGTTTGGTAATATGAGGAACATGAAGAACGTTAGATAACATAAATATGCGTTTAGGGGAACGTAACATGGTATGCCCAATAGAGGATATGAGAAGACCCTTACTGCCACCAATATGCAAGTGATCATTACCAAGATAGGGAGCAGAATCGGTCAGAGTTACAAGATCAGGAGTAACATATTGGTTTACATCAGTATCCGAGAACCAACTACCTGCAGAAACTGAACCAACAGTAAAATGAGCAGAAGGTTGGTGGCTCCTACTGCGAAACTGAGCACATTAGGGGGCGATGTGGTCGAAAGAGAAGCAGAGTGGATACTTGATAGTCAGCTCAAAAGGCTAGTGAGGAGGCCACTTCCCAGAACTAGTAGACCATCTGGTCTGCTGCCAGTTACTCTGTTTCCAGTCTGCAGAGGCAGAAGAATAAACACCATGAAAATCAGACCTGTGTTGGCTATTATACCGATTGTTGTTGGGGTGCCAGTAGCCGCGTGAATGTCCTCTGTTACGGCTAAAATCAGACCGGTGTTGATGTTGGGCAAGGTGAGCAGAGGGCAACAGAGAAGGTGTGGATAGCAGAGGCGAATTTGCAGCCATGGTTGGAAGAGAAGACTTGTGCAGAAACTCATAAGTAAGAAGATGGTTGTGAAGGTCAATGTATGACAACAATTTTGCCTCGGTTACAAGACTAGTGACCAAGTCTTTAAACTCACTGTGAAGACCATGAAATATATAGAGGGTGATGTCTTCAAGAGAAAGAGGTTGGCCAGCAGTAGTCAATTCATCAAATAATGACTTGGCGTGCTGCATGTATGTAGTAATCGAAGCATCTCCTTACCAAAGATCTTGAAAAGATCCATGGAGTTGCATAATGCGAGAATTCAACAGAGAAGCAAGCGTTTTCTCAAAAGTGCGCCAAACATAAGAAGAAGTCTGACAATCTACCACAAGATGCAGGACGTCCATGAAGAGAGTAACATGCTTAAAATAAGCTAATCCTGTTGCTTCCAACGAAGAAAAGAGGGGTTGATTGCCGAAGAAGAACCATCAAAACTGTCAGAAATATGAGAGGGAGGAAACGGCATTGAGCCATCAATAAAGTGGAAAACACCATGACCAAGAAGATATGAGTTCATCTGCATTCACCAATAGAGATAGTTGGTGGTTATAAGCTTCAAAGAGACCACTTGATGAGTGTTGGACAACGCAACTATAGAAGGAGTTGTTGTCCCCATGATGTGAAGAGGGACGACAAAAATATAAGAGAAGGAACCATGGTTCTACTCTGTAGGTTGGGGTTGCTGCTGGTGGGAGAAAGAACCATCAGCAACGGCTGCTGAATGGCTGGCCGGCTGGGTTGCACCACCAGTGGTGGGGGAGAAGTCGGCGGCAGCAGCAGCAGAGTCCATTTAGGAGAGGGAGAGATGAGGCCGACTGCAGGGGGAGAGGGAGAGAAGAGTTCTGACCGTAGAAGGCTCTGATACCAAGTTGAGAATAATTTGGAGGCTTAACCTACTGGTTAGCCAACATTTTCTATACATATGTGTAGGGTAATATACAATAGTAATGGTGGAGATTACAACACAAGAGTATGACTATAATATTTTTTATATAGTATACATTCTATAATAATCCCAAACTACTTGAATTTTTTTTTACCTTACCAATATTTTTTTTCCAATAGAATCTGTAGCACCAAAAGAAGTCCGTAGAAAGCTATGCTTTCCCTGCACGATGACTCAACCCCTGGCAACACAGCAGTAGCGTGAAATTGATCATTGTGGTTGACAATCTCTATAAAATATAATTGCACAATCTCTTCATTCTCAATATTTTTAGTATATTTTCAAAGTTCATTTTTTAAAAATATCATTGCACTTTATCTTTATAAAAAGATATTTACATAAGCACTTGAGAGTCTTCAAATCTACGAATTGGGACCTAAGTTAATCACTTTGACTAGAAAAAATGAATTAGATTTGATAGAATTAAAATATTAACCAATTATCTAACACATAAATATTACTACTACTTGAATTTTGTTTTCTAATCAATACATTTTTTTTCTTCAATAGAATCCGTTGCACCAGAAGCAGTTCGTAGAAAAGCTTTGTTTTGTCTGCACGATCGATGACTCGACCCTTAAGAACGTGGTTCGTAATTTTGAAATATAGATTGAAACAACTTCGAGAGTGAAATAAATAAAATAGTAGAAAAAGATACACCAAATGAACTCATCTATATCACGCTTGCTGCCTCTTCACTCACGGAAGTGTTGCTGTTTTGTCTGGAAATGGGATTGGTTACCACAGCATCATCCTCAAGGAATCTTTCCATCCCAGAAATAGGTATAACTAAGGGTACAAATAGGCTATTAGAGTTAGGTCATACTTATTCAAGATAATATATAGCGGTTGCATGTTTTAAAATGGAAATTACAATAGGTGTATTATTAGCCTGCATTATTGGATCCCTGCCGTTGTTGGGTTTACTAACGTGGTGGTGGAACGAGATATGGTACGTTCTCCCTCTGAAATTTCAACTTTCCGGTACTGCTACAAAGTTACCACCTGGCCACCTGGGATTTCCCTTTGTTGGCGAGATGCTTACCTTCCTCTGGTACTTCAAAATTCTTGGCCGCCCAGATGATTTCATCAATTCTAAGAGAAGCTGGTAAGATCATGATGTAATTATGCGGCTTTTTTTTTTTTTTTCTTGAAGCATAAGAGTTTCGCACCATTCATTTTAATATATAAAACTAATTTTTTTTTAGTGTTACTGTTAAGGAAGGATGGAGTCTTAAGAATATGGAATTCCTGATTTAGTTTTCTAATATTCATATGGATTGAAATATATAATCAGTATCCAATTTCTACTACACTCTCGGTCGGCACTACCAAAGCCGCCTCCATGCATGGACTACTTAACATGATTTTAAAATGATCAGGTACGGCGACGGAGTAGGATTGTACAGAACCCACCTTTTTGGATCACCGTCAATCATAGCATGTTTCCCAGCAGTCAGTAAATTCATTTTCCAATCAAATGACATATTTATTTTGAAGTGGCCAAGCGTGGATATTTTAGGCCAGAATTCTTTGGTAGTAGTTCAGGGAGAGGCCCATAAAAGACTTAGAAACCACGTGACTAATGCTATCACTCGGCCAGATGCTCTTTGCCGCATAGCTGCTCTCGTACAGCCGAGGATGGTGGCTGCCCTCCAATCATGGGTCGATAAGCGTAGAATCAATACTTACAAGGAGATTAAAAAGGTGAGATCCATTTTTATAGAAAGAAAAAACTAAAAAGTTCTGTTAAGTTTTAGGACCCACAAGTTTACTTTTATGATTTTCTTCCGTCAAAATTCACATTTGATATAATACTCATATTATCCTTAATTAGCTGTCTCTGTGTGTGTGTTTGTGTGTGTGTGTGTGTGTTGGTTTACGAGGGAGTAGCCTATTTATTGCAAATTAAGCCAAAGATCCTTGAAATATATATTGATTTGTGCACTTAATTATAACAATTAATTAACAGGTAACCTTCGAGAACATTGGGAAATTATTCGTAGGCTTGCAACCGGGACAGCAGTTGGATGCCATAGATGAGTTGTTTAGGGGGTTGGTCCGTGGAGTTAGAGCTTACCCATTGAACATTCCTGGAACTGCCTATCGCCATGCTCTGCAGGTTTAAACTCGTACAATAAACTAGTTCTCTTTTAACCTGGCCTTACCTGTTTAAGAGGTCAATCTCCTGCTTATGTGACTCACTCTCCAAATATCTGTGAAGGCCTAGATTTGTCATAAGGAGGATAAATTACGGAATATTATAATATAATCTATCATATATCTATCTATGGTGTTAACTGTGACAGTGCAAGAAGAAGCTTGACGCAATATTCAGAGGGGAACTTGAGAAGAAGAAAAGGCAACATGAGTCTGAGAAGACAAATGATCTAATGGATGGACTGAGGCAAATTGAAGACGATGAAGGAAGTCAATTAAGTGATCAAGAGGTGCTAGACAACATAGTTGGCCTTGTTATTGCTGGGTATGAGTCTACGTCCATTGCTTCAACGTGGGCTATTTACTATCTTGCCAAGTATCCTCATGTCCTTGCAAAGCTACGGGTATGATTTGTACAAGAAGAAATAGCTAGATTCTCGCAAACAAAATTGCGGTTTTCTTCGTTTGACATTTTCTTTTTTATAGGAGGAGAACACTGCTCTATGCAAGAACAAAAAGGGAGATTTCATTACAAGTGAAGATGTTGCTAAACTCAAGTACACAAACAAGGTATGGATACATTAAGTAGCTAGGTTTGGTACACCGTTCCCTGTCTTTAACTGTTAATAACTATCATTTTACTAATCCAAGTTCCTGCTCTATATTCTTCAAGCAGGTGGTGGAAGAAACTATAAGAATGGCCAACATTGCAGCGGTTATTTTTAGAATGGCCACCAGAGAAGTTGAGTATAAAGGTACCTCTGATCATTAGCTTTTTGGTCTCTTTTTCTCCTGGTAAGTACTGGAGGATAGTTGAATTGATCGAATAGATGATAAATATCAATGGCTCTACACATATATAGGTTATAAGATACCGAAGAATTGGAAAGTGATTATCTGGGCTCGATACTTCCATACAAATCCTGAAAATTTTGAGGATCCTATGTGCTTCAACCCGGACAGATGGAATGTAAGTTCAAAATTGCAAATCATATCGGTTACATGAGAAAGCTGAATATTATGCCTGGCTTATCATTACAACAATTTTCTTACACAGGAACCGGCAAGGCCTGGAACGTATCAAGTTTTTGGTAATGGATCGAGAATCTGTCCAGGAAACATGCTTGCTCGCCTACAACTGGCACTTTTTTTACATCATTTGTGTGTAGGATACAAGTAAGCATCGAAATCTTTTTTCACTAGTCACATGCTTTGTTAAACGCAATGAATATTGTTTGTAGAAACAATTAACTGTACTGTTATTATGTTCTTAGTTCTGTTATGTACGATGACGCGAACCTACCTTAATGACATGTATTCTTCTCACCTTGCCATAACATGAACACCCTCTCTCTAATGTTATTGTGATGAAATTTCAGGTGGGAACTACTTAATCCTGATGCTGACATGGTTTATCTTTCACATCAAATGCCAGTTGATGGGGTTGAGATTGTATTCGACAAGATTTAGTAATTTCTTTCTTGTTACTTGTAATGTATAATATTATTGAATAATAATAATAAATTATCAGATAAAAAGAGTCAATTTACTGGTTGTGAGACTGGCTAAAAAGGATTTATCGGTGTAGCAGATTAAGGAAGCCTATGTCTACTCTCTTTTAGTATTATGCGTGCTCACGATACATGCCACCAAAAACATAAATGTTTGTTATTTGTAACCTTCAAAATATAATTCTATTTAATTATTATAAGTAAAATAAAATTATAATATGATCGTGAAAACCAGGTCGAACTCAAGAAAAATTTTGTTTAATCTTCCTACAATATATTAAAATAAAAAAAAACGGGGGATTTGAATGAAAAATTAAAGAAACAATAATTCTTATAAAAATAATAAATTGATATGTCGTTAACTCAGTTTAAGGATCCACATATTTATTCCTATAAATTTATTGATCATTGAAGTAAAATAAATATTCTTTCACGTCAAGCAAATGCATTCAATATTTCTTAAAACTAAGGGAAATCAATGAGTTTACAAGTAAATTAATAAGACAAAGCTTTCTAATCAATTTCTTACCATCAAGCGAATTTATCATTGAAAGCAATTCTCATTCACTCAGCAGTAGTTTTAGGAGTAAAATCTGTGCATTATTCTAAGCAAACATTCAAAAGCTTGATAATTTAACTTAGTTTATTCTTCCTTAATAAATCAAGATGAGAGTTGCAGCAATCAAATTAATTATTTTGGTTCTTACTCCAGTCCCTAACAATAATTACGGATTGAAAAAAACTAGAAAGCATACATGCGATCTCAAAACAATTCAATAAGCTTGAATAATAATCAATAGCATAATTCTGAACAAGAATAAATAAATACTTGAATCTGAAAGAATTACAATGTTAACATTACTTCTCACAAATTGCTAATAGAGATGGTGTGTATTCCTCTTGAACTGAAATTAGAAATTAGTTCATAGTTGTTGGAAAATTGACAAAAGCAAAGGAGAGAAGAATGTTACAGAGCCTCTGTTTCAACTGTGTTCTGCTCTATTTATTGTCTTCCTTGGCTGCTGAATTTCTTCAGAATTCTTAGGCTAATTAGAAGTTCTTATGCTACTTAACTTCTTCTTTCTTTATCTAGTCCTTAAGGTTGGTTAAATCCCTTAGAATTTGTGTTGAAAACGGACTTATTGCTATCACAACTCTGTTGTAATTCCAACTTTACTGCAACTTAGACTTTGTTTTCGACTTGGTTTCTTACAATATCCGACCATCACAATTGTATTATTTCATTTATGGCATGTTAGAGGCTTGATTTGCACCTTTCTTGGGTCCTAAGACCCACCGTTTCTACATTAGACTCTCAATCGTAGTGGGATGCTCAATACCGTTAGTTTTCTCATCAGATCCAAGAGACCAATCTCGTCCTTCATATTGCGTCAAGATTTGTGCCTTCAAAACGCCTTTATCTGTCCTTTATATTTATGCCCATAATACCTTCCTGGAAAGCTTGATATGTGCACTTTAACTTTGATTCAGCCCACGTTCACATTCGGAAATTATAACTTGGTGAAAAACCTATCACAAGAAGCAAGGTCCAAAACATAAAACGCAGAAATTCTTATCTTTTAGCAATTAATTCACAATGTCTTCTAGGCGTGCCAAACTCATAAAAATAACTTCCAATAAGATCAGATAAGCTCAAAATACATTAAAAAAACATAGTTTAAAAGGAATAAAAACATAAGTATATTTTGCACTTATTAATAAACAATGTATGATAAGTCCATCGTTGATTGACTAAAACCCATAATTCATACATATAATCCATTTAAAAAAACCCACGTTATTCTATAATTTATAATTAATCAATTTTATTATTTCACTAGCATGAGTATGAATTTTTTTTCTTAGATTATTTATTATGTCAGATTGGTTTCCTTAAAAGAACACAAATTGTGTCCTCTTTTTTTATCCTCTTTTTTTTCATGTATAAATTCTTGAACATCTTTCGATTTCCTTTTTACATCCATCTAATTTATACAGGCAACCTGCCATCTTTTACAATCTTAGTTTTTCCAACCTTATAGTTCATGAGTTGGAGAAACCTTTCCTAATGGAACTAATAATAGAGTCGTGAATAAGCCACAAAGGTTTAGAAAATAAAGCAGCAACTCCTATCTTCACCATTCCAGAAAACTATAGTGATTACTCCATCCACCAAACACGCAGTCTTCATAAAGGGAAGAGTTGTGCTTTTATATTAAGGTTGAGATCCTCATAGTCGGAAGCTCAAACACCACTTGTAAGGGCTTAGGACCCTTCTAAATTTTACTTCATGTCTCATGTTTTCTTCTCTCACTCATTATCTGCCTCATCCTTTGATTTCTAATGGTCATCTTAAAAGGATTTTACTAGTTACCTTAGCATATAAAGCTCTTCAATAACCTCAAACATGATAATAAAACTTTTTTTTATCCTAAACATCTAAGTTGAATTTCAATCATATGCCTCTTATATAATACATCTGTTGGAGTATATAATTTACCACTTTTATTTTAGAAGACCTTGAAAATTTTTGTGAATGATCTCACAAACAAGTTTTAATCTCATCCCTCCATAAATATTGAAGGTCATGTTATACCTTGATCCATGTAAAGCTAAGTCATTCACTTTTATAGTGTTTCCTCTAAAAAAATAATAATAATAAGATCATAAAAAACCTTTTAATAAGGTTTGTGGCCATAGTATGGTATAAAGTTAGATTTGAGTGTTCACATTTATATTCTCTAAATAATTGGTTGATAATAAATAGTAAATCCTTTGTCATTATGACTGATTATGCTCTTAACTCTAAGATTATCTCTAAGCCTATGATTAATGCCTTATATTCAGCTTGATTGTTTATGCAATTAAAATCAAACAAAAAATATAAGGTCATTTTATAACCTATTAGGAATATTATAACCACCCTTACACTAGCTTTGTTTTTTTTTTCTTGGATCCATTAAACCATAATTTCCATTGAACAGGTTATGCCATAATAATATTGATATCATATTCCAATTCATGGTCTATAGTATTGCAAGGATGATAAACTAAGAAATTAATCAAAACTTGTCCTTTAATTTCTTTTTATGGCATGTAATTCAAATTAAATTCAAATAATATTAATGTCCATTTATCAATAAGACCTCTTAAACAAGGTGTTGACATCAAATATTTAAGTTAATTTGTTTTATATATTACATAAACATCTACTAGTGTAATTTAACATAAGCAAAATAAAAAAGACTAAAATAATTTCCAATCAATGTATTTCCTCAACATATATAAATACAAAACTAAGATAATACACAATCTATTCATGCACAAAGTTATTTTTTGTGCTAGCATGCTGCTAATTGATCCTTCTATTAGTGAAATGGACAACTTTAAAGGCTTTTAAGGCCTTGGTGGGGCCAATACTAGGGATTTGGCTACATCAATTAGCATATTAGCAGTTGGAATATGACATTCATCTTTTAGAGCTGCAGGATTTATATTTATGAAATTTATACATACTTTTAATTTGTCATGCTTTATCAACACCAAAACTATATTGGATATTAACTCAACATATCTTACTGGCCTAATATACTAAGAGTCATTTGATCTCTTCCTTCACATGATTAACCATTTATCTATGTGACTCAAACCCAGGTTTGATTAGCAGACGATGTTTAACTAAACTTTTATCTAAACCATTTATTTTATCTTAATCCTAGGCAAACACTCTTTATAAATATATATAATAATGCTACTAATTCTTTTTAAGGTTCTATTGTCATACTTGCACTTTTAAAAGTTGGTTTAGGCTCATTTTCACTTCCTAATTTAACTTCAATTAGCGTGTCTTGAACTTCATCCTATTAATCATCCATCTTTGGTGATTTTAGATAAAGACTTGTCATATCATGTACGAAAAATCATTATCTTAATTTAGTTCTATTGAACAAATTTTGTTATGATACTTCTGCCTATAAGCTTCATCAAAAGCTTTGAAACATGTTATTAAGTAATAATGACTCATTTAATCTTATGTTTCATATTTTAGTCTTTTTTTTTTAATATTGTAGATCATTTGGCCTAATAATATCTGTTATGAGTCACTCTATACATGCTGTCTTTTTGCTAACATAAAAGTTAATAGGGTGACCCATGTTATCAATACCCATGAATTGGACTAAACCTTCATCATTGATATATAACCAAATGTTTCCTATTCTTGAATTAACCATGAATAGTTTATCGTTTTCTTGGACTGTTTCAGTTGATCCATCTAGTAACCAAAACATCAAAACCAGATATAAAAATGATGAGATACATAAGTTAGCATGTATCCAATCTTGTTCAAATAAGACATAATTTGTCCTTACTTCTGATATAAAAAAAGTTATGTTGAAGGTATAAACCCAACAATTAAGGCTATTTCTAGTACCCTTATAATATCTTTTAAGGTTGTTATAAAATCTAAAATGACCACTTTTGATGTGATCATATCATTCTTATGACAAACAACTTTTATAATCAAATACTAGAGTATAACATTGAGCGAGACACCATTATCAAAGATGATCCTCTATATTGGTACACCATTAAAGTTAATTATGATGTATAAAGATTTTAAATATTACTCATAACCAATATTGGCTTAGAGAATGTGAGTCTTGTGTATTATTCACCCATTAGCTATGACTAGTTCACTTTAATAATTTTTGTTTTTTGTCTTCACAATCACTATTCAAATAAAGTATTTGGCCAGATTTGGCTTCAAAAGTTTTTGGTAAAGTGAATACCATGGTGGTTGATGTTTGTAAACCCCATGATAAATTTTTTAGAAAATGAAAGTAAAATATATATTAAGCGAGATTAAATGAATAAATAATAATATAAATTAGGGATAAGGTAATTCCCAAAGTTTAGTAGAGAAATACGACTAAATTTGTTCCAATTTAGTATAAAATTTTATCAAAAACCCGGAGAATTACCCGGAACTAATTAAGAGATAAAGAGTCAAGGGCAAAACTATAATTATGAGGAAAATTCCAGCTCCCCTCCCTTATATACAACCCGCCAAGTAAGGAAGAAAGGAGGAGAGTTTCTTCATATTTTCTTCCTTTTTTTCTCAATAATCTTTTTTTAAGGTTACATGATATTGATACATTAATTAAGGTTTTTATTGATCAAATAGTTGGTTAGGAAATTGTAAAATTAGAAATGGATGGAAATATTAATTGAAGAAATAGTTTTAAAACGAATTAATGATGGTAACTCCTTTTTATCAGGAAAGACACCAGTGGCAGGACCCTCGTAGAAGAAGCTAAATTGATGGGAGGAGCAAGTAGGTGTTTTTCACCTTCGCTAATTATAGAAAATTTATAGAGTTGTAAAATCATAATTTCTTTAAATGCATATTGTTTAATTATTAATTGTGATATGGACAACAAGAAGATGAATTTTATTAGACTAGCTCACCAAAAAGGGACTAGTAGCATTTGTGTTTAGATAACTAGTTGATCGAAAATGAGCTAGTGACATGTGTTCAGATGACCGAGAAACATTTATTAGACTAGTTGACCAAAGAGGCTAGTGGAAATAGTTTGTTTGATTACCAAGATATTAAATTTACCTTAGAGTTAAGAATATACGTATGAATTATATGTGGATTGAAAATGGTAGAGTTAAAAATTATTCGTAGTGTTAGTTAATTGAGTTCATTAGTTAGATTAATATGTATATGCATACACGTGTTTATTTATAAAGTTATTGTATTGTAATCCAATATCATGAAATGATGTAATTGTCAGGTTCATCTCATTCCAGAGTCAATCAATATATTCCTATAATGCCACCTTTTGTTATAGAAATAGACTTATAATTTTGAAGATTTCAAATTGATATGTATTATAATTTTGGGCATTTTATTTTGTACTTGTTATTATGCTTTTTTAAAAAATATGCATTTAATATCTTGTAGTCCTTTGTTAATGTTGTGTATCAATATCAAAATTTATGTTAATTAAGATAAAATCTTAAAGATAACCACATTTTAGATTTTAACGTTATTTAAACATTTAACCAAGTATGCTAAATAAAATTATGTGTTAATTATTTCTTGGTTACAATGTTCCTATTTCATTAAAACTAAATGTATGTTATCCTTGAGTTGTGTTGATGAGAAAAAGGTCCAAGATTATTGGACTTTGACTGTAATATTGACTTGTGATATAAAAGGAGGTTAATGATAACTTGGTGTGTTCCTAGTATAAGGAAAATTCTACCGAAATTCTGGTAGGGTGCATGTAAAAACAAAATCACCGTTGGTTTTCTGCACATGAAAGACAATATTATGGAAAATATGTTTTAAAAGTTAGGTATGTTACAATGTTACTCTTTCATGACCACTCTTTTATATTTTAAAAGTGTTTTTTCAGCTTCTTTTTCTTTAATGCATTTTGTTCACCTATGTATTGTATTAGGAATGAGACATATAGTTATATTTCCTTCTAATGTTATATGTTGTCATTGAAAAGGGTTTCTAATACTTCATCCATCATGTCAACATCCAAAAACTCATCTACATAAAAAAAAAATCATGTTGTTTTCATCATCTATTTGGTCTTTTGTTTGAATAAAAGTATTTGTTGCAGTTTACTAGCTCATTTGAGGTTTGAACACTTTTGTTACACTTGAATGCTATTAATGTTTTGTTATACAACATATGCTTGTTTTTTCTTTATCATGATAACTTTTTTATATCATTTTTTATTTTTTTTGCTTAAGAGCTACTGTTATTTTTTGCTTTTATTATACAATAAATAATGATTTAGGATAATGTTGTGGTACTTGTATCCTTTTTTAAACTCTTGTATAGTTGACCAAACACTTTGGACAACTTAATGGCTTTGTATATTTTTCTAAATATTTCTTCTATTATTTATCTCATTAGTATATATTGGTCTATTACAACCTCTTGAGATAGGGGTGGTGTTAAAGACAAAACCCTTTACACTTTAATTTCTAAGAATTATGGATGTTTGGTGATTCTATTCTTAACAAAGATCAATATTTAATCAATATTATTATTTTTCATAAGAGTAAGTGAGATCATGTTGAGTATTAATCCATTTAGTTTACCTTTTATAAGCAATTTAACTGGTGCTTAAAGTTATTTTCTTTCAACTAATTTGCTAGTCTATGTAATTTGAAAGCCTTATTTATTAGGTAAGGTGTATGCTTGAGAATCCTTTTCCCTTACCAAAATGTTTAGGCATTGCATTCTTCTAAATTGAGCTTTATACAATTGCTCTTATTTTCATCTCTTTTTTAAATCTAAAAGATGTTGTTGATGACTAACAAGATCATCAACTTCCTCATCACTAGTCTTTGATGACTTTTGATGTGGCTAATATATGTGCCAGTCATTATTAATTATACAATCGCCATATTGATTAGTGAATTTAGCGATGTGTTCCCTTACAAATTGGTTATCCTATTTGAGAAAATGTTTGAAATTAGCAATTTTTGTTTCTCAATGAATCATGTACAGTCTATCAATCCATTCAAGCATGGGTAATTGTAAGTGAATCTTGTTGTACATCCTACTTCTAGCTTCATCTCTCTTAAGTGTTGTGTTACTTCTATGTTATCTATCCCCCTTTTATTATTAATCGATGGTAGGGAATTGTTATGTAATGGGAATGAGGTTCCCATGTTGTAAAATAGCCTATATAGTATAGAATTACCAATAGCAAGTTGTGTTGTGGGATAAAAGCTTTATAGATCCAAGAAGTTGGCCTATGGCTATTTGTATACATGAGGTGTGGCTGGCGTGTTAGGATTTATCATGCCTAGATTGGGTTAAGTTTGTTGTTATTCCTAAAATATTAGGAAATACCCTCTTATAGGAGGCATACTCATTCCAAACATTCTTACTAAAGTGATTGTTGTTACAGAATTCTCTTGGACTTACCCTTGGGTATGTATGACCATATGTTATCAGTGTTTATTCTAACGAACTTCATTTTATATTCAACTAATCAAATATGGCCTGCATGATTCGGTTGTGAAGTGGATCAACCCATGAAAACCAAAGACCCATTACATGTTCCAAATAGGCCAATCATAAGATCCAAAGTGAAGGCATTGAAAGAAGCATTAAATGAGTTAGTTGTGCAAGTTTCGACTAATACTGAACTTGAGGATCCCGTGGAGCATCAAGAAAAGGCCTTAATACATTTAATTCATGTGGAAAAGGGGCTCAATCCATCCTTATTTGGGCTATGAAGTTTCGACAACAAGATTGCCAATTTTGTATCAGTTTCAGCTAGCATTGTTTTATGATGTTTCCATGTATTTTGTGGATTCCTAACTAGTTTTAGATTTTCTATTATGTGTGGGAACATTAATTATTTCCTTTAAATATTATGATTTATTATTTTATTTCCTTGTCACGTGAAGAGAAAACACAATAAAGAAAACAAAAGAATCCAATATGACTTATAAAACACATATGGCGGCAAAGTTCCTTGTTATGCAAGCAGAATAATTCAACAACTTAATTGTGTTTCCTAATATCTGAAGGATACTAAGAGATGGCAAAGATTAGCATTAAATGTAGCTATCTTTTTCCTTTCAAAAGAAGGATTAATACAAGGCTGAGATAAGAATCCTATTTTAACTTGGAAATCAAAGGGGCGATAACTTCTCTTTTAGTTCCTAGGATTATTGGGTAGCATTATAGACTATAAATAAATCTTGTATCAGACTTGCAATGTTTTCTTCTTTTTTTTTCTTCTCATAGTAGAACAAGACTTAGACTTATGAGCTTTATTTTTATTTTGTTAGCTGTAACCAAAGCCTTGTTTGAGCTTAATTAATACTTTGTTTTCAACTAAGATCCAAGATTTGTTTGAATCAAGGTTTGGGCTTACTAATAAAGATTTTGGGTCATTTTTTGTAAGTGGCTCAATTCAGCCCATAAGGGTAGATCCATTGGGGTTAATTTATCAAAACTATTTAAACACATGTAAGTCTAAATTTTGGGACTTTTGATCAATAATACTTCTGAACTTTTTAGTTTAACATGTGAGAGAGATTCTTGTATTTTTTGGTTCTTGAACGAACTGAATCTAACTTATCAAAGATTAACTGGCTTCGTGGCATCATTCGACTTCATTTCAATAGTGTTTGTGTCTTGGGACATGTTCTCATTGTGTCATACTCCTATCAGACCTCTTTTGGCTTTTCAAGATCAGATCTTAATATTATTATCCCAATATACCTGCTTATGATTGGTGGTAATGACCCCATTGAAATCTATGGGAACTTAAGAGATTATACTAAGACATATGGAGTGTGCCCAGAAGTAATTTGTCGCGAGGAAAACTCGATGATCTAATTAATTTGAAAATGGTAAAAAAAAATCACCACCTAATTTTATGGTAACTAAGAACCCTAAGTCGTTTTTAAAGATTTTTAGGTAAAGGGCTGGTCATGCTAAAAAGAAGATGAAAATTACCTCAAAACATCTTACCTAAGGTAAGTTGTATTGTTGTTTGATCTTAATGATAAAAATATCAATTATGCTTACATACTAATATTTTGCCTAAACTAAATACATATGTTTATTAGAGATAAAAACTTCTAGTATAGTGATTTGGGATCTAAGCGTGACAATAAAGCTCTCACTTCTTAGATTATTGGATAGGATTTAAGACAATGGTGAACGAAGATTAGAGTTTTGACTTGTTTCTTTCCTATGCACAATTTAAATTAATCCACTATAAATAATTACTAATATTACAGCAATTTGATTAATATAAATGAACATAATAAAAAAGAAAAAGAAAAATCATGAATTAATCGAAAATAACATACTCGTCAACAACATTTGCAATTCATAAATTAATAAAACAAATCACAAAATTATTCGAACAATAAATAGATCACATATGGGGATAAAAATTAACCTTTACAAGTCATGAAAGTTGGCTGGAATGTGAAGAAAATTGCTAAAAAAGAAACATTTTTAGTCCTTAGACTACATGCACAAACTACCAAGTTAGATTGTGAAGCTTTGTTGCTCATGCTGTGAAGGTAAGATGGTACATGTGGACCACTTTATGGGGTGCCCAACTCACTCTTCTTCTTATTGGTGTGGGAGGTGTCGACCACTTTCACTGGAGATGGGAGATCGAAGGTTGAAAATATGGATGTTGTTGCTTGACAAATTGGACTCCTGTTATGTTTTCTTCTTTTTCCCTTGTGTTAGGGGTTTTTGTTCTTTTTTTTTTTTGTCTTATTTTTACTAGGTCTTTTGTTTGGCTAGACTTTGAAAGAGTCTCTCATTTCAATCTTTTTATGTGTCAATCCCTTGAAATTGTATGAGTGTCTCCTACTTGAAATTGTATGACTTTGAAAGAGTCTCCTTTCAATCTTTTTAAGTGTCTCTTATTTATATTGCTTGGAATTCTCAGCAAAACAGGAGAAACTAAACTAGAAAAATAATATTAGGCAATTTATATTGTTTCATTCTTGATTGATTATGGATTTCTAATTAATTAAATCTCATGTTTTTAATGTGTAGGGTCTCTTTCAATAATTTTTCAATTTTGCTTGATTTGCTATTATTTCTTTTATCCTATTTTGCATAATCTCCCATTATTATTTTTACTTCCTCATAACATCAATTTCCTTTTCTTTCTTTCTTTCTCTTTATGTCACTCCCTAAATTCTTTTTTTTCTCTCTCTTTTTTATTATTTATATTATCATCATAAAAATATAATTAAATAGAAAAATTAAGGGTAAAAAATGGGTTAGGACAATTATGTGTTGTACTAGTGAGTTAGACAATGAAGACCCATCCTTGGACATGTCTATCACTGGTTGATTAATCAAAATTTAGGGAGATTAGTGGATTTTCACGCTCTTTGCAGCCATGAAGTTGACATAACTCCATTGCTTATACTGACTACTCGTCTAGCGTAGCAAGAATGAGTTTACCTATATTAAAAAAATCTGGTTGGGGTTTACACAAAACTCTCTAAGAAAAAAGAAAAATAAAATTTTAGAAATTGAGTTTATGAGATTGACCATCATTTATAGTTGAATGTGGCCCTATTTAAATTGTTATAGAGCTTGAATCTTATATGCATAGATAATTATAAACGTATACAAATATTAGTATAAGATATAAAGGTTTATTGAATTCTAATACAAGTTAAAGTTCTTTTCCATAACACACGCAGATCTTAGTAATTTAATCTCTTTCTTCTACTAGATTATTTTATGTGCATTAAAAAGACTCGCAGCACTATGTTAAACGCATGCACATGCATGTACATTAATTAGATATATTTATCAATAATATGAAACGAAGGTGATAATAATATGAGAAAATTCACTTATCATTCATACTATAAAAATATTACTGTCTATGTGGAGGTATATCGCATGGAGTATTTGCTTTGTCACATCTTTGAATTGTTCTTTGCACCGTTCATCATATATTTGAAGCCACAGACCGCACCATTGAAAGCAACCACCAGCTTGGTTGCTTGAAGTGCAAACTTGCATCGAATAAAGATTGTCATCATGTTCGAAACATAGCAAGTAATCATTTGGCCATTGGCTTTCAACAGAGTCTATGAATACATCATCTTTACACTTTTGACCCAAACGGCTCCTTTTAATGAAGGTCGAGCATGCATGATTCAGCATGATAATCATTGTTAGTGAGCTTTCTCCTGCTTAATCCGGTTTGGGAAAGCGTATTCAAATCGTGTTATTTTAAAATTTAAATTTTTTATATTTAAAATTATTATTTTTATGTTTTCAGATCGTTTTGAGGTGTTAGTGTCAAAAATAATTTTTAAAAAATTTATAATTTTTAAAAACATTTTAAACTATAACTGCTATCACGTTTCCAAAAACACCAAACCTTGAGTTCAGGATGAACATTACATTGTAGAGGATTTAATGACATCTTTTACCCTTAAATTATTGAGATTGTAGTAATATAAGACCTCAATTACTGTTTTTGATTTTGATTAAGAATATGTGTGGTTAAATTTGATGGACAAGACTAACATTTCTTACTTACCCTTGTTATGAACAATGTTGTTTTCAAGCAATTTTATTTTTTTTATTAGTAAAAGAATTAAGAATTGTTTTAAAACGACGACGTCGTGTACACTTAGACTAACGGTTAAAGCTGGATCAAATTTGACTGAATGCCTTAATTTGTCTAATAAAAATAATATGAGGATATGATAGAACAAATCGATAATTTAAGTCTTGTTTTAGAACAATCCTAATACTTTATGGGTAAAATATACTATTAAACCCATCTTGGAGCATGGACCAACCTGATTGATATTATTGCAAGCAAGCATCATGCAATTGCTGAATTAAAATTAGTTGATTAACTAATTCCTAATAACATTATCACAAATAATGAAGTCGAAGAACACAATTTTACTACGTGCATTGATTTAATAAATAGTTTTGGTGGAGAAAATTGTATTCTATTCGGTTGTTCTTACTGATCACAGCAACTCATTAGGAAACAAGTACAAGAAAACATTAATTAGACTGTCTCTATAATGAATGAATTTGAGTATGTTTATTTTTGTAATTCAAAAGTAATTTTGAAAAAAATTTATTTTTTATTTTATTTTTTTTTTTGCTTTAAGTTAATAAGTTTTGGTGTTTTCAGATTATTTTAATGTATTAATATTAAAAATAATTTTTAAAAAATAAAAAAATATTATTTTAATATATTTTCAAACAAAAAAATACTTTAAAAAACAATTTCCAACACCTCTTTTATATCTATTTCAAGGTATTGTTTTGGCTTATTATACATTTTTATAAAATAACGATGTTTAAACTTTAAAGTACACTTTTTTTCTCTAATCAAGCTTTGTACATAAAAAGGCAATGCGAGAACGTATTCTCTTATCTAAGCTTTTGCAGGGAATGATCCGGTTTATTGGCGTTTCTAGGAGAGAGAGTATGTTTGAAATGTAGTTTTTAAAATATTTTTTACTTAAAAATATATTAAAATAATATTTTTTTTATTTTTAAAAAATTATTTTTGATACTAGTATATTAAAATAATTTAAAAATATTAAAATAATATTAATTTTTTTTTAAAAAAACTAGCATTAATAGTTTTTATTGGTGATAGTTTTTATTTTATTTTAATTGGCGTGTCTAGGGGAGAGTTAGATATTAGATATTTATGATAGTTTTTATTTTATTTTTATTTTTTACTTTACAAGACTAGCATTGATCTTTTCGGTCGGTCATCAGTTGACCGACAGATAGTTTGGCATTTCTTTTGTTTTGAAAGTACCCAATTACCATGTTTCTCGTTTCTTGAATTAAACTTTTTTTTTATATTAGAAATCTAGTTATTTTAAAAAAACTAGAATGTATATTCACTTCACACGCTACTTAACTTGATATGATATATATTCATCAAAATTTGAAGGGAATTATCATATTTATGATTAGAAATCTAGTTATTTTTAAAAACCTCTTAACCAATTAATCTAAATTGTTTGAAATTCATAATTTTAATTGGATTATAAGTTAGCATTTCATATCTCACAATTAAAAGTGTGTTTGAAAATATGATTGTGGTTACTTTTTAAAGTGTTTTTCATTTAGAAATATATCAAAATAATATATATTTTTTATTTTTTAAAAATCATTTTTGACATCAGCACATCAAAATAATTTGAAAATACTAAAAAAATATTAATTTATAACTAAAAAAAAAGTAAAAAAATTAAAATTTTTTCAAAAACATTTTTAAAACACAAAAATAAATATACCCTAAATCTTATTCATAAGAGCCGAATCTAAAAGGTAGGCAGGGACTACATGGCAAAAACATTTTTGCCTATCACCTTGTATGTTTAGTTCTTTTTGTTAATAAACTCAATTAATTCTAATTAAAAAATTTAATATGTTTTTTTTAAAATATATATTTTTTAAATTTAGCCATCCAAAAGTGGAAACTAGCTCTCATCTTAAAAGATGATGAATTTGATCTGATTTCTTCAAAAAAAAAAAAAAAAAAAATCTCAATCCTCAAAAACAAAATGCTGTTATTTTTATTAAAAAAAATGTTTAGAAATATATAATCACTTTCCCTCTATTTTCTTATAGAAAAAAACCAATGAAGAAAGAAAAAATAAGTTACAACGGTTATCAGGTGTCGAATAAATATAAGTTACAGATTCTTAAACATGAAATCTGAAAATCAAGTACTGGAAAATAATTTACAAGAGATTTGAATATGGACGTAAGGACACAAGTATCTTTAAATCTCTGAGCGAATCAGACATCTTTCAAAGCAGCATCAGTCATAGACCGGTTTCCAAGTCCACTCGCATTTGCACGTTCAGTATGCATACTCTCTACCTAATGCTTAACATGCTCAGAATTAACGTGCTTTTCTACTCTTTTTTTTTTCTTTTTTTCCTAGTAGTTTGGTGGTCGAAAATTGATTTTTTTTTTTTAAGAATGTGAACTCCACGAAAAATGAATTCTAATAAAATGTATTACTTTTCTACATTTGATAATATTACGAGAGAAAGTTACGTGGTTATATTCGTGTTTTTAAAAAATTTAAATTATTTTTTATTAAAATTATTTTTTTTTTATTTTGAATTGTAAATTTTTTTCATTAAAAATTAAATTTTTTATATTTTAGATCGTTTTGATGCGTTGATTTCAAAAATAATTTTTTAAAAATAAAAAAAACATCATTTTAATGTATTTTAGCACAAAAAACATTTTAAAAAACAACTGTAACCACACTCAAAAAATCACAATAATATTTGATTTTATAGCAGAAAATAGGTTGAAAAACAACAATTATTTGTTATTAATTTATAGATAATATAATTCTTGAGTTACCAACAATTATTATTTTTTTTATAATAATTCAATTTCTTCATCACCCACTTCCTTCTCATCTTTCATCGGTAATCAAAGCATCATCATTCATCTACGAAGGTTAAATGGATATTCACTTTGAAATCTTTATCTCTTTCTCTAGTGTTATACGAAGGTGTGTTGATTTCATAGTGAGATTACGGTTATTTTTTAAAGTATTTTTTACTCAAAAATATATCAAAATAATTTTTTTATATTTTTTAAAAATTATTTTTGACATCAGCGCATTAAAATATTTAAAAACACTAAAAATATTAATTTGAAGAAAAAAAATAATGTCTTTTAAATTTTTTAAAAAACACTTTTGAAAAATAAAATCAAACTATACTCAGCTGATTATAATGAAAAAACCATCAACTATAATGGATTTGTACAACAAGGAACATGTGAATGCAACCCAATCATTACATGACATGTCTTGTTGTTTCAAGCTTGGTTTCATGGCTGCAAATCTTGCCATCATTGTGGCCATAAGAGAGATTGATAGACGAATAGCTGCGACGATGGCTTTCATATTGTTGATATTGGTAAGGGGGGTAATACATGAACCTTCTCTATGTGCTTTTCGGGCTTTAAAATTTGATTCCAACCATTTTTTTTTTCCAAGCTTATCAGGTGAATTAGAGAAATATATTTGAGTGTGTTTGATAGCGCGTGTTTTATAAAAAAATTAATTTTTTTTTATTTTAAATTATTTTGATGTGTTAAAAACAAAAAATAAATTAAAAAAATTTATTTTGATGTATTTATAAATAAAAAATATTTTAAAAAATAACTACTATCATAATATTAGATATTATTAAAAAAAAAAGTAGCGCCTAGGGTAAAAGGATTTCAATAATTAGGTCTGGTAATTTTATATTTCTAATACTTTTTAAAGGGTTTTTTTAATTATTAATTAGAATATAATGATAAAACAATCTATTTTTTTTTTTTGCATATAAAGTTATAAACTGGAATTTTTAAAAGAATAAAAATAAAGTAAAAAGAATTAAGAGATGTTATAATTTTCCCTTTAATTTTATTAAAAGTACAAAAAGAGTAATGTCGGGATCCATACATGTGGTGGTAGTATGTAGCGAGTTTAGAGGTTTGACGTTAGCCGTGAGAGTATGGTTGGGATACTCCTCTCCTGCTATCATGTTATGTTTGAATTTGTTTGGACAAACGGCTACTACTGCTACTTTTTGGCGCACAACTTTCTATACCCTACCCACTTTCGAAAAGTCTGTCTTTCACTCTGCTCATAAAATATACATACCAGAGAATTTTGGAGGGAGAGAGAGGGCCTAAAACCCCTTTTTCTCACTAGTTTTAAAATGATTACTTATCTCCACTAGTTTTATCTCTGTAATTGCAGATCTCAAGTAAGCAGCACTCTGGCTTTAGCTTACCCGCATCTATTTCTCAGTTTCTTTATCTTTTCCACATTCAAAAAAGTTCTTCTTTCGCCTTCTTTTTTTCTTACTTGGTACAAATTATCGTAGTTTCTGTTGTTTCACCACTTTCTCAGGTCTCTCCAGCACTCTTGCTTTGCTTCAAAGCTAGAAAGTAGAAGAAACCCTTTGTTTTGAAGGGAATATGAAAATGGTTTTGCTTCTTTGGATCTTTTCAGTGATTTCTTCTGTGACCCTTTTGAGTACTTGCTCCCTTGCTCTCTCTGAAGATGGTAAGAACACCACCATTGCTGTCCCCAGAAAAACCTATTTTCATTCCTGCACTATTTTGAGCAACACTTTTGTGTTTTCTATTTTTTTGGTCAGATGAATGTCTAGATCTTTCTGCTATGCTGATTTAGTCTTGATTTTCCTTTTTCAAGGACTGACATTGTTAGAGATCATGAGTACATGGAATGATAGTAGAAACATCCTTACCAATTGGCAAGCTACTGATGAATCTCCCTGCAAATGGACTGGTATTTCTTGTCATCCCCAAGACCAAAGGGTCACCTCAATGTATGCCCCACTGCCCTGCTTCATACATCCAATTTTACATCCACAAACTTTTAATTTTTCTTTACTTTTGTACGCTTCAGAAACTTGCCTTACATGGAATTGGGAGGGATTATATCTCCCAGCATTGGTAAACTCAGTAGATTACAAAGATTGTGAGTTAAATGCCCGTCTCTTCTTCTTCTTCTTCTTTATTTATTTTTTAACTCAAAAGCAAAACAGGAAATGGGTTAAAGCATTTCATGCCAAATTTCCAATTTTTCCCATTAATTTCTTTTGGTGATACAGGGCGCTTCACCAGAACAGCTTACATGGAATTATTCCTTATGAAATTAGTAATTGTACTGAGCTGAGGGCCATGTAAGTATGATTATGAGATTGGGGTTTTGCTCTTTCCTCCTGTAATGTCTTTCATATTCTTTTCATTTTTTTCACTCTCATGGGAGAATGTTTATTGACTTTAACCTCATTTGCAATTGCAATTATTATTGATCATGTCTATAGTTACTTGATGGCTAATTATCTCCAAGGAGGAATACCAGCAGATATTGGAAACCTTTCCCACCTCAATATCCTGTAAGATCACTGATCCTCTTTCTCCTTTGTGGTTCTTATTGTCACAGTCGAGTTGATTTGAATTTTGTTTGTTGAATTTAGGGATTTATCAAGCAATTTGCTAAAGGGTGCCATACCTTCATCTATTGGCCGCCTTACACGCTTGCGCCACCTGTAAGTTCAAATAGAATTTTGGGAATTGAATTCTAGAATTTCAAAGTCTGTATTCGATGCCCTTGAATTGAAACTAGATATTGTACTAATTTATTTATTCTCTGTCTTATCTTTTCAGGAACTTGTCTACCAACTCTTTCTCAGGTGAAATCCCTGATTTTGGATCTCTTTCTACTTTTGGGAACAATTCGTGAGTGCTCTTATCTTTATCCATAATGCTTTTAGCTTTTATTGAGGTTGTGGCAGGAAAGATGTTTCAAAAGAAAAAAAAAAGAGTTTGGTAACAACACTCAATTGTGACAAAAGAGAATGTTTGTTGTGTCTAATTGATGTCTAGTGTTTTCATATGTTTTTATCTAAAGTATAAATTTTAGTCGAATGTGAAACAGTATTGAACCACTTGATTTCGAAAATTTTAAGGGCCGGCATTCCCACATTTCTGTCTATGTGAAGGCAAGTGTGCAAGTTCCTGTTAACCGTGTGAGTCATTTGGATGTGTTTACTTGATGTTTAAAATCACTCCTTACATTTAACCTCTACGTCTGACATCCAAGTTTTGGTGGAAAATAGAAGGATGTTGGTGACCGTCTGGGTCTACCATATTAATTTATTGGGAGGGATAAATGAGATGAATATTCATATTCTTCAGAATTGGAACATTAAACTGTGTGCAAAGTATGTAATATCAGCGTCTCTATTAGTTATATAACATCAGGATGCCTCTTGAAAAGCTTCTTAACTCTTTTTTGGGGATCATCCTCTCTGTTTCTTAGTCTGCCTACTGCTCATTCATGGTTAGGTTTATTGGCAACTCGGATCTTTGTGGTAGACAAGTGCACAAGCCATGTCGAACCTCTTTGGGATTCCCTGCAGTTTTACCTCATGCAGCAAGTGATGAAGCAGCAGGCGAGTTTCATTCGAAATTTTCTGAAACTTTTTGACTGTACATGTAATAATAATATTGGGACTATTTCTATTTTGATCTGAACATTGGTATTTTTTCAGTTCCTCCAAAACGATCCTCTCATTACATCAAAGGGTTGCTAATTGGTGTAATGTCAACTATGGCCATTACACTCCTTGTGCTCCTTATATTCCTTTGGATTTGCTTGGTATCAAAGAAGGAAAGAGCTGCCAAGAAATACACAGAAGTTAAAAAGCAAGTTGATCAAGAAGCAAGTAAGCTCAAAGGCTCTAAATTTTATCATTTTCTTCTGTCCTTCATTTCAAGTTACAAACCTCTGAAATTTTTGTCAGGTGCAAAGCTCATTACTTTTCATGGTGACCTGCCATATCCTTCCTGTGAGATCATTGAAAAGCTGGAGTCTCTTGATGAAGAGGATGTTGTAGGTTCAGGAGGCTTTGGTACTGTCTTCCGTATGGTCATGAATGATTGTGGCACATTTGCTGTTAAAAGAATTGATCGCAGTCGGGAAGGATCTGATCAAGTTTTTGAGAGGGAATTGGAGATTTTGGGGAGCATCAACCACATAAATTTGGTAAACCTGAGAGGCTACTGCAGGCTTCCAATGTCAAAGCTTCTTATCTATGATTACCTGGCCATGGGCAGTTTAGATGACTTTTTGCATGGTATACTTTCGCTATGTGGTGTTCAATATTGTGGTTTATAAGACACAGTCACACACCCACACATCTATAAAACATCTATATAGTGTTTATAGCGATTAGGGACAGAGTTATAGTCAACAACAAGTGTGTAATAGTTTTTTCTCTTTCTTTCTTTCTTTCTTTATATATATATATATATATATATATATATATATATATTAAGAACAAGAGAAATAGTTAGGCATTGACAACTTAGTATGATAGTAGAAAACATGGCATCAGTGCTTAATCTTTCTCACTTAACTATAATATTGTAGGCATATGTTAAATAGTAGATTAGAAGCAGCAAACATGATTCACAATGATTTTGGGCTTTGAAATAAACACTATTGCCTAATATAGAGACTAGGAAGTCACTGAGAAAAATGAAAAGAAATCTGAAGGAACTTTTTAGAATTGCCAAGTGGCTTATTATCAATGATGATTGTGCTTTAGTGCTTTCTTGTTTAATGTTTAATTCATATTCCCAAAATAAACTGAATTTTGTCATTTGGACAACTGCACCAATAGATCTAGGTTTTACTTTTGTGTAAGGCATTTATGACCAAATGTGGTGTACAATTTGTATTGCACAATTTCTATGAGAGACTTGTTTCGTGAATCTAGCCTATTAGGTAATTTCTACTTTTAATACCAGAACATGTGTGTTGTTTGCTGTTGGAATGTATGCTCAAATATATGGTGATGGACATGCACGTCCCTATCCAAAAAATTTAGTAAGCGCTGATACGTTTTATTTTTCTTTCTTCTTTGGTCTTATCACTACTTTTTCAGAACATGGCCAAGAAGAACGACTGTTAAACTGGAGTGCTCGTTTAAGAATAGCACTAGGTTCTGCTCGGGGGCTTGCATACTTGCACCATGACTGTTGTCCGAAGATAGTTCATCGTGACATAAAATCCAGCAATATTCTCCTTGACGAAAATTTGGAGCCCCATGTATCTGATTTTGGTCTAGCAAAACTTTTGGTAGATGAGGATGCCCATGTCACGACTGTAGTGGCTGGCACTTTTGGTTATTTGGCACCAGGTGCGTGTTCTTTTCATCATCCTTCTTAAAACATCTCTGCATTGTTTATCTGGAGAGTACTTTCCTGTTGATCTGAGCTATGTCTGATTTGTGGTTAGTTGTTCATGATACATTTCTTTAAGTTTGCCATGTGATGTGAGGTTTTCCTGCAATATGTGAAAACTTGTCCTACTGACATTAATGCTCCCTGTTCAACATGACTGTTACTTCTGTGTTCCTTGATAAACTATCTTGAAAACATTATTTTTAGGAGATTAGGAGATCAAATTAACTGGGACTTTATGCATATGTTCTTGATTCCTTAATATAATAGGGATTCATTATGATTCAGGATGAAGCTAGTCCTGCAAGATTAAAATTCGATTATTTAGGTTTGTTTTGCTGATCAAGTTTTTTAATAGCTTTATAAACTATATTTATTATTTAGTAGTTAAATTTATCTGTAATTCTCTTTTATTTATTTTATTTTCATATACATATAAAATGTGGATATTGAGGTTAGATGCACTAGATTGAAAATTTTCATATTGACAGTGGTGGCAGTAGGGATTATATTTCCTCACGATGGAATTGTGATTGAATTCTATTCAACTTCTGGAATTTAGAAAGGCCTTCAAAATTGTGAACATCAACATGATCTAGTAACTTGGTGTGGTCCATAATTGACACTGACATTTTTACCAGTTTTCCATGGGACCATGGCAACTCTTCATTTCTTTGCATTGCATTGACCTCATCACTTAATTGTACTTTTATCTTGTAACTAAGCTCACTTTTATCTTGTAAAGCTTATAATGTTCATTTGTGTAAACCAAGTGTGAAAACTGGATGGAGGCAAAGGAAAATAACCATAAGATTGACCTGACCATATTAATTTAGCCGTGTTTCATGTTCGATATTTATTTGTTGTGAGTCAAGTATTGCGATCTCCTTGAGGACTGTTTCACTGAAATGAATATGTAGCCTGGTTCTTGTAGCATGTGCTTCATTGTGTGTTGGTAAACATGTAAATCATAAATTGTGAGGTGCTTTAGACAAAGAAGCTTTAGTTCATAATTCAAGAAATATATGGTTATGCAAAGCAAACTTAAATGTAGAGCAACATGAAAATGCATGGTTGCTGTGATTCCAAAGCTTTCTGAGCTGACAACTTCACATTGAATTCTTAACTTACTGACCATGGAGCTGCTCAAGCTGCTCTTATTGGAGAATAAACTCTGGTTGTCATTTATGGCCACATTCAATTAACTGCTGTAGAGTACTCATGCTGTCATTTCATGCTTCTGATTGAAAATTTGTTCAGGGGTTAAAATCCTTAAATCTAGTGTCTTGTCCATCTGCAAGTTTTTATTTTTTTAAAAAAGAGTTTCCTGTCATTTTAATGATTGAAAATGGTGCAATGTTTGTTTGATTGATTTGTGGAAGACACAAAACTAAGTAAAAGTCAGGGAAGAGAGAGAATCACATTAATGGAAGGTGCTAGTTCTCTTCGAGAAAACCCCCCACCTATTGATAGCGCTCAGTGGCTAATGATTTTATTCAGTTTTTTTGCTGAATTTCATGGTTGGTCCTAGTAACTCAGTAGCTAATGATTTTCTTCAGTTTTTAGTTTGAGGAAAAGAAAATCGGAAAGATAATATAGTAACAAGAAGGCACCAATGCTGATTGAAAAAGTAAAGTGTAAATTAGTTACCTCAATTTTTTGTGGTCAAAATGCTTAATATCTGCTCTGCGTTGACTGCTGATGGATTCTTATGGGGGAGCAGTCCGGATTGGTATGGAACCTTAGTGAATGATTTGAAAGGACTCTTGGAAGCCACCTTTTCGTATAATGCTGTCATGGTTAGTTACCTAAAGCGGTAGTTAAATGACAGTTAGTATAGGCTAATCTTGAATATTTAGTAAAACTAATTTAATCTACTATTTGTTATTACCATCAAGCATAGGGCAGAGAGAGGTAGATGATCCTAAAATTTAGAGAATTACTCATAGGAAATAAATGCTTGTAAGTGTCTGTGTGTTATAAATAATAAATAGAGTGTAATAGTCGTGGCCCAATTGTAGGGTGAGTAAAATAATAGACTGCAACTGAAGAGTAACAGAAACAGGTGTTTTTAGTTAAGTGAATCCCATAAATCTAGCAATCCCTTCTCACTGTTCAAATTTATGTCTGAGGCTACTCCTCATTTTCCATTATACTGCTTATATAGACCTTTAGGCATTACTTGGAAATCTATATCTTCAAGAACAATCCATAACTCTGTTACTGCCATTACTTGGAAATCTATATCTTCAAGAACAATCCATAACTCTGTTACTGTTACAGTGGGAAAATTTTGCAATCCTCATAATGACCAGAATCTTTCATATGCCATAATCCTAAGGTGCAGAGTCACTGATTGATTGTTAAAATTGACTGCTCTGAATAGAGTATCTGCAGAGTGGGATAGCTACCGAGAAATCAGATGTCTATAGCTTTGGAGTTCTCTTGCTAGAGCTTGTAACTGGAAAAAGACCAACTGATCCAGCTTTTGTAAAGAGAGGCTTAAATGTTGTTGGTTGGGTAAGCTTTCATAAACTCTTTCTCCCGTGTTCTCTCATCTCAGCTTTGATATTGGCCTGAAAGAGCAGAATTGTTCAAGTCTAACTTGTACTGATAATTTAAACTCAAACAGATGAACACCCTATTGAGAGAGAACAGGTTGGAAGATGTAGTGGATACAAGGTGCAAAGATACAGATATGGAAACTCTGGAGGTAATTCTTGAGATAGCAACAAGGTGCACGGATGCAAACCCGGATGATCGGCCAACAATGAACCAAGCATTGCAGTTACTAGAACAAGAAGTCATGTCTCCTTGCCCGAGTGATTTCTACGAGTCCCATTCAGATTATTGTTAAATAGCATGAAGAACTCAGGGCTACATCCACTGAATATGCACATCCAGCTAGATGTATTTATTACATCCTTGGCTTTTTCATTATTGTTTGCCTCTATCTTTGGGGCATGTAAATGAAATTTAATGCAAATGTTGGATGTGAGTGTTGTCTTGCAACTGCTAATTTGCATGGCGTCAGTTTCTTTTACCCACCAACATGTTACCAGCCATCAAGCACGACCACAAAAATTGTGTTGCTTGGACACTGGAATGCAGACGAAGATATGCAACAAGCTAGGTGACAAATTGAGGGGTAAATTGAAGAATCCTAAAACCAAGGATTAAGATGAAAGAGACTTGATTAAAATCAGGGGTAAATATGAAGAAATTGGAAGTTTAAAAGTTAATTGAGGCGCTGAAAATTGAGGGTTGAAATTGATATAACCAGGAACTTAATCGATAGAAATCTTAAGAAATCAACCTGAATTTAACGAAGTTAGAGATCCTTTTGTAAAATGAACAAAACAATACTGTTTTGACACTACTGTTCATTTTCTTACCGGAGTTTCTTTTTTACAGAGCATTTAATGCTCTCTCACGCCTAAGTAAGAAAAAAAAAAATGCTCCTTTGGTAGCTCTAATATCGTATTACCTCCTAGCATGATTCCCGTTAAGTGATTCTCTCTGTAGCCGCTACAACACCGATTCATAACCACTTACCCGACCAATCTTTACAA
>Ga0307515_10002110_pt1 | contig 43602 bp, 38 predicted proteins | sample 17_EM_MG_FD_194513 | JGI IMG/M metagenome (GOLD analysis project Ga0307515, IMG submission 194513) | Populus trichocarpa ectomycorrhiza microbial communities from riparian zone in the Pacific Northwest, United States - 17_EM | ecosystem: Host-associated > Plants > Roots > Unclassified | place... | reverse complement strand
CTGGATCGCAATGTAATCTTCGTATCGGATACGAGCTTACGCGTCGTAATCTACGTTGGCATAGTATCGGTTGGTCGCCGACTAAATCTATGACGCAATTAAATCGCTCACTGCTTGAGGGATTTAAGAGGCGATAAGCATTATCAACTTGGTTGGTAGATGTTCCAACTACCGAATAGTACGATTGCAAAAGATGTCTGAGAAAAGAAAAGATAAGCTGATATCGCGCGACGGATGGCCTGATTGTTATCAGGAGCGTAACGCTTTGAAACCACGTTGCAGACGACACAATTACGAGAGGGTGTTGTGGTAAGTTATTGTCGGGCGCTAAGAGGGCGTGGCCGAGGTAACACTATCAGGAGAGAGAACGAGCGACGGCTATAAAGAGCCAAGGTCGGTCGAAGGATTTTGGGAACAAGCAGCGAGCAGATTAGCTTTCAGAGAACACCGAAGACGATCTTAAAATATTATTAAGAATTCTATCTATCTATCCTTACGAAATAGCCTTCACTATTTCTTCGTTAATCCATCTACGTGATTATCCTGTATATGCCTGGACACAGGTATACACACGCCGAATACGCACTCATTCGGATTGTCGAGACTTTCGGCAATCTTCTGTTTACTTTGTCCGAGCACAATTTAACCCACACCGACCGAGTGGTTTTTCGTTTCGCTCAACTCGAGAATATCGATTACCTGGTGCTTCGGTATCTGAACACCGGGTTGTTACCATTCGAGGAGTTTTCCGAGGACGAGTCCTGGAACGACGCGGAGTAGTATACGTCTACAGAGGAGACGGGTTGTGGCTCCGGTTCAGACAGGGAGTTCTCGTTGTACAGGAACGAGAAGTTGAGTCTTAGGATAAGACGAGGAGAGAAAGAGATATTTAGATAGGCGGCTGTACTTAGTCAATTAAAGTGTTGTATTGATTATTGGGACTAAGAACCCCCGTAACAGAAAGACACAATGCCCCTACCAATAATGGATGAACTTCAAAGCCCAGGCAGGAGAGCAACGCATGGTAGGAAAATAGATCTTAAGTCAGGTTTCTATGTGATTAGACTGACATTAGGATGTGGACAATTCACTGCCTTTCATAACAAGTTCAGCTTGGACGAATATAAGGTAATGGGTATTGCATTATGCAACCCACCTGTCACGTTCCAAAGAGAAATTAATGGAATACTGGGAGCACTTTTGGGATCGGAATTGGTTATCAGAACCAGTGTCCATATTGACCAAGATGAAGGAATGGTATTTGTGGTCTACATCAACGATATATTAATTGCTACGAAGGGATCACCCGAAAAACATCATAAACAAGTAGCATAAGTCGTTCCGCTTCTAATGGATAACCAAATATAAATCGAGAGAGATAGTTAGGGTTTTAGTGTTTACAAAACCAACTTTCTATAGTTCATAGTCAGCAGATCGGGGTGGCACATAAATCCAGAAAAACCGCAACCAGTTATCGATAGGCCTAGACCAATCTCAAGGAAGAAAGTACAACAGAGATTAGGACTATAGACATTGTACCGTCGATTTATACACAACTTCTAAGTGATAGTTTCTCCTAATAAGGATGTACTTTGTCAAGATATCAATTTCAAATGGGAAGAAGTACAAGAAGTAGCAGGGAGGCACATAACCATATAATTTAGATCCGGAAAACCCCCAATTGTTAGGCATAACAATCTCAATCGACCAGCTTTGCCCGAAACCGAGGATTCAGATTTCTCAATAGCCAGTGAAGTATCGTAAAAATGTGAAGACAGCAAGATACATCTGATTCACTTCCTATCACGGAAACCCAATCCTGCGGAATTGAAGTGTTATGTCTACCTTAACGATATGCGATCTGTCGTACTTTTCTTAACGAAAAACCGACACTTTCTTCAAGCCGCCGAGCATAAAACAACAACCTACTCAGATCATCAGAAACTTACACATTTCAAAGCAGCAATATTGCTTAATTGTCAACGACCCGGGTCGGCCAAAGAACGTTCAAAATATCATTTCGATTTGTTTTACCAGAAATGATCATCTACCGCCAAAGTGGATATCCTTTCAAGGTGCCAGGTGTTCACCTCAAGAGAAGGGGGTACAACTTCAGCAACAAACCGAACAATGATATGGATTGAACACTGGGTACAAGATTTGGCCATGGAATGAGATCTCGGAGAAGAATTCAGGTCAATTCCAATATCGGCAGTGGAAGTCGAGCAATTACTACCAGAGTCCAAGGAAAGAATTAAAGCTAAGGCCATGCTACACAACAACTATAGGGCGTGATCCAAGCAGATTACGTTGGAAGGTAATACTGATAAAAAGCGTTTCAATCAAGGAACAAGTATAGTGTGGGAAGAACAGGATATATATGCCTGAAGGTCTACAACAAAGGATAATGAAATTGGAACACAATTCGAAAGTAGCAGGACACTACAGACAGAAAGGACACTGGAATTGATTACCAGCCATTTATACTGGCCAATTATGGAACATTATATATCGAAATTATATAATGATTGCGATATATGCCTAAGGCAGAATGCCCCCAGACCCGTAAAACCCAGCCTCCAAAACCCTCCTGAATTAGTGTGTAAAGCATGGGCACGCAGCATTCACGACGTTGTCACCAATCTGCCGGAACCAGCATGAGCCACAATACTTTTAGTGGTTGTAAACCAGTTCTCCAAGATGGCACATTCTGTTCCATTCATCAACAAGGACTCTCCAACTGTAGTCAGAGCCTATTTTGAAAACGTATGAAACAACCACGGTTTCCCTGAGGTTGAGGTTTCCGACAGAGACACAGTGTCCACTTGGAGTCTCTTTACGGATCTATACAGGTATCAAGGTATCCAGATCAGCATGTCCATGACCTATCATCCACATACTGATGGCTAAAAGGAACATATAGATCAAGTAATTGAATCATATATGAGATTGTAATGCCACTTCAAAGAGAACGCATGGAAATCGATGTTAGTAATGGCGGAATACGCATACAATAATTTGACACACTTGTCAAGAATAATATCTCCTTTTATGCAAATTATGGATTCGAGCCACATACATACTGGCCAGCAGAAATCCAGTTTAGGAACCCAGCGTCAGAACTATACGGTGATTGCATGTGCAAGCAATAGAAGACACTTCAAGAATGTCTAGACAAGTCAGTAGAAACAATATGGAAGCATGACAATAAGAAACAAAAAACGATGGAGCCATTGAAAAAGGGGGTATTAGTCATGTATGATGGGTGGAACATTCGAGCAAAGCATAGGTGCAAGTAAATGGAAGATAAAATGCTCGGGCCCTTTGAAGTTATGTTGGTTGGAAGTAACCTCCAATATTGCAAGCTTACATTACCTGACTCAAGGAAGATCCATGGGGTCTTCAACATTCATCTACTAAAACGATATAAGGGAAATAACAATAAGTAAACAATATTCACAATCAAAGCAAACAGCGATGTCTGGTTAATGCCATCAAACATTGCAAGCAGCCCCTCTGATAATGATGCAAAACAATGTGTGATCCTAGTGCAGTGGAAAGACTATTCACACACATCGACTATGTGGGCAAAGTACGAGAATGCGGCAGATAACGATAGGAGATTGTTGAAGGATTATTATACATGAAACAAAACTGTAGCAAAAAACACAAGATTTAAAGGACGAATGACAAGCAATAAGAAAAACAAATAAGAAGGGAACAGTTTCTCATGAGAGAGAAGGGATTGGATTTTAGTTGATTTTGTTTTATTAGAGCACTGTTGAGTTCACTGGTCTTAGAGAAGGGGGTGATGTTAAGGGTTCTCCCCAACGAGTGATAATAATACTTGATTATAGACTGACAAAAACATATTTACAATATGCACAACACCTATGCACGTGAAAGCATGTGATCAGTAATATGCTCTTTAGCTCGAGTGTATAATAGCGGCGTAATATAATTAGTCTTTCGTACACACCTGGAGACCTTCTGGGACAGGCATGTTCATCATGCACAGCAGTTGATAGTCAATATTCCATCACCAGAACTCTTCGCCCCTCATATGGTACTAGGTCAGGATCCTGTGAGTCATGTTCCATTCAGATATAAGTCTCGACCTTAGCATGACGTAACTGCGGGAATAATGACATAGGCATAGTGCCTAGAGCGAGCACCAGACATTGAGTAGAATTGTCTGGTTGACAATTTAACCTGGTATCATATATGAGCTAATGTGCCAATATTACTCATTGGCATAGTCTCAGTTTATCCCCGAGTACATGTATGAGGCAATTAAATATCTCCATCGCATGAGGCATATAACAGGCAATAAACATTACCATGCATATTGGTAAATGTTCCAACTACTGACTGATACAATTGCGAGATGTCTGAAGGGAAAAGTCGGATAAGCTGATATCAAGGGATGGATGGCCTGATAGGTTATCAGGAGCATAATGTTAGCAAACCACATTCCAGTGACACGATGTAATGGCACGGCTGTACGTGATGTGTCCAGGGCCAGGTAATACCCGCTATATATCGCCTGCTCGCCAAGAGCCGTTGATCTCTAGAGATCATCTTAGCATACTTACCAATATACTACTTTGCAATATTGATATCCAGTTTTCCAACCAAATCTACTGATATACCTTCCTAAGAGACCATACAGGGGCACAAACCTTTACACACAATATCCTATCGTGGGGGTTATTGCTGGGCACATTGGTTGCATGGCCAAGCTGATCACTATCCCAACAGAAGGAAGGTTTCCCATAAAGAGGTATCGGGCAACAATCTATACTCTGGTGCATGGGGCATCCGCGTATACACCATTCGACTGGACAGTCTTCAACGAGATCATAAGCACGCCAAAAGATTTGCAAGCAATCCAGTTAACATGGGCAACCATAGCGGGGTTAGGAATAACTTCCGCACAGATAGCATTCAAGGCGATGTCGGCATTGGTACGCATGATCAAGGCAAAAGGAGGAGCAGTCGACCAGGAAGAATGGGAAACCACACAAAGGATCATGGAAGAATCAACCGTGAAATACGCGGAAGTGTTGAAACTGGCCGATACCATGAGAAACCAAATAAAGGACCTTGAACGTGAACTGGACACCAAACCAACGGAAGACCAGATCAAGGAATGGAAAGCGGCAGTACAAGCACTGAGCCAAGCGAACGCACAGATAAAGCTCCATGAATCCGAAATACAACAACTCCGAGCGGACTTGGCAAAGAGACCCGAAGGAACCTCCACGGAGAAGGAGAAAATTATGCAAGATGCAATAAGTGCACTACACAATAAACTCCTGGAGACACAGATGGAATTAACATTAGCCGTCCATAAGTTAGCGGAGAAAAGTGGACCATCTAACGGGGAATCAACATCACGATCCATCATCAAGGACCCTGTGGCATTTGACGGCTCCAAACCAGAAGAATTCTGGGTATGGGAAAAAGCAGTCAGAGGAAAGATCAAGGGCGACGGAGCCAAGTACTTCAGAAACCTGGATACGACATGGGAATACCTATGCGGAACGGTCAAAGGTAAGGTGGCAATAATGGTAAGAACCCTGGATTACAAAAAGTTCGAGAAAAAGGATGAGGACGTGATAATGGGCAACACGGATACAGTGAACCAGGCCATGGTCATGGATGGATTCACCAAATGCGTATACGAACATTTCGGAAACCCCGTCCTATTCATCCAGTGGAACAAGGAATACCAGAGGTGCAGCCAGAAAGGAAGACCATTCCGAGTATACTACCAAGAACTTTCGCTGGTTGCTTACCAGTTAGGACACGGCACAGAAACCGAGGATTTCAAAGGACGACTTAAACATAACATCGAAATGGAACTCAAGCTTCAGGTCCTCAATAGGAATTACACAACGGTGGCCGAGGCAGTGAAGGATATGATGTTCGTAGATGGACAGCTCAGAGCCCTGAAAGAAGGCAGGTCTGCGAAGACCACGATTGGAAAATCGGATGAGCCCACCAGAGAACAACTGGAAAAGGAAATCAAGGCCCTCAAAGCAAATGCAACCAACACCAAGGAAGATACACCGGCAAAGGCAGCGAAAAAAGAAAAGCGCAAGCACCAGGAGCCAGGAAGTATCAACGAACCTTGTCCACAGGGAGATAATTGCCGATTCAAGGACAAGGGGACGTGTTGGAGACAACATTAGGGGTGCCCAGGTCCGAAGACCGGGACCGATGGGGTGAGACATAGGAGGACCGGCAAGAAACAGCGTCTGAAAAGACGCCAACGATACCAGGTGCAGAAAATAAGAGGAGGAACCGCAAAGTTTTTAGCACAAATGGGGGACTACTCGTGCCACTACGTCAGCAACAACAAGACCAAATTCCTACTGGATAGCGGAAGCACAGATAACATGTGCACGGAACAGTTCGCAGAAAGACACGGAATGGTCATAGATCGGAGTCCGGGAGGACTTAGGACGTATGAACAAATGAATGGCACGAAAGTCAAAGCAATAGCCACAGCATGGTGGGAGACAAGAGTACTAGGTCAGGAAATGATCATCGAATTCGCGGTACTCCCAACGATGGGCGGAGACAATGCAGTACTAGCATACACCTGGTTGAGAGACTGGGAAGTAAAACAAGACTTCGGAACAGGAGAAATAGAAATTGGTCGGAAACAACCAATAGGAAAGATCCTGAGCAAAATGGCAAAAACCATGTTAGAAACATCCCACGTCAAGAAACGAAAGGAGATGGAAGGAAAGACATGGGAAGAAGTCATACCGAAGGAATATCACAAGTACGGAAAGGCATTCGACAGACCATCGGATAGGGGAGAATTACCTAAGTCGACAGAGTTCGACATGAAATTCGAAATGATCCCGGGATGGAAACGATGGTACGCAAATTACCATCCGGACCGATTCAAAGCGGAAAAAGCGGAGGAAGAAGAAACCATATCCGATCATCTGAAAAGACGGTGGATAAAAGAGATATGGGACCCTATAGTCTCATGTGCAACGGTATTCGCACTAAAGAAAGATGGGACAAAGCGTTATTGTCAGGATTACCGAGGGCTGAACGAAAACACACAAGCCTACCCCTACAGGAGCGAATGCATAGACCGATTGCTGGAAAAAATGAAGGAGTACGAATGGTACTCATCATTCGATTTAAAGGAGGCATATCATACGGTCCTCATCGATCCAGAACACCGGAAATATACGGCATTCGATGCTCTGGGGAGAATATTCCAGTGGAACGTAATGCTGTTCGGGCCGAAACAAGCCCCCGGAATATGGTCGGCATATGTGAAAAAGGTGTTCAGCTCGCTGCATCTAAGGGAGGACCTCAGAAAAGAATTCGGTCCAATAAAGAACCCAGAAGAATGGCTCGGAGTATACATGGACGACCTGATAATCTATACACACGATATGGAATCCATGATTAGATATAATTCGATCATTCTCCGGGCATGCGAAATACACGGGTTCACGGTAAACTGGAAAAAGAGCGAATTGCACAAAAAGACGATCAAGTATTGCGGGTTCGAATTAAGTCCGGAAGGACTAAGAATCGACCCAGATAAACATAAAGCGTTGCAGGAGTACCCACGACCCTCGTCTGCAAAGACTGGCATCAAATGGAGAGCCACCCTACAATTCAACCGAAAACATTACGCAGACGTACAAAGGGTAATTGATCCTATTACGAAAATGTTTAAAAAAGGGGTGAAATGGGAGTCGGGGACTGAACAGGAGGAAGCCTGGCAACGGTGGATGGCAGTGGTACCAGAAATACTCCACAAGTTCGATCCTACGCTAGATTTGCATATTGAAACCGACGCCTCGAATTCGGGATGGGCGGCAGTGTATTACCAAGTGGATCATCACGGGGAAGAGAAAAGTCTGGAGTTTAGAGGAGGTCTTTTTAACGAAGCGGAACGACGCGCGTCGGCATCGGAACGAGAATTCTTGGCGAAGACCAACGCGGCTGAAGACCGCCGATATTGGACACTCCATGGAAGAACGGTGATGTTCCACATGGATCACAAGGCACTGTTAGCATACACGAATGAGTGACTGGTGACGCCCAAGATATGGAGGCGTATGGATCACGTGATTAGGGAATTACAGATCGAGATACAATCCCGACCAGGGAAGGAAATGATGGCGGACGAATTCACATGGCTCACGGACGATCAAACCGATGGAAGGTATAAAGGTATATTGCTGGAGCGGAAGCACTTCAGTGATGAGGCCTGGAAAGATATTGTGGCATCCGGAGGAGGAAACAGCCAGGCTATATACCAGTCCGAGAAGACGGGTAACGGCCAGGAAGTACTCCCGGAATAGGCAATGGAACCAACATCGGTGATAGTCGGACATAGCCATCGGGGTCGGAGATAAGGAGATGACGCGGCATAAGCACGGCGACCTCGTATTGCGAGGCAGGGGTGTTATGCGCGCACGGACATGAGGCATATAGATAAGGCGGAAGAACAGGGAAGGCGAAGGAAGCTAACCAGTTAGAATAGTGAGTCATTAGGGGATAACGGAGCTCACCTTAAAAGGTGGCTGGCCATCCCATGCCTATTCACGCCTTAAGCTGAATTGTTCTCTATTAGTCAATACATTGTTATTCTTGTTAAGAAATCCGTTTCACTACGGGACGACGAGTTGTGATAAACTACGTGAGATCAAATTCAGCTATTACGTCACCTCAGGCCGAATACTCGTACGTTGGTTGCAGCAGCCCCACTTCGGTGTCTGGCGCTTTTCCAATCGCGAGTCCGGGTAGCGCTGGTTCCATGAATGAAAAAGGGACCTCGTCCTCAAGATTAGCTTTCAGAGACACCGGAGACGATCTTAAACTTTACTAAGACTACTATCAATCATCTTTACTACTCTCATCCACCTTCGTGACCAGGCAATGTATGTCCGTCTGACACTGGAAAAGTTCAGAATCCACACTACAACATATTGTCGTATTGTTTGGTGATCGACTCTTGCATTGGGAAGGAGCACATGTAATCCACACCTGCCGAGTGGTTGTTACACCTGTGGAGTTGCCACGGTTCCGGGGTCAGGAGATATCACTCGATGATAATGTCAGGGGGTGATGGAATGAGGTTCATCAATTACAAGCATGTACTATCGCCACACCAATGAACACCAGGCACATGTCACTCGACTATATTATCACCACCCACCCTCAAGTGTTATCATAGCAAAAAGGGTGTTTTAATACAATGCAAAGACCTGTCGCTATATTTTCCATGGATGGAGATAATGAATGACACCAGCCATCGTCACCCATATATAAATCAACCTTCGTTTGGCATTAAGTTGTGGGCAGTAGGAGAAGGATATCTGACCACGAGACGAGGGAAGGCTGTTGAATGGTACAAAGATGAAAATGTGTCAGAAGACAACAGCCCGATGGATACCAATCAGTCTGGATATGTATCTCAGCAAGATACAGTTGGCCCAGAAGGACTGGAGGTTTGAAGGGATATCATTCGCTCGGAGCAAGTTCAGGCCGACTGGTTATCTGGGCAACGGGATTGGGGAGCGAAGGTATGGTAGTAAATGGTCTAGAGAAAATCATAGTTAAAATTAGCAGTTAGAGCGCAGGGGAAGGAGGTATAAAGACCTCTCCATTTGCCGCTGGTATAGAGGGCAACCTTCTCACGACGGAGAACAAGCCTTACGAATATATTCGGATTGGAATGCTATTCTACATGTATTCTACTCTCAGTACTTTCTGCGCCTGAGCGAAGCTTCGAGGTGAACCATCTATTAGTCCTTGTATAAGTCCCAGATCAAGTCCGATAGCGAGACAAGAGAAGGGGATACTTAGAAGGGATACATCTAGTTGAGTGTATCTTGGAGTCAATTCCTCCCGCATTACACTATATTGTAATATCAAATCTCTATCAGAAAAATACCTCATGATATTCGAATTCCTCCTTATCATTCTCCACATTTTACTGTACCCATATATTGTCTGCGCCATCCTAGCCTACTCAAGCACCACTCCCACCGAAACCGTCTTTGATTGCCATGAGTTTATGATCTCTGATCCCTGGAATTCTCCAACTGAGGAGGAGTACATCAAGGATATACTCAAAAATTCAAGTGAAGATACACACTGCTCTGATTCCGAACCCAAACAGTTTAATATCTTCAGAAAAAGAGCAGAAGATTGCATTGGTCATTACTATCTCGCAGGAGGAAAGACCAAACACTGCATAGTTCTTAAACAGTAGACCATGTCATCATCAGACATTCAACGATTAACGGTGGGGAGGAGGAGTACAGTTTTGATCCCCAGAGATACAACCTGAAAAGGGGTGGAACAATACCAGCCTATTATCAACGAGAACGTCCCCATATGGGCAGTCGAGCTGTACAATCGATTAACTGCAGACTTGGATGGAATGGAAGCTCCCGTTTCAGAATCTATATCAAAATCCATCAATGTACCACAGGAAATACCTCAGGTGGTGGATGCCTATATTTCAATGGTCAGCAAGCAGAATACCTTTTATGACCAAATGACCAAGCGAGTTGAAACCATGTGCCAGGATGTGTACGCTCAATACACAGAGATCATTCTTCAGTCCCAAGTCTTCGTATCCAATGTCAAGGGAGGAATGCCAGTAATTGCCGCCAAGGCATCCCAAGAATATGAAAACCTGAGAGACGCATTTAATGCCCAAATCCTAAGAAATAATTATGCGTGAGGTAGGATACCCGCTGTGCTCAGCGACAGACAGGCTGCTAAAAATATGTTGGCAGGGCGACTGGAGGCTCAGAAAAAGCAAATGGAAGAAAATAAAACTAATGCTGAAACAACAATGGCAAGAGTACAGAATATACAGCAAATGGAGATGGAGGACAATGAGAAAAAGGCAAAGGATGATTTGAGAAAGCAACAAATAGAGTTGGCTTCAACCAAGAGAGAAATGAAGGTCAATAAGAAACAACGGCAGCGGGCCTTTGCAGAATTCAAGAATCCACTTGAGGAGAAGCTCAAGGAAGATCCAAGGTAAACCCGACACTCCATCAGATCTTTAGCAAAATCAGCTGCTGATGACGATAAACCAAAGGACTCAGAAGGAAACCCATCTCAACCAAGGGATGGAGCCTTTAAGAAAACATCAAGTGGCATAAAGAGGGTTTACAGCCGAAAAAGCGGAAAGTGGGAAATCGTCAAAGACAGCAATGCGGATAATGTTTCCTTGCCACCTTCCACACCACCATCCAGTAAAGCTGGAAATGGGGGAGAAGGTCCCTCAGGAGGTGGAGGAGGAAGAGGAGGGGGTGGAAGAGGCAATAATAACTGGGTTGATAACTCAGATGAGCCACCACTTCCCCCATTCCCCACTGGCAACAACCCACATACTAGTTCATGCTCATCAGACAGCAGCAACACTCCCAGAGGGCGTGGCCCAGGGGGATTACCACCGCTACCACCAGGAGGTTCTAGAAGATACAGCGGCTCTGTACGAGGACACAGACCTTGCCGAAAATTCAAAAAGACACAAAGTCAAACGAACCTCCCAATAGTATTCAAAGGCGATCCATCAGACGACAACCTCCCGTATCAAAAATGGTTCCACTCAGTTGAGAACTGTATGAAGTGGCACCGCACAGATTTCGAAGATGATATCGATAAACCCTTTTTGTTCGGAGGCATGATGGAAGGAAAGAACGGAACATGGTATGATGCCAGAACTGAGTAGATGAAGAAATACTTCAAGGTGGATGAATGGAACCCTTTCGTCAGTGCAATGGAAGAAAGATTTGTTGGCAGGCAGGAAGAAAGGAAAGCACTAGGCAAGATGAGGAAATTCAAATATAAGGGAGATATTGAGAGCTACCTAACGGATATGGAAACGCTCAATTACAAGGTCTGCCTAGTTGGCACCCCTTCGAGAACCTTGCTTAGGGATGGACTTTCAGATGATCTCCAGTATCGCCCATCAACACCCAAACGAGAACCTCGAAACGATATAGACTATGTGGAGATTGTTCAAAGAGTTGGGTTAGCAATGGAAGAGTTCCTGATGCTGCAAGAGAATCATTCATCGAAGGATAACTGTTCAGGTCTTAAGAAACATGTCAAGAAGAGAAAGGGTCAGGATGAAGGGGATCAAAGAGAAGACAAACCCAAGGATCGGGGATCAGGAAGGAAGTCTGGCTCCAAGAAACCCAAAAAAGAGGATAAAACTACCAGTCAGACTCCTGTCCATACGGACAAGAAGAAAGCCCTCGCGGGCATTGCCCCCTCATTGGTAGAAAAATGATTTGAACCAGGTGAGTGTGCTTGCTGTGGCAAAGACAACCATGCTTGGAAGTTCTGCCGAAAATCAATCATATCTTCATCCTCTAAAAAACTGAAACCCAAACATGACCATCCAAAGCATGTGTCATCTGCAGCAGGAGCAGGAGGGGATAAGCCCAAAGCTCAGGTCTCTGCATCTAGACAGGTCTATGAGGTAGACTCAAACGATGAGATGATCATGGACTAAAGGATACTGAGGTACCGTCCTATCAGGTATAGGCAGTGGTACTGATCGATATGGAATTAGGGGAATGGAAACGATAGTGTTTTCCTTAAAATGCTTGCTTGTTAGGTGAGACTAAATAACAAGGATGCCTGAGGATGAGTTTAGTAATCGAAATGTGCTGGCCACATAGCATTCAGTTTCGAAAAGTGACCATACATACATATCCATACCATACACACTCTAAATACTCCTGACCCATTGTGGCCGGAGCTGTGTCGAAAGGAAGTTCATCACGAGTACCTCCAGCAAAAAAAATGTTTCGCCTTCTAGCGATTCAATCAACCACAACAAATTAAAACAAGCCCCACCCGAACCCAAGTCAGGCAAGACACCCAAGATCACGATGCTAATCTCATTTTGAGGCAAGAAAAACATTCCAGCAAGAGTATTGCTCGATTCTGGATGTACTACTCCCAGCGGCTCAGAAAAATGGATTCAGAACCATAATGTCCCATTCGTCACCCACAAAGAGCAGAAGAAAATCCAGAACTTTCCAGATGACACAGTGGAGGATTGCGGTTGGTGTTATACCTTCCCTATCACCTGTCAACATGGAAACCATTATTCAAAAGAAACCTTTGAAATAGGTCTTATGGAGGATTCCTGCGATCTAATGCTCCCATACTGGTGGATCGTTCAGTATAACGCAAAGTGATTTGTAGATGGAGGAAAAATCAGCTTTGAGAGTAACGAATGCAAGAAGACATGCACCAGGCATAACTGCAATTCAGTCACCATCAACATTGATGATACAATACTGGATTACGGGAATGATCCTCAATGGATTGAAATCATTGGGAACCTGAAAATCAATAACAAGGACGAAATGGAGATTGATTGGATTGATAGGATTCCATTGCAGTATCGATATGACAAGTCTCTATACATTGGAGAGGTCTCAAATGCTTTGCCACCCCATCGATCATTTCATCATGCCATTGATATCCAAGCAGGGAATGAGCTCCCTTGGGGATCTTTCTACGCTCTCTCAGAAAAAGAGTCGTCAGTACTCAAGGAATACATCAAGGAAATACCCGACCGGATTAAAATCCGCCCAAGCAAGTCGCCAGCAGGAGCACCTATTCGCTGTGTCCCAAACCCAGATGGTAGAGACTTACGATTGTGTGTGGACTATCGAGGGTTCAATAGAGTCACTATCATGAACAGGAGACCAATACCTTTCATGAATGATCTTCGAGATAGGGTACAGGGTGCTAGGGTCTTCACCAACATCGACCGGAAGGCTGGATTTAAATTTTTGGGAGTCAAAAAAAGAGATGAATGGAAAACGGCTTGTCATACGAGATATGGCCTATATGAATTTCCAGTCATGCCCTTTGGTCTTGCAAACGCCCCAGCTACATACCAGGATGCAATGCAAAGAATATTTAGGGATATGCTCAATACAGGACTGCTCATCTATATGGATGACTTCCTGATTTATTCTGACACTGAAGAGGAACATACCCAGATAGTCTTGGAGGTGCTTCGACGTTAATTGGAAAACAACCTCGCCATTGCACCAGATAAATGTGTCTCGCATGCGTCAAGAGTTCAATTTCTGGGATATATCATATCCTCAGAAGGAATCGAGATGGCACTGGATAAGATTGAGACTATCCTGGAATCGCCAAAACTCGAAAGCAAACAGGATGTAGAAATGTTCTTTGGATTAGCCAATTTCTATCGACAATTCTTCGAAGGATTTGCAAGGAAGATGAAGCCCATTACCGACCTCCTTAGAAATGGTGTCCCATATGAGTGGTCCATTGATTGTGCTAAGGCATTTCAGAACTTTAAGAACCAGGTTACCAGGGCTCCAATCGTGAAGCACTTCGAACCGATGCGTCAAATTGTGGTGGAAACTGATCCAAGTGACTTTGCAATCGGTGCAGTACTCTCTCAACTTATCGATGGACGGCTACACCCTATTGCATTGTATTCCCGAAAGATGGATAAAGCAGAAATTAACTATGATATCCACGATGAAGAACTACTTACTATAGTATCTACATTGAAGGAGTGGAGACCATCAGATTCAAATCTATACCGATCATAAAAATCTCGAATATTTTATTACTACAAAGATCTTGAATAGAAGACAAGCAAGACGGGCACAGGAGCTAGCAGGCTAAGATTTTAAAATATTTTACTGTCCTGGGAATCCAAATGGAAAACCTGATGCATTATCTAGGCTTTCGGAGTATCGCCCAAAAAGGGGGGAGGTAGCATTGAGGAAAACAAAAATCAACCTATCCACCAAGTCCTCAGCCCTGACCAACTTACGTCTGTGGAGGGAGACTATTTACGGACATCAGCAGCTCGAGCCAAGGGCTCACAAATAATGGTTTCATCTCTCCAGTCTTGAGCGGAGCCTATTGTCGTTTCATCCCAGACATTGAAAGCCATACCTGTGGTCAAATTTGATCAAAATATGTATCAAGATGTGATTTTGTGTGGCCAGGATGACGAGGATTGGCTTAGGGCATATGACAAGGCATTGCAAGGAAACGCAGATGCAGATGTTATACTAGAAGATGATGTCCTTTGGTATAAAGGCAGGCTATGGGTTCCCGATAGTGTGGATCTCAGGAAGATGATTCTACAAGAAGAACATGACTCTAAAGTGGCTGGTCACATGGGTCAGGAAAAGACAATTGAACTTGTGAGTAGACACTTCTTTTGGCCCCAGATGGATCAATGGATTGAAGATTATGTTCGGTCATGTCCTGATTGTCAAAAGAACAAGGCAGCACTTCACACTTGTTGTGGGCTATTGCAACCATTGGAGCTAGCGTTTAGACCATCGGACGAAATATGTATTGACTTTATTGTGGACCTACCAGTGTCTGACCGGTGTTCATCCATATGGGTAGTCATTGACCGCTTTAGTAAAATGTCACACTTTATCCCACGGAGGGACGGACAAAAGAAGTCACCCGGCTTGGTCCGCATATTCTTGAGAGAAATATGGAGGCATCATGGGATACCATCCACAATTACCTCAGACAGAGATACAAGGTTTACATCCACGATTTGGAAAGGCATTGTTGATACCCTAGATATGAAATCCAAAATGTCATCAGCCTTTTATCCCCAAACCGATGGACAAACAGAAAGAATACACTAGGCACTGGAATGCTATCGTCGAAATTACTGCAATTACGAGCAGGATAATTGGGAAGAAATGTTGCCAATGGCAGAATATGCCTTCAACAATTCTCTCCATTCCACAGTCAAAATGACACCATTCTGTGCGAACTATGGCGATCACCCTTGAACAAACTAGCCAACTACAGAACCCTCGCATAATCCTACTTCTCAGAACCATATTCAGTTGATGACCAGCGTTCATCAACTCTGTCGCCAGGGACTTGATAAAGCCAGCAAAATAATGAGGAAGTACCAAAATCAGAAAGCCAAACCCGCACCGGCATACCAGCCAGGCAATTTGGTCATGCTTGATGGAAAGAACCTCAAAACCAGGAGACCAGCAAGGAAGCTGGATGCTAAACTTCACGGTCCATTTAGGGTCTTGAACGTTATGTGACCTAAAGCACTCACGCTTGAATTGCCCTCACGATGGCGAATACGTAATGCTTTTCATATGTCGTTACTCGAACCATTCCGCATCGGCAGTAATCCAATTCGATATCCAACAGACCTGGATGCAACGGTCACAGATGAGCATTCATTGTGATGTGATGTGGCAGGATATGAATACCAGACAGGATATGAGGTAGAGGACATCATGGGCAGTCAGTTAAATAGGGAACGGAAGAAGGATTTATATCTGGTAAAATCGAAAGGGTATCCAGATGAAACAGATTGGACAGAAGAACCATATGAGTACTTCGATGATAAAAAGCTACTGAAGGAATTCCATCTGCACAATCCTCAGGCTGCTAAGGACAAGATATTTTGAGTTGAGCTTGTACCTTTCCTCCTGGGAGGTATAGTTGTACCAGGAGGTTTTAATAGCAAGCAATAGACTGAGGGATTAAGGAATGGTTTTGGCAGGACGCTGCAAGTTTACCAATATCAGAAGAAGGAAGATAGGATCGAGAACAACCGAATAGGAGAGGGAGGTAGTGTTACACCTTTGGAGTTGTGACGGTTGCGGGGTCATGAGATATCACTTGATGATGATGTCAGGTGGCGATGGAATACGGTTCATCAATTAAAAGCAAGCACTATCGCCACACCCACGAACACCAGGCACATGTCACTCGACTATATTATCACCACCCACCCTCAAGTGTTGTCATAGCAAAAAGGGTGTGTTAATACAATGCAAAGACCTGTCGCTATATTTTCTATAGATGGAAATAATGAATGACACCAGCCATCATCACCCCTATATAAAGCAACCTTCGATTGGCATTATGTTGTGGCCAGGTGGAGCAGGAGATCTGAGCACGATACGAGAGAAGGCTGTTGAGTGGTGCAAAGAGGAAAATGGTCCGGAAGACAACAGTCCAATGGATACCAATCAGTCTGGAGATGTATATCAGAAAGATACTGTTTGTCCAGAAGGACTGGAGGATTGAAGGGATACCATTTGCTTGGAGGAAGTTCAGGCCGACTGGTTACCTGAGCACAGGGATTGGCGAGCGAAGGGATGGTAGTAAATTGTCTAGAGAAAAGCGTTGTTAGAATTGGCAGTTAGAGTGCAGAGGAAGGAGGTATAAAGACCTCTCGATTCTGCACTGGTATTGAGGACAACCTGGTAACGACGGAAAACAATCCTTAACAAGATATTCGGATTGGAAACCAATTCTACATTGATTCTAATCAGAGTACTTTCTGCGCCTGAGGGAAGCTTCAAAGTGAACCATCTATTAGTCCTTGTATAAGTCCCATATCAAGTCCGATTGCAAGACAAGAGAAGGGGATACTTAGAAGGGATACTTCTAGTTGAGTGTATCTTGGAGTTGATTCCTCCTGCGTTACATTGCATGTGTTTCGAACTGTATAAGCCTGTTTCTGACTCATATCTTGTTTGTCAGTTTTGCGCAGAGGTCTTTCTGGTCGCCTCGACTGAGTGGGTAAAGTACGGCCTCCGTCTTTGGATTGTCGAATAGTATCTTTTGTATTCCTGCCCACACAATGCTCTTTGCAACGCATCTCACAAGGATCCAGACAACATGGTCGACATTGCTTTAGGATGTCACCCAGCTGACTTCGTCTATATAGGAAAGCCCCATGGCTTCTGATACATACTCTTTGACCCCATTGATCAGTCCTGAGGGGTAGATGTCAGAGAGGATTGGTATCACAGTTGAGCTCTGTGGGACTAATGCTTCCACTGGGTGTCTTTTCATTTCGTTAAGCTCGATAATCTTCTCCACCATTCTGTTCCCAGGCATGGTCTCCATCCATCAGCTATGGTCTCCGTCCATTTGCCTATCCTTCATCAAGTTTACTAGTCATCCGTTTGCCTTGCTTGGGAAGGATGTATTAATGTCCATAAGAAGCATGCATGTTATGTGGCCATGTGTCCAAGTTGCATAAGCTCTGTCAACCATGATAGCCACCCAATTGAGGGTTCACCGTCAGGTCTCGCTTGTGAATAGTTTGCAACTCCGCTGTGCAGTTCGTTCAGCTTCGTATGACCGGAGCTCCGCTTTGACAGTCTCTAGCACTTGTCCCATCCAACGAAGCCGCAATCTGGGGCGGTAGGCCCTCCGCATTGAATAGTCCTGTCTGCCTGGCCTGAAAATCACCACGCCAGCAGCCCACTTCCATACCGCAAGGTCTCTTCCCAGGGCAATTGATCCCCTTGGCAGCCTCCTGATCCTGTCTCTGTGACGCCTCCCTAGCAGCTGTATGGCGCCCAAAGACAGCTTGTCTTGTCTGGATCCTGTCTTGACTCACTGCAAATCTAACGCTTGGTCGACTGGTTGCTTGGTTCTGTCTGTGTTTGCGTTTCCTGCTGTTGTTGGTTGATAATACTTTTCACCATCAATCTGGGGAAATCTTACATCCCGCAGTATCTCGTCCTTCAGCAATGATGTGTTTCCTTGCGTGCTTCCACTGGCGGTTAAAGCATCATCAGTGATGCCCGTTGGTGGGTTCACATATCATGCTGCTCTCCCTACCTCCTCTCCCCAAAGGTTATCCAAGTCATCACTCCACAATGTTCTCTTTAACTGCTGAATGAATTTCTGGATCTCTGCCTACACCCACATGGCCTCCTCTGAGTTCCATCTTCTCCTTTACTTTTACCCAACTGTGCATTGTCTTTCTTTGATGTTGCTGTTCCACAACCTCCTTGATCAGGCACAAATCCTGATTTTCTTTACTGTGCTGTCAAGAAGCTGCTGATTGAATCCTGCCACCATGCGGCCTACAGCTCCATCTCGTCCTCTGTGCACTTTGCATCTAGCTGAGCTCTCTCCATCGCTTGTTGCATCCATAGCTTCTCATCTGCCTTCTCATCCTGTTCCATCATTGCAGCTAAATTTCACATTACTACCCTCTCAGGATCCGCCTCCTCCTGCCTTGCTACTCCCACCTCCCTTTCATTGACCTCATGGGTTGATCCAGTGGCGTGGGCATCGGCCAGTATAATCTATATTACTATTGGTCAATTTGCCAATGTCAGGTCGATAACTGAATGGGATTCCTAGTCCTCTCTTCTTGTATAGTGGTTCGGCCTGAACATAGTTTCCAATCTCTTGTCTACTCTTGTCAATCACGTTTTCCCAGAAACCAGAATTCTGCTGCATTTCACATCTTGGGTCCCATCGTTTGTTGTTTAGGTTGAATTCTCCTTGGTGCACTGTGCTGCCCAGCCGAAAGATGGTCTGCCAGTTCAACTATTTTGCCTATCTCGCTCACTCTCCCAACTGTGCATCTCTTTCATCCAAAACATTAAGAATCCTGGTTATCTTTTCACCTCTTCACCTGATGTTACAGGGGTGAGTACCCTAAGTAACTAATCCGAGGTATCCGCTGATACTAAGATGAGTACTAGGTTCACGGCCGTAGATCCTATTCCTTATGATGAATCGTGGGAAGATACCGCAGACTCAGATTCCTCAGGACTGGATTCGTTAATGGTTCCCATTATCTTGAGATTCTCCTTGGCCTTAGGATAAATCACTGTTACCTTATCCAGCTTAATGGGTCTCACACAATTGTTAACTTGATGGGCCCCGTTCGTATCAGACGGCCAATCACAACGTAGACAATCTCCTGCATTCCTTCTTGGTTGAACCTTGCTCTCACTGATTCCTTCGGTCTTAGAATAAGGCTGGGCCAATCTCGATCCTCTCCTACTAAGGGCCTTCTTAGAAATAGGCGATGGATTGATTCGCCCGGTCTGAGTCTTCCATTTAGATTTCCGGGAGGCAATATCTCATAACCGACGGGAGTCTTTCAGATATTCCTCGCGCTCCTTAATCACTCTATCCTGACGTTCCTCCTTGCTTCCCTTGGCTGCCTCAATTACCAATCCTGGGTCAACCCAAATTCCAAGGGGTGTCATGGCCTTCCACTGTTCAATTCGCTCAACAGTACCTCGTCCAGGTAGTTTATTACTATTTAAGATCAACCCTGGTTCTAGCCAAATAACTGACGCTAGCCACCAGACGCACTGAGCCCCAAAGATCTGCGGAGAATTTCTGGCATAGGCTATAATCTTTTCGCCTGCATAAACTATAATATGGTTGTCGGTTTTGAAACTCATAGTCAGTCGTATGGCGAGGCGTATCAGATGTGCTGGGCTACCGCTCCAGATAGCTAATGGATTCTAGATTTAGATCATAGATTTTGGTATCATAAAAATGCAATAATAGATAAGGATATTTCTCCGCTGGTAGGTATCCGTTCTCGTTCGTTCAAGTACGGTGTCCCTTCTCATTGCTGGCGCAATGTGACCTCTTTATAGTCTCTCAAACCCCTTTTCAGACTATGATCAAATCCCTCTATGATAGCCACGTATCTGTGGGTCTTATCTTTTATGCCCAGTAGATATCTTGACGTCTTACATGCAGGAATGCATGTGCCAGACACAGCCCCGTATCCGCAAGGTCAACATGTCCATGCATGGTTATCAAAACCCTCACTAATCACACCATAACTTCAACTTTGACATCTCACTCTCCTTGGGTTTATTCAGGAAAATGTCATAGGCTTGATCTGTTACCACTCCGTGTTATGACAGATAGATTCTGTCACGCACTGGCATTTTAACATGCGCTGGCATTGCGATCCATATCAATTCAATTTAATGCAAGGTGTTTGCTCCTGGCTTAAAGCCTAATGGCACGTATCCCTCAGTTACATCATGCTTAGGTAGAGACCGTTCTTGGAACCGTTTCCTTAATACTGGGGTGTGCCTTGCCTTGATCCAACTCATTACGAGAAGGAGGTTCAGAGCCCACTTACTCGCATTTGATTATCAACTGCGGTGCTGTTAGGAGTTACCGCTGAGATGCGATAATGATACTTGATTATGATTACAAGATGCATACATATCTGTGATCTGCAAAACACCTGTGCATGTATTACTCAAGTGGTCAGCAACATGCTCTTTAGCGGGAGTTCATGTTGGTTGTGCGAAGTGTGGGTACTTCGTTCACGCCTGGATACTCTGCGGGACATGTTTGGTAATCACACACGGCTGTTGATAGTCAAATGCGATTAAGAGGACTCTTCACCCCTACCTGTAACAGGCTAGAATTCGGAAAGGCACGTTCCAGTCTAGGGAAAAGTCTCGACCTTAGCATGATGTAACTGAGGGATTAATGATGTAGGCAATGTGCCTAGAGGGAGCACTACCTGTTGGCTCGAGTAGTCTGGATCACAATGTAACCTTGTATCGGATACGAGCTGACGCGTCAATAATCTACATTGGCATAGTATGGGTTGGTCGCCGATTAAATCTATGACACAATTGAATAACTCATCGGCATGAGGGATTCAAGAGGCGATAAGCATTATCAACTTGGTTGGTAGATGTTCCAATTTCCGACTCGTACGATTGCTAAAGATGTCAGTGTTAGGAAACGATAAGCTGATATCGCACGATGGATGGCCTGATTGCTATCAGGTGCATAACGCTTTCAAACCACATTGCAAAGACACAGTTACCTGAGGGTGTTGTGGCGGGTTATCACCTGGGCGCTAGAGGGGTGTGGCCGAGAAAACGCTGTCACACCTGAGGCAAAATGAATGCTGTACAAGAGCCAGCGTTGGTCGAAGGAATGGGATCATCAGCGAACAGATTATCTTTCAGAGAACACCGAAGACAATATTACAATATTATTATGAATTCTATCTATCAAACACTTTATGATTACTTCCCTCATTCAGACACAAGACTGGGCACAGTATGCCTGGACATCGATACACACCAGCTGAGTTAGCACTGCAGAAGGTTGTCGAGATTTTTGGTGTTTTGCTTTCCGAATTGGCACAGCACCATTTAACCCACACCTACACTGTGGTTTTACATTTCTGTCAACTCGAGAATATTGATTATCTGATGTTGAGATAGATTAACACAGGTGCTTTACCCTTCGAGGAATATTCAAAGGAGTGGGTGTTCGATGGCGAGGTTTAATCTTCGTCAATATTGGAGACAGTCAATGGCACCTTTTCAACTTGGACCAACTAGAGACGGCGGCTCTAGAATTGGCATTGTGAGAACAGGTTGCTCTTGCGCGATGGGCAAGAGGTGGAGTCTTAGGAAGAGACGAGGAATGAAAGAGGAACGACTTAGTTCGGCGGCTGTACTTAGATTCAAAAAATATTGTATTGATTATTGGGATCTATACACCCCCCGTAACAGGTGCACCCGCAGGTGCATGTTCCGCAGAGTATCCAGGAATGACAGTTGAACGACACGAACCAAGGCTTGCTTCCTCCTGGTCGCTTGGTTTTCCTTGTGACTTGACATTAGCCCCCGCTAAAAGGAATGTCATGGCTCGCCTGGAACTCTCGGCACAGTATTATGCTTTCCTAGACCTAAATCCATTGACCATAGTCACTGCTAAGGGTGAACCCCTAACACCTGATTTCAGTAGCAATAACATTGTTGTTGGCACCTCTGCTTAACCTGACCTCTTATCAACCGCAAGGCCACTCCTCTTTGTTAACACCATCCAAAAAGTTTATCATATTTCATATACTGAAAGGCTGATCGCAATGTCTCCGCTTCCATTCGGTAGCTGTGGGAAGCACACTATGTTGTGCCGGGGCTTAAGTTGCATCTCCTGTGCCGCAATTCTCTATTCGTATGATCTTGCACATTTGTGCTGGATCACTACAATCATTGGTAACCAGGGCTCTCATTTCAGTCCCAATTTTGGTATCAGTTGCGGTCCTAGTCACAGACTCAGTCTCTCCCATCGTGTCATCTCTTGCCTTCCCCGCTGCCACCACTGCTTCCCCCCGAAACCGCCATCTCCTCGGCCCTCCACTTAGTTTAGGGTTGATTGTCGGACTCACCCAACAAGTCATTCGTGTTATACCGGAAGCTAACCAAGACAATGGATTTCTCGGGGACCGATTTAACCCAATGAACAATGGTCTGCGTATCCCGAAAAGCATACCTCAAACTGAGCGATCAAAAATCAATTCTGTGGTATCTGGAGTTTGTATTCAAATGGATATTGATCAGGCAGTTCTTTAAGAAGTGGGTGTGGAAATGAAGATTCTACCAGTGCGAGATGATGAAACTATGGAAGAAGCTTCGGAAATGTTGCATAGAGGAAGAATCAAGATTGCCGCTATAAGTAAAAGAACTATGGGTAACTCTGTAACAGTTTTTGCCATTCAAGGAAATATCAACAAAATACAGAATGGCATGCAAGACTTCACCAAGAAGAATGATAACGTCAATATAATTGTGTTGACAATAACTGAGTCACTAAATGAGGTCCCCACCAAGCAAGAACTCTGAGAACATGCACTAGCTGTGGATGAACAGATGTAGGAAGTTAATACCGGATTATCAACTGCCATGGAAAATTATTACTTTTCTAAGACTGTGTGCGATAACTTTCTACAACCAGTGTCTCACTTGCAACAGGCTGATGTGCCCAGAACAGTACACCCTGGGCAAAGAGGGTACTCTGAGACTGCTTCGGTAACCAGCTTGAGGGATAGAAGGATCGTGTCTACCTGAATCGGCAGATTTCGATGAGCAGCCAGAAACACTAATGCTACAGTTGGTAATTAAGGAAGTGGTACTGCTGGAGGTAGTTATGCCGGAAGTGGTAATGCCGGAGATGGTAATCCCGGGTCACACAAAGGAATTAGAAGAGAGGGACATTATCCATCTGCAGGGACAGGACCACCTTTGAATACCGGAAATTCGAACACTCTGCTAAGGCGAAGTTAATGATAAATCCCAGAATTATTGTATTCAAAGACAATTAAAATTATGTAATCAAAGAGGTTGGAATGACCACTTGGAGAAGACTTCAATAGCTGGTTGAGAATGATAGAAGTATATATCGATAATCAACGAGAGAAGATCCCAAATAACGAGGGAACTGTTGACTTCATCAGTTCCTTGATGGATAAGTATGTCACAGCATGGCATATTCAGTTGCTGAAAGGTGCCTTGTAAGGGAAACATCCTAAGTCAAGGCCAGAGTATGTATAAGTGCAGAAATGACAACTTGAGGTTAAGGTAGCCAACAATGAAGTATACCATCCCTTACAGAAAGTTCAATCCGAAGAATACAGACAACATATGTTTACAACCATCCAAATGCATCTTGACAAGGCTGTGGTATCCGGAGCTGCCTGGAAGAAGATCATCTAAGATCGTATACCTTAGAAGCTTCTGGAGCAACTGAGTACTGTGGATCTCACCAGAAAAACAGACAATGAAATCATTGATGTTGTCCCAAAGGACAGAAGTACTTCAGAGCACTGGAACCAAGCTCAAAAGTATTTATGGCTGTAAAGACCTATTTCTGAAACGTGGAAGGAATCTAAGTCTATGTCTAAATTCCACAAAGAAACTCGGTTCATTGAGCCGCAAATATTGAAATTGACTTTTGATTCTTGGTGAAACCCTTTTCTGACAAACCAGAATAATAAGTGTAACATGAAAAATCATTCTCGATAGACAAAGGTGGAACAAACTGAGGGAATCGACCAATCTGAGCTGGCTTGGGGAATGGTGGCTGGAGAATGGCAGAGATGTTCTTGGCCTATGGATAGGAAAGAAGTTCATGAAACAATAGATTGTTATAGATGGGCTCAGAAGGAAGCATACACTGTGCCTTTCCCTAATGCAAAGGAATGTTAAAACATCAAAGTTGAAGTTGATTTTCCAGAGGAAAATTCGGAAAATGATCTTTATACAATAAACGAAATGGAATCCTAATGAGAAGTCAATGCATCTTGGGAAGTCAGATCCAAGAATAAATTCAAAGGCAAATTGTCTGATAATGCATAGGATTTTGACTCTGAGGAGAAAGTGGTACATACCAAGAACAAGTGGTGGGACTCAGTTGGTTGAGATTGTGAGTAAGCTACATTAATCATATAGCTTGGAAATTAATCGTTTAATAGTCCAATCTACAATTCAAAGACCATTTTCTTTGGTTTTGGGAATGTTATTGTCCCTTCTGAGGATGACCAGAAGGTGGAAACTTCAGCTCAGTAAGCTGATACAATAACAACAACATACTGATTATGTAACACCAAGCAAAATCAGGTCAATCACATGTTTACATGTGCTGGTTTCGCAATTATCGAAAGGATAGAGGTGAAGTAAAGAATATTTTTAGCTCCACTTGACCGAGAAGTCAAATGACCCAATATATAACCAGATTATGTCTACTACAAAACAGTTCGAATGATGTGAAAAAATCACAATTGTTTCACCAACAAAAATGGTTAACAAACCGATCTATAGATTTCATGTGGAACACGAAGAGAAGTGTTATTGTCTACAATGTGTGCCATATATCGGGAGCAATTCTATGGTCGTTTGGCCTGAAGCCGCAAAGGCTGTCTATATACCTGTGGTCTGACCAACTAAAGAAGGAACATCTGCTGATCTTACTGGATGTGCGATTGTTACTGAATCAGTAGCTACCATCCCGTTGAGTTTGTCCTTTCGAAATCATCGCTCCTAGCATGAAGCAGACCAAGCCTTTGGACAGTATGAACAGTTCAGAAGCTTGTGATTGCTTAATAGTGGCATCGTACCTGCAGGAGCATAAGGGAAGGGGTGCAACCACTTGGCATTTACATTAACCTCATAACAGAGATTTGTGTTACAGACATGGTATGATTCGTCCCCAGTATTCTGTTATATGCCATAGAAGAGTAGATTTGAATTGGGACGCAACACGTCGTAGCTTATTAATCCAGAATACACCCAGTACACAGGATCTCTAATGGAATCAATACCATAACATAGTGTTATTGGTTAATCATGAAGAGGGGAAAACTTACCGGATCGTGGAGGATATGGTTGTCAAACCAAGTTATTAACCTCTGAACATATGATAAGCATCGGAATAGTATATTAGCTTTCTCCCACAGAAGAAAAGATATTGGTACAGTACCTCAAAATGATCATCAAAGAGATGAATATTCAACTATCCTGCAGTGGGGTATGATGCCCAGTATTGTTTGTTACAAAACCGAGTGGGAAAGGGGTTTCAATATGTCCCAATAATAGTCCTCTTAATAATCATATGAAAATTGAATAAACACCATTGGATGTGATGAATATACTATCCTGCAAGATAAAAGACTTCGACTATGCTACACAGATAGGTACGAAAGCAGTATTGCACCATATTCAAATGACTCTCGGGTGTGAAGATACTGTGTCCAAGGGGCCCAACATAAGACGTTAGTTAATTCCGACCACCAGAATTTTGCTTCTTTTCACCTGGCAGTGACACTCAATTCACAGCAAGCAACATGGGCAGTGTAGTTATGCTGTTATGACTTCGACCTATTCCATTGGAAAGAAACTCCCAATTTTAACACCAACGGACCTTCACATTGCCTGGAATTCACCTTCCTAGAAGAAGGTTCAACAGCAGCAGGCAGCCAAATGTTGTAAAGAAACGAACCGTGGGTAGATTTGTGTACTAGGCAATAGAACAATAATATTCGGAAGGACATTAAGATAGGAGCGATGGAAGTCAAGCGATTGCTCCATTAAACAAACGAACACATAAAAGAAAATACCAGGATGAACCAAGGGTAAATAGAAATTAGTGGAGCGCATCGCTCTAGACCACACAGGAATACACGATGCAACATTCTGCACAATATATTATGTGCGAAAACAGACTTCATGCACCAGAAGATTTAACCAAAAGTATGCCGGAATCGGAAGATGAATGGTAGATAGTAGGATATTGTGGACGAAAACGAACTGTGGAAAATTACTTGAAAACAGTGTCAAGCGATATCAGCATTCAAATATTTGGAAATATTGTACCCAATGCGATCCCTCGCACTGAACTTTGGGTGTTCAACACGAACAGCATGCGCCGTTCCATACACTTCCAATGGTGTTTATGCCATTGAGACATGTCAGCACAGACAGAATTCACGGGCTGGAGAAGCCTGTGATATATGATCCCATGCGGTGATCAGGACTCAGTCTCAATGTCACCGTTTAAGAACAGTCCAATATATTTCCCATCAGGCAAATATGGGTGACAGATATGTTCAAGGCCACCTCTCGGGAGATATTTAGTAACTTGAAGTATGTGTCCTTACCCTATTTTGCACTGTTTGGTTACAGCTGCCTTGGGATATCCCAGTCGCCTCAGCCTATGGGATGTGGCTACCTCATCAGTTGTGACGAGGCTTCGTTCAGCTTCCATTAAACAAGGTACAGGGTGTGCCCTCTCAATTGTCACATTGTTTGGTAACAGGTAGCAAATCCCTATCAGGGACTTCGGGCCATAGCAGTAAGGCCGCATACATATTACCGTTGTTCGCTTTGGAGGACAAATGTCTCTGCCACGATGCCAATGTCAAGTGTACACCTGGTGAGGCATTTTAAGTCCTCCTGAGGTACAGGGGCAAAGACGATCATGGAACGTGAATCGCCGAAATGCACTGAGGTTCTGTGCCACTAGTGGTACCCAAGTATGTAAAGATGTACAGTGTATATTCGGATATGTGTATTATGGACTTACGGGGATGGCAGGGGGCAATCGTAAATATACTAGTAGTGTATTGCTTTACAACAATGGCACACTTTGTCCCAATAAAGATGAAGGACTCTGCTACTGTGTCTAGGGTGTAGTTGGAGTATGTCCGGAAATATCATGTGTTTCCGGAAAAAGTAGTTTTGTATGGAGATGGGACAATCACAGGACAATTCTCCACTGACTTATACAACTGCTTGGTGAACAAGAAAAGTATGACCACTACTGATCATCCTCAGCCCAACAGTCAAACGGAAAGGATAAGCCTGGTGATACACGCTTACTTGAGATTATACCCTTGCTATGAGCAGACCATTTGGGCATCTGTGTTAGCCATGACAGAATACCCCTATAACAACCAAAACCATTCAGCAACGCAGATCTGTCCTTTCTATGCCAATTCCAGATTCGATCCACCAATGAATTGGCCAACAGAAATGCATTTCCGAAATGCACCTACTGAATTGTATGTACATTACATGTCCCTACTTCATTGAAATGTATTGAAGCTGTTGGAGGATTCAATGGCACCCATACAAAACCATTAGGACAAGAAAAGAGACTCAAAAGAACCTAATGAGAATGGGGAACTGGTTATGATAAATGGAAAGAGCATTAGAGTGAAATACCCCTTCAAGAAACTGGAGGAAACAATGTATGGTGGGTTCGCAGCTATCACAACTGGGAAGAACTGAAGATATCACCTGGTGAAGCTGCAAGACAGTTAGAAGATTCACCTGACATTCTATGAATCATTGTTAGACTGCCATGGGGGAAAAAATCCGAAGACACAGGTAGTCAAAATCAGGGCCAAGGATGCAGGTTGGGCTATGGAATGTGTTATCATGTGCAAACATTCAAATGACAAGCTGAGAAAACATATCTATGTAGCTTGGTAGGAAGGGTTTTTACAAGATGAAAATACCTGAGAAACGTATAATAATGTGGTGGAATATTCAATAGATTTAAGGAATGATTATTACAGTAAGAGTGTGACAATCAAGCAAGATGGCTGGTTCGAGAAAAAGAATATATTGCATTTGCTTATTTTGTATGTATTTTAGTTTTATATTGTAATTGGAACGATTTCTTTGGTACATTGAGTAGGATCTTTTTCTTTTCTACTTTTCATGACGGAGCACCATTGTGTTCATCGGTTCTAGAATGGGGGTGAATGTCTGGGTTTTCCTTGAACAGTGATAATGATACTTGGTATGCCTATATGCATGCAGGTCATCGAGATACTCTTGGTCTGGTCACTTGATATACATCACACCTATTGATGACAATACCAGGAAGCAAGTGTTATGTCCTTCAGTAGTGAGACATAGGAGTTGTGTGGTGATTGAATAAGCAAGTTTTCTGTTATTGTTGGATCATTAAAGAACATTGAGCTAAGTCTCCATAGCAGTGAAGTTCTCTTCAGCCATGGCCCTAGTTTTCAACCACATTCATTATTCAACAAACTAATGGGACATACCTGATACAGATATGGCAGTTGATAGTCCAAGGCAAGTATTGGCAATGTCTGATTGATCGCCTCAGCTGGGAGGAGTTACCAGTGCATTCCCTGGTCTACAAGTACAACCTCTGCCACAGCAGGACATGACTGAGGTAAGTATGACATTGGCTGATAATACGGGGTCTGAAGCAATGCTGCGGTTTTGTTTGAGATAATAAACACTGCAACATCAGAGTCATATTCGATTCCAGCTGACATCTCAAGTTCTACTTTGCCATAATATCAGTTAGAAGCCGATTTATTCTATGACAGATTCCAAATAGCCTTTGAAGGTGAGAAATTCATTTGCGATAACCACTACTGAGTAGAATTGGCAGTTGTTTCAACTACTGAAATAAATGGAATGCAAGATGTCTCAGTTCAAGTTCTGTCTGACACCATGTCTGAGATGGCATGCAATGATGGATTGGCTGTTTCTTACTAGGAGCATACCAATGGAATACCACATCTGAATACACAGGATAACTGACAGGGATGCATGCCGAGATATTACCGGACACATTTGAATAAGGCATGATGTGACCGCGATATGATTATCATGAGGATTGGTGTCATGGTAGTCAAGTATGGGAGTACAAATCCTCAAAGATGGCTTTAAAGATATGGCATTGATCCTGCAATCAGCACTATGAGCTAAAGCAGCAATTCACAGTCAACAATGTGAATACTGAAGACGATCTAACCTATTATTCAGAACTCTATTTACATACTTTTGATAACATTTGCTCCCTAACTTATAACCGTGAAATGACTTTGTATGAATGGCTTCAGACTGACACACTCTTAAGGCTCACTGAAGAGGAATGTCGAACTCTTCGGTGTTTTCGTTAACCAGTTGAATAGACAAAGTTGAGTCCGGATAATAATTGTGGTTTTCTTTTTCACTGAATCCATCGAAATTGGCTCCGTGGTATATAGGTACCTATGTATTGACTGATTATCATTTAAAGACAATTTCAAAGGGTATTGATACAACGGAGAGAGGTACTTATTGGAAGAGCTGAAGGGAATCATCAATAACAACCTGTCGATCCTAGGTTCCTCTTGAATCCAAGGTCAAGAGGTTTACACTCAGGATAAGACAAGGCCAGACAGAGCAATTTAGACAGGAGGCTGTACTAAATTTATTACATATTGTATTGATTATTGGGATTCAGCACACCCGTAAGATTCTTCACTCCAATCGATGGGCAAATGATAAGTGTGAACTAACAGCTGCAATGTAATCGGTTAAATTCCAGCAAGTACAAGCATGATCAGTAGTCCAAGATGTCACCTATGGCAGATTAGACGTTCCATAACTGTTGAACCACTGCTATGGGAATGTCCCCATGGTTGGCATACTTCATGTTTGATCCTAGGATGAACTGGCTAATTCAACCATAAGCAATCAACCGGACATCCAGGAACTATCGTGATCAGATGGCACACCAGCATACACTTTGCCGTGAGTTCTTAGATCATCCATGGCATACCATCAAGAAGGTCAATGATAAAGGAGCTTAGGTACCTCTGAAGTATTCAGTTGCTGTTCTAGGTATACTAAATGTAGAGAACTTGAAAACTTGATGGCCATTAATGTAATCAGTTGCAAAGCTTCATTAGCCGTTTAAAGTCTGAATGGAGCTCTCGCCCCACTGCTATTAAGCTTGAGTTTCCAACCTGATGGTGTTTTCACAATGCTTTCCATATATCTCTCATCGAACTTTATTAACTTGCCAACAACCCTTTTAGCTCTCTACCTGAGCTGGATTCAAGCAGCCAGTGGAATTAGCTTGGATATAATGTAGAGAGCTACAAGTAAGAAACAATCTAGGAAGTCAAGGAAGTCATGGGCAGCCAGTATAGCAAAGCATGGAAATCAGTTTCTATCTTGTTAACTGGAAGGGGAACCCAGAGGATGGAGATTGGTCTGAGGAACCATATGAGAACTTGTATGATGAAGAGTATTGAAGAAATACCATAGACAGAATCCTCTGGCCACAATGAACAATAGAATCGGACAGTTGAGCTTGTTCCTTTTCCACATAGATGGTTTTTATCGCTTAGCAAAACACTTGTAGAATGTTTTCGGTTATCTGGTCATATGGGTTCATTTTATACAAAATCAAGTGACTGGAAAGATGGATTTGATTTTGATGTCATAAGGGGTGACAAGTTTGTCCAGATTAAGAGAAAGACGTATTTAATTTTAAGGGCACACCGGGTCATGATTGTTCCATGTCATCATGTGGAAAGGAAAGCAGAAGATGGAAGCTACCTGAGTGGCCAACTTTGCTTGCTGCCATGTCTCAGCTGGATATGAGCAACTTGATTGGTTGATTTTGCATATATGTCGTATCTAGACGAAATCAAATTCGTTGATGCATTAATTATCCTTCCCTATGTTCCTACTCAGTGCATTTTGAAAACAGTTCACTTGGGAACACAGAACCAAACTTCACACTGAGGTAAGAATCATTGGGGACATTCAGAGATGAACTCTGTCACAAAGCACGTATAGATATACCTAACCTAATACTTTCGGCATGTGGACGAATACGTTCAGTAGTACCATCCTCAACATAGAGATTAGCAACAATCTCTTGTCTCAGAGAGCCGAGCGATTCAATTCCTTGCCAAATGCAGTTGGAGAATGCACCTCTCAGACTTCAAAAGCCACTCCCTACTGAATGAAGCTCCAGAATATACTGCACCAAATACCAATGGCTAGAAAATACTCTGTGTAGAACAACCAAAGGTAAACAATGCACCAACACAAATTGAGAATCTACTCTCCGCCTTACAAAGTTCGAGAACTCACCACTCTGAACAATGAAGCTAGTGAATTCATCACACCCAACAGCGAAGCTACCCACCACCTAGGCTAGACAAGGCCCCGCTCCAAAACAGCAAAGGTACTGTCCCTTGAATAAACCATATTCCGATGCAAATGATGCTAAAGGAATGATACTACTGGTCCGGAGGAAGCTGCCATGCAGCTGATGTCATACATCATACCAATGGTTTCAGTATACTCTAATAATAGTCAAGACAATACATAGATCATGTGATGGTGACACGCTGTAAATGCAAAGCAAATTGCGTGGGTTAGAAGGTGGTACTGATGCTCTAGAGCAAATCGGAGATTACACTATCTTGGAAGAGTGATGACAATGGTATACATACATACATTGAGTTTCTTCAAGGGCAGAAACGGCATCAACTTTCTCAACAAGGAGAACAGCAGTTAACAATAGAGGCATTACAAACACCTATTCTTGTCATTTATAACATTTTAGAGATTTTCACATCACAAGTGAATCTACAAACCAAGCTTTGATGCTGTCACATATGTATTTTGGATACTCCTTTCACCAGGTCAACCTGGAGTGACACCCCCGGTATGACATCTCCATTGTTCCAGCATTTACACAAGTCCATCTTGCTCTTGAGTACATCTTTCATAAGTTCATTTAGCAGATGTACGGATTTTGGGAAGATAGCCATTGGATATACATGTCCCTGACCATCCTACAGTTACAACAGTAATCCAAATGCAGCACTCGATCACGGTGTTTTGGTGATGCACTCATTCCAATACCCACCTCAGGCCAATATGATGGTTGTGAATGCTATATACAAACATCAACGTGTTCGCTTTTGAGTTGTTTAGCATTAGAACAGTACTGATTTCTTCATTAGTTTAGTCTCATGGTTTATAACTTAGCTTGAATTGCTGCTGAACATTTTGTTGAAATTGTCAAATTGTGAGAATGCTCATACTGATTTGAGTTAGCCTGGTGCTTCCCATTCTGTGACCACAGTTACCTACTCAATATTCATCGGCATTGCTTTTACCCTAACTTTGCTGCCTCAGTACTTTACATCTTTCCGGTTGAATCTGTACTATTTGCCTTTGAAACACATTCCCATCTTCTTGATAGTCTGTATAACCCCACATTTATGCTCCATGTATTCTTTCATATTATTACTGTATATTTGAATATCATCTTGGCATGCTGCACAAAATATGTCTAGGAAAGGCAACAATATATCATTGATAAACTTCTGAACAAAGGTAGATGCAGAAATTATACTGAATGGCATTACCAATGTTCCAAAAGAATAATAGTAGGTTCTGAAAGATGATTTCCTTTTACCTTCATCCACTATACATAGTATATGTTAGTGATATCTTATCTCCAATGTTGTGTAAATGCGGACCTCGAAGTATGGTATCTTGGTTTTTTAAATCAGCCACACGGGACAGTGATTATTGATCACTCTGTCATTCAACCTTTGATCTGCTACCCACACCCGAGGTGCTCCATTTATGCTTGGTGTAAATTGTCCTTCCCCCAAAAATTGTGAGTTGAATGACTGAATAAACTCGTTTCACAGGTTCCTCAAGATCCATTCATTGAGAGCCCGTAATAGTTCTCTAGATGATTGGTAAATTGGTCAGAATGGTGATGTGTATAGTGCTTGTAAGATGATTTTATAATTGTTCTGGAGAAGTACAGGAAACTGTTCAGCTATTATTTTGTGCAATAGGAAGAGTAAATTATGATACTCCTTGAGTATCATTGCCTTGAGAGGTGTCTGGTGTAGGTCGTGTAGCTTCAATATCATATTCATTGTGTATAAGATTACCGAATACTCTATCATCTGATCTCTGTCATTTCGCCACATAGAGGGTAATGCAGCTGAGGCATATATATCCAGTTTTGGCTATTCTAGATCTTCATGTAGTTCTATATGCTCCATCCATACTCATATACCAGAGTGATGATGGTAGTGCTGATGCATGTTGTTGATCTCAAAGTTACTTTTCCTCCTTGGATATTGAATTGCAATATGATGATGTTACAACGTGGAGAGTCCTAATGCTACTGGATACTGTTCTGGCTTGGTAACAAATACTGCAAGCTGTATCTAATGTGTGCGTATCACACTGCCTAAAAATGACATGGTTGTGATGCTTTCTGACTCAGTATGTTGTCAATCAATTACATACAACTCACATGACAAATTCAACATATTTTGTTGAATGATGTGATGGCAAACAATATCTGGATCAATTGATTTCATGCCAGTGGCCCCACATATTAGAACATGTGTTTTGAGTATCGGATCTTCTATTTTCAACATGCACTTCACCCAAAAGTGCTTCATTTCCTTTGCCACTAGGCCCTCATGGCTATATGTGTACAGCATTCAATAGTGCAGATGTAACCAGCAATCTATTGCACAATCGACTGTACCAAGCACATGCATGCATATCCTACAGATGGTGACATTGTAAGTATACATTGAAAACTCAGGATATTGCAGCTTTTGAACCTGCAGCCCTAGATTTGATATCATGAAGGATATTAGTAGTTTGACAATATTTCAATCATGGTAAAGCAGCAGAGGAATTGAGAGATAGAGGCCGAGAGTAGTTACAAATGAGAATGCGATTCATTTAAAGGTGATTGAGGTGCAGAAGGTCTCGGGAAAAGTGTAAATGGAATTATTTGTCACATTAGAAGCAAATATATACTGACCTTGGGTTTCGTCAAGGTTACACAGGCAATATTTTCAGTGATGAGAAAATGTCTTCATAACAATCATCTTTGAATTTGAATTCTTGTCCATTTAAATCATCATAGTAATTTCTCCATAGACTGTGTAGCTGCTATTATACCCTTACAGAATGTCCTGAAATCAATAATCATAATACTTTGCAGGTAGAATTGGAGTTAATCTCCCGGTATTACGAACAGCCATTTGGGTTTATTTCAAATTTTCCAGTAACCTTGTACATTCAGAATAAAACATCTAATGCTCTATCGAAGTAATTTCTAAAGCAAATATGGATACTATCTCACTTGATGCAGCACAGGTAAGATTTCTTGTATTATATGATGTCATGTCTATATTCTAAATAAATCTACTCACCAACCACCTGTGGAGCAAGAACTGAGGGGAGAAAATATACTATTTTGAACTTGTAAACTTGAATAACACTGCAGGAATTACATTCGGTTTGCTACAATATTTGGTAAACTCTGATATTTGTGGATTCAGTGAAGTTCAATTGTATTGAGGGTTCAAGGCTCCAGTATTGAAAGTTCAGGGTCCAGGGTTTAAGGAGATATAAACTTTGAAAGCTAGATGGCTAAAGAGTTGAAAATAGCCAATAGCTAAAAGTGCAAAGGCTGTATGTAAGAGGCTTGATCCAGACCCACCAAGTGTGAGAGAAGTGAAATCTAAAGCTAATTGAGTGATTCATAGCTGGGAGAACAACTGAAGAAAGAAACTTGTCCAATGCCAAATGCCACATTTATAATAAGTGTTGTTGTCCATCAGCTACTGGGTATATAATGCATTTGAACTGCTGCTGTTAGGGGGATACTTTGGTACTATGAACTGGTACGAGTACACCTGTACTTCCTAATCTTCTCTAAATCATAGACAATAGAGTTCCGGATTTCCTCAACCCTTTTCATTCCATCCTCCGGCTTGTAACTTCAATTGCCTAGCTGTCTTAAGTTGGCACTCAGTATAAGGTAACAGATTTATTCTTCTTTGACAAGTCCTGCCTAAGGTATCCATGATTTGTTCTGACAGAAGAATTCATCTGGTTCTGGCAATAACTGTTGGTGTTGGGGATATCGCCAATCTCGATTGTCTCTTCCTTAATTCGATGTTAATGATATGAGTCGCAAATCCCCAATCATGGCCTATCACTCCAGCTAACTACCAAGCACAATTTGCCACAAAAAGATACTGGTTTTCTCGAGGAAAGGATACGTTCCTTTCTAATGTGTATACTATAATGTCAGATTCCTTTTCAGAGGTTATTGTCATACCATAGTGTGAAGGATACTTAATGGTACGGTGCTGCTGTACTGATACTCATATATTGTTATATATATAATAATAGATATAGGTATCATTTAAACTGAATAATGAATAAAGATCTTCTTTCGCTAGTTCGGTTTGCTGACTGTTCGCTGCTAGAGCCTGCTCTGTCATTGCCAGCACAATGTGATCACCTTATAGTCATATTCGAGGGTCTGTATTCTTATCGCCCATACTTCGATGCTATGATTCCGCATAGCTTATAATTGTAGTGTTATCATTGCAATATATATTCTGTACAAATGCAGCTGATATTTGACTACGACGCTGCCCTGAGGTTATCGTGTTCATATGATGTGGTTTTGAACCATTACGCTCCTGATCAATTTCAGGCCGTCCATCGTATTAAATTATATCGAATGACGTATCAGATTGTACTTCAACTTGAATATCTCGCTACTTGTTTGTTCACTAGTTGGAACATTTAAGATTAACACGTAATTCTGCGTAATGGCTAATTTCAAGGTGTTTGATCTTTATAAATACTGTAATCGCAATAGTTTATAATAGCTCATCACCATTAAACGCGTCACCTTAATATGGCTATTTGGTTTGCGTCAGAGATTTAATCAGCGACCAACTGATACTCTGCCAACAAATATTTTTACACGTACATAGGACGTTGCAATGCGTACGCTATCAATTCAATGATCCCGTTTTGCTCCAGGCCCCCTATCTTCACTCAATATCAAAAATGCCTCAGACACTGCATGCTGAGGTCTCGACCTTCTGTAGACCATGGAGTGCCGCAGCTGTTCTCACAGCTTACCGTGTGAGTTGTAGATCCCTCTTTATCGAATATTGCATTATCGTCTGCTGCACACCTAATTCTGCATAATTGCAACTTAACTCTGTATTGTCCCGCTGGATAAAGTATTGTAATCATGGCCAATCATTATGTGCACCGTTGAATGTTTTTCACTTCCCAGTTATGGCAACATTATGGCTTCATCATATGTGAATCCGCTAGTACGAAAGTAACATTGCTAATTGTTCGAGAAGCTGCTCAAGTATAATCCCACGAAGGATTACTTGACTGACAAACATGTTCTCATAATCGCAGATAGGTGTTTTGCACATGATCATTGTAGTTTGTCACATGTATCTGCTTCAATCAAACATGTATCATTACCACTATTATGGGATAACTCCAAACAGCTGCAATCTTTGTGTACCATTGTTGCATCATTAGAATGTTCCCAGTCAACCACGATGCATTTCATCGTAAACTTTATTCTTTCCCTACTAATCCTGATTGTGGAAATTCAACATCTTTATCTTCCCAATCAAAATATGAATTCGATGTCTTACCTAATCACTCCTTTACTTGTCACCAATCCCCACTCTACCATCCTTCTGCACTTTGTTCACCCATCACAGTAGCTCCCACTGTCCACTGCTGACTACCTATGAGCATCATGACCCGGGCATTCAATGTTGATGATTATTGTAGGGGGCGATACCGATGTGTCCATCGATGTTGATTGCTGGTTCCCCACTTTACTCTCAGTCACTGCTCCAATGTCCAACACACAGTGGCTACCACTGCAATAGCCTGGAATACTCTATCCATTCGACTTCATACACCTCTTCACCAACCACTATTACAAGAGGTGGTGGTTCTTGGTCTTGATATGAAAGTGAATCTTCAGTGGCTGGTCCCAAAGGAGATATCAGTTAGACATGATGAATGTGTAGCTGGTTGGGAAACTGTATGCAATAGGATCAGGGACAGATAAATTCGGGAAATTGGAATAGCCTGATGTGAATGTAGTCAGGCATCATAATTGGCCTGTTGATTGAGATATATGTCGGGACAAGCTAATACGTATGTGTGTTTATGGGCTATGATTCCTTTCGTTAGGACTTGTTGAGTAGTTCTAACTGTATGATGAGCAGCATTCTCATCATGGTTGTGAGTTCACTAAACTATAACTCGTCTTCCCTGCCTGGTTTGATCAATATGATGCACACATCTTCAAAATGTATGTTCGCTGCATTACCACACAACTTGTAGTATAGTAACCAGTGGATGTTCCTTCATCAGCCAGCATATATGGATAGAAATCTGAATACTGCTGGCTATCATGGTCATATGCATCATGATTGAAAACATCAGCACAGGTCAGAGAATTATGCAAATACACATATCCAGCTGGCAAATTGACAATTTCAGACGCTTAAAGTCAGGAACTGTTACCACATGGTCTGGTTGGAATTCCGGGTAGAGGTGGCGTCAGCTCGGAAGTGGACTCTCTGCGTTGGGTTGAATTCAGGTGCACCTGTGTATTTCCCTCTCGAGAATGTCTGCGAATTTTTTTATTTGCTATTTTGGCAAGGAAGGCATGAGTCTGGATGGTTTTGACAGTGCATTGCTGGATGCCTCTCCATGACTGCCTTAACCTTTTAAACCCAGGACACTCAATACGATGTTTCTTTCCTTGTTGGGCTTCTGCATGAGGTTACTTCATCAGATATTATGTTGCTCAATTGCAGCACGTGAAACCCCTCCTTTGGCCATTTGGTCCACATTCATTGCCAGGCACTTGTCAGACTGTTCCAGCTGTACCCGACCTTCTTGCCTTGACATAATAGCAAACTTGATGACAACCTATTAAAAATGAATTGCTGCTTCAACTCGATATGATTTGGCAATTACCTTAACCATGTACACTTCGGGAGACTCCGCTAAGGTGAATACAGCCAGTTTTGTTCAGTCACAGGTATCCCCACCATGAACGTTGTCTGGAACATTCCCAGAGCTCACCCCATCATGATGATTGCATTTGCGGACTGTGTGGATAAATACCTTGATCCACCCTGGAGGTTGATCGTGACTTGCAGCAATACACGTAGACTGTACCACTTTCTGGAAACCACTCATTCCATATACCGTGAGTGGATCCTCTTTAACCATGATACGGATATACTGGTATCACTTTCAATGCTACATCATATTCTTGCTGCCTTCCGTCTTATCAACAACATTTCAATCTTCATCCAGGGCCATTTTTCAGTGGCTGCATAGGCTGTGTCATGGTGGCCTAACTGGTGACTGCATTCTTGTGGTGCAAAATTGAGTGCCATAGTGGTTAAAGCGTCTTTGGATTGGCTTCAATTGAATCTGCTGTTTCCTGGCTGAGCTGTTTGTGTTCGCTGAATCTGGTGGGGTGGAATTGAAACAGATGATCATATTGAAATGAAGTGGGAAGTTCTGATGACGATATAATTAGGTTTATGTTAGAATGAATTCAATTGCAGCGAACATTTACATTATACTCGAGATGAATGCTGTTGGGTAGGGATATAAAATGCAGTTTTGTCCCATGGTCCTGCAGTTGGGAATCAGTTTGCCTTATATTGTTCATTGGGCTTTGGGGATTACTAAAGCAGTACAAAAGCTGAAATCCCACGATTGTCAGATATCAATTGCATACTCTTTGATGGAAATGAAGTCTGTTGATGTGTGTCTTACTTAATCCACATAATATAACACAAAACTAATGCTACAATCATGTCAGATTAAATGGTAAGCCAAACTATTTCCATTTTTTTGATAGTTAATACTGAGATTTTGCTCAGTTCAAGATGATCAAATGTACTACCAACCTTGACAGATAAGACGCCAGTTGCCTCCAGATTATCCATCACTTCCAACACCCAACATTTAGCCGACCAACAAAGTCAACACAAGCTACAATGGTCAATGACCTGAAAATGAACACTTCGTTACTTCCTCCAGGCAAAGAGACCAAATAAACCAACCAGTCCCTATGAAGTAATGATTTAACCGATGAAAACAAGAATGGTTGTGAAGCGGAAAAGTCTGAGCTGCTGGACCATTACCCAGCTCATGATCATTAATATTGTTTACAGCTGAGAAATGGTCAGAAATACTCTTGTCAAGTGGTGATGAGAATGACAAACAGATCGAGGATTATGGTGAGCAAGTGACTGCTGGTGCAGAAACAGAGTTGAAGAAACCCTGGCCACATTTAAACAAGTGAAGAATAATCAGAGGAATGATGAATGCACAGTATTGACAATCAGGGAGCCAGAGATACGGTCTGAGCAGATGATCATTAGTGTCTAAGACACTCCGAACTATCCGGCAAGTTCCCCGAGTTGGGAGGCAAGAGTTATTCAAGATGATGAAGAGATAGAGTCTGGCATGCTAAGCAATGATGATGAACCTGGCTGGGTGATGGGAACCATCTCCAACTTGTCACAACAGCCCATGGAGAGGTATCAGAAGCCGCAGATGAAGATTGACCAATTGACACAACCAGGATCTCAGGACGCAGTTGTCTACTTCACTACAGGAGATATCATGTACAGAACATCCAAATTCAGGGTTCCAGAAGTCATTATCCTGCCAATGAATAATGATGCAACTGAACCTACACCCACCTAATTTGCAGAGTTGAAGGAGTGTTTTAATAACCGCCCAGGGATATCACCAAGACCACAAAGGTCATCTTGTCCTGCTAGCAGCCGTAATGGCTAAGTCCTGGGAAGCCTCAGTTGAACACAGATTATGTCAGTATTGCGCCCCACAGCAAGTGGAATTCATCACCGATTCAGAAACCAAAGCCTGTTGAATCTGTAAGGTTTTACCTTCCCATAGGGCCTCCCTAGCTAATCGCCACAATGTAATTAGATTTGGACAAAGACGTAGTGATGGCTCCTGTGTCATTGGTGGAATCTACAGACACATTGTCATTATTGATGTGATATCTAGTTGAAGAGCCATTGGGGTATCAATTTTGCTATATGCTAGCTTACTCTTGATTTCAGTGGCCAAATTGTGATACTCGATAATTGGTCTGGAGATGCGCAAGGGTCCACCACACCATACAAAGGTTTAGCAATGTTAGTGGTTGTCCCTTTGCAGCAGTAATGATACATATTGATTGGAGCAGGTACATGTGACAAGGTCTTGACGTCGTTCACATGCAAAGCACCTACCTGTCAATACAATAATATGTTGGTCAGTCAACTGAACCTGTGCAGGATGACACATGAGCCACGTGTCGATCAATTAGTGATAGCTACGGCTACACGAGCAAAGTCAAATTGGATGAGGCCATTATGTCACCTTTACTGGGAAGTGAAAAATCTTCAGCAGTGTGCATAATTATTGGCCACACCTATTAATCCGTATCTAGCGGGACAACACTTAGTTAACTTACAATTACGCAGAATTACGTGTGCAGCAGACAATAATGCATTATGCAATAATGCGTGATCTGCAGGCTCATGGGCAAAGCAGTGAGAATAACAGTGGCACTCCCCGGTCTACGGAACATCAATACATTCGCATGCACTCCCTGGGGGATCAACCAAATTGCCCAAAGATGAGAGGCCAGAAGTAAACCGGTTTGATCGATTTCAAATCGCATTCTTTGAAATGTCATATTCATCTGAATATTATTTTGATGTGTCATAGGCTACACTAGCGCAGTGTCGGTTGTTCGCTAAATAAATCTTTGATGAAATGCTGACTACCCAGATTAATGGCGATGCAATCAATAGTGAAGAGCCGTTAAACTAGATTGCGATAAGCACTAATAGAACTAATAGGACTATGGTCGTCGGATGTTCTAGACGCTGAACGAATGGGAAGCAACAAGTCATACACGATGGTACAAGCTGGCTGTACATGAGTTTGATATCATGATCATTAGGATGGCCCTACGGGGGACGTAATATCCGAAAATCAACACATGCATGAACACGATAACCCCAGGGATTTCGTGGCATTCTCTCGCAGACACACTGGTTGTTTGTGAGATCAGCCATCAAGCAAGAATGGTGTACTGATGGAAATCCGAAGGCAAGCTTGACATGAGGAACCGATTATAAACAGCTCACATCATCCCCGAAGATGAGAAGAACCAAGCTCAAGCAGCATTCTACAGTCTGAAGTTACCAGCAAAGAAAATATTATTAAGAATTCTATCTACCTGGATTCAAAATTACTTCCATATTTCAGTTACGTGAATACCCTTTATATGTGTTCATCGAGACTCAAACATTCCCAGTACTCACCCCAGAGGGTCGTCGCATCATTCGGAGATCAAATACAATACTACAACGAGTGGGGTTTTTGCTACATCTCCCGCGCAGTTTCGTACTTGGCCAGTACTGGAGTGGTTGGACATGAGGTCCAAAGAAACATCACTACCGGTATGTCGCCTTACGAGGAGTGGTCCAAAGAGTGACCATGGCCCGACGAAGGAGAGTGGTAAGCTCTGAATTTTTGAAGAATACGAGATAGAGTCTGGGACGACAAGGAGAATAGCAGAAGGAGATAGGCGGTTGTATTGAGTCTAATAAATGATGTATTGATTTTTGGGACTTAAAATACCCCAGTAACAAGGAACACAAATTCCGTCAGGAGTCAGCCAATATGCTAAACCCCTAATTGCGAATTAATGTTCTGCAAGATAGCACCTACCATATTTGAGATGAAATTGACTAACAAATTAATGTGAGTGATGTCAAACAACTCAAAGACAGAAAGGTGAGTGCTCAATAAGAATTGTTGTAAATCACTACCATCATGCGGCATTCATTCATGTATCCAACTTCATCATGTTCCGCACAGACCTGGTGCAAATGTTTGTGTTATTTGCAACTGAGTTTGGTAAGTCATGGAAATGGAGCGGCTGGTGCTGGATTAGGAATGGTGAGTAAGTCAAGCTATATTGATCAATAACGAGTGAAATAATCAACATGCTATATGTTGCTGGCTGAAAGAGGACATATGCAATAGAGCCACATCATCCCTCACTTATATAACCTGCGTTGATGATGATCAGAGATTGACAGGTGTGAAAGCTTCATGATGCAAACGATAATAATTGGAAATGCATTGCTGCATAACATTATTGAGTATACAATTCGTTACATCCAGTGATTCAGTGTACGAAGTCTATTTGATGTGTTTAATGTGAGTGGCAACTGACTGTCAATGATTGTTTGTCTTTGACATTTGACAATCAAAGCTGTGCATTCATAGATACCTCCATAGTTGATGTATAGGTTGCTGTTATTGCCGAAAACCTTATTGACACTATCATTACATGTTAGGGGTTTCCCTCTAATAGTGATAGGGGCACTTGGTAATAGGTGTGGATGTATCTCACAATGCACGCATTACATGTTAGGCCCCGTGGTATACCCTTTAGCAGGGGTTCATTCTGCTCCCGGGAAGACTGCCGACAGCTGAGGCTGGCAAGTGTTACTGCAATACCAAGCCTTCCTGGGATGATAGACAAGATCATCAGCAGTGCTAGTGTTTCTATCTTCTTTCACTTTCTAGAAACAATGAGTGACATACATAGACATATGCACAGCAGTCAATAGTCAATATGGAATTAGGTAGGGTTTCCACCCCTACTCATAACAGGCCAGAACTCGGTGGAGCACGTCCCAGCCCTGAGCCTATGCAT
>Ga0307515_10002109_pt1 | contig 43605 bp, 49 predicted proteins | sample 17_EM_MG_FD_194513 | JGI IMG/M metagenome (GOLD analysis project Ga0307515, IMG submission 194513) | Populus trichocarpa ectomycorrhiza microbial communities from riparian zone in the Pacific Northwest, United States - 17_EM | ecosystem: Host-associated > Plants > Roots > Unclassified | place... | reverse complement strand
CTGACCATGATGCAAGATCCGTGAGCATCTTCTCCATGCGTACCATGTCAGACTCTGTTGCTCCAAAGATTAAGCCCTGCTGCACCCACGATGTCACGGGTAAAGATATACAGTAACCGCCCGATGACGGTGGATGACGGTCGATATTCCGTCTTGAAGAAGGACGGGACGGTTGAGAACACTGTTTCAGCAAAATGGCGAAGACATTTGCAATTCACTGGATGGCAATGGAGGATGGAACGTTCGTGTCTTGGTTAGTGGTGACATTAGAAAGATGCATACATAAATCCCAGATTCCGTTGAACGTACGTGAGCTCAAATAGTGAAATCTGCTATTTCCGCCGAACTTTGTATTACTGATTGGTTTTGTAGGTGACATGGCAGCCCAACGTGCAAAAACTCGAGATTATATCGTTCGTGTGTGCTATGAAATCGTCAAAAGATGCAGTCACTACCGTTTAGTGAGGTGCAAGTACGGCGCCACTGACTGGGACCATTTTATTTTTACCACTTTGCACACAGGTCTCACAAGGTTAAAGTTGCTCGGCCATGATTTGGAGATGAATGAGCAGCCAAAATTCGATTCTATTAGAATGTTGGATAGCATCATTAAAGATATTGCAAACATTTTACACGCATTCAAGTAGAGCTCAACAACACTACGACAATCGGTCGCCCTCACCCAGTTTGCGTTCCTGTAGAAGACTGGTTAAAGGAATTCGATCAATGTTTGAATAGTGTTGAGGGCTTAAATCTGGAATCGTATTCGACGAGTCATGTGCGGTTGGAAGAGACGACATTGAATACCGTAATCTGAGACAACGATAGCCTGCGAATTAGCATTCTCGACGGATCTCCCCCAACAAGACATCTACATTGTGATTTGTCCGTATGGGGATATGGAAGCCAGTTTCACAACCGCGACAAGCATTAGTGCACCATTCTTGGTTTCATCCTATGCATTACGGGTAGCTTTATGTGTATTTCGGGACCGTCCTGGACCGAAGTCACCTATGCATCCCGGGCTAGACGGCGCAAAGTGCTACCTACATCTTCAGATTCAGAAATACATTCTCAATATACTGCACAGCGGTACAGACTTGTCATCTGTAAGGCTTACGATCCTACTGCATTCACTATAGCACAGAATGCATTCCATGCACAGGGAACAAAGATTCCCGACGATGGCAACTTTGAAATCTTCCTAGGCTGGAGGTGGTGAGTGATGACTATGAATGTACCCCAGCGATGCTGCTACCTTGGTGCCAGAGGCGAATACAAAAATGAAGATGGAAGTCAATAAGTATGTAATTGTCGCATATCCAACCCCGCAAGAATCTGAATTGAAATGTGGAATATGCAGTTGAATTTAAGGCACAGAAAGTAAACCGAGGGAGAAGATGACTGAGGCTTGTCAAAACATGTATGAACGATATAGCAATGATGCAATCGATGAAATCCATCGCTCTAGCCGCGCTACCAGCTGCGGATTTTGCAACAGCTTAGTCTGTGTGGAACTAGATTGAGGATTCCGGAATTTGGGGCTGCTACAGAATGGAGTTAGCGAAATGCCAACTAACATCACTCTCACAACTGCTATGCAACATATCACAAAAGTATTGCGAGATGCCGCTGTAAATGTTGAGAATACAACAGCTGCGTATCGAAATCACTCTGCTTGTGCTGTCATATTCAGGGACGCGGTTGCATTGCTTCAGACAGAGATTAGAAATTTGAGATCTCTCATTTTGGCCATGTTTGTGCAGGAGCCGCGAGGAAACAGGAGGGTCTCATGGAGATCAGCATTGCCTGATTGTCGCAGATTAAATTTTCAAACCCTCTATAGCTAGACGTACAGGTCAGAACATCATTTGCACTGGCTTGGACAATGTAATTTCATCTAGAACGCTTGTAAGGAAACCTGTGGCACAGTAGGAGACAGAGTTTGAATTTGCAAGTGATTATGACAAAGCTCTATTATAGTAGCAAAAGCCCGGAAAGTATAGGACGGAGCTAGAAGTTATTATAATAGGTCTATTGTGCAAAACCTCTCACTGGCTCAACTGAACTTTGACTAGATGACACGGACAAGAACTAAAGTGCTAGCGCAAATACCCGAGCTACTTTCAATGGAGAAGTGCGACCAAGCGGTGATGGACTTCCGTGAGGTCATAGAGGTCGGGAAGTTCCCACGCCGCGGAACAGAGCAGAGGTCTACTAAGCAGTTTTGGGTTGATTTCTGACGCCTCAGGTGCAATCATTAACTTGATTTCGTTTTGATTTGTTGAAGGAGAAGGAACAAGGATGGAAGCAGGGGAGTTCCCCCACCTGGCCGGCCATCCGGAGGGGGAGGGGAATTACATACTGCCATACTCTAGTTAAAGTGAACGCAAAATGATACAAACTAGCAAAACTAAAATGTTGGCGGCTCCGCCGCTCAACCCTAACCCAACACCGCACTCAAAATCCGTCCAACCAAAATCGCTAGAAACTAGCCGTTGATTCTGCCTGGCCAATAGCCACCTATCATGAACTGGATCGAACCGGATCCCAATCAGCTAAACCTGCATTGCGAACCGCTCCAAGCTGTGCGGTTCACAAGCGCGAATCAGTCCCGAATCGCACCGGCTTCCGTCCGGACTATCCGTCCTGATATCCGTCCAAGACTTTTTGCCGCGATGTAGACGCTGGTGAAGGTTTCCATTGACACCAAAGAAACTAGTTCCATACAAGTACATAAATACTACAGGGCTGCTTCCTCAATCATTTTCCTAATATCCTGACTTTCAACTTCCGCCTCACTCTCACTACCTGTGAGATCTACTGCCACCCTTCCTCCTGTATACCCATCTATCCAGTTTCGCTCCTGTGTGTCCAAGGCACACAGATCTACTGGTACTTCCTGGGAACCATCTACTGGTGTCTTCCGCTGTTGTATCTTAGCAGTAGACCTCTTCTTGCGTGGTTGGTATATCTCCAAACAAGGGGGAGCACTGCAGAGGGGCCCGGACATATGTTTAGAAATGGTGGCAGCACGCTTCAGTGCTTTAGCTCTTACCATGCCCTGACGCTGCCGCAATCTGCTTCCCTCACTGTCAACTCCGCTCATCTCTTCAAAAATTTCCTTCCGTACTGCATCCCCTGTAATTTGCCTTCAGTTTGCCGGCTTTCCATAATGCACACATGAATACACTCGTCTCTGTTGCTGAGGATCCCATTGTGTCTCGACTACCGCAAAACCATTTGCAAAGGCATACTGTTGCACACGCTGGAATGCTGTTGAGGCATCTGAAAACTGAACACCAGTCTCTGGTAACTCCACCTGCCCAGCAAATTCTTCAGCTATCACTTGCTGAATCAAAGCTTCGGTTGCAGGGTCCGCTGGAACTCTGATTGAAGTCATATTGCTGATGAGGTATTGACTTGGATGTTTGCTTTAATACAGGCAGCAATTGCTTCTTGTCATCGAAGAGGATATCCAGCAGGACAGCGTCTTCTCTTCTTGTTGTGAGACACCGCTAGGCCTCTTCTTTGAAGTCATCGCGGCAAAAAGTCTTGGACGGATATCAGGACGGATAGTCCGGACGGAAGCCGAATCGCACTGGGAACTGCCGGCCCGAACCGGATCACTACCGAACCGTTGCGAACGCTGCATCTGCATCCAATTGATTGACGGACAATGCGATCGGTGGAATCACGAAGCGACTGAAGCATAGCCTGTTCAATGGGAATAAACCGGTCTTCGTGGAACTCCTTATTGAGCCGGTTTGTCACGGCTGACTTCGACGCTGCACATGGATTCACATGGATTCGTGTAGAGGTAGCGGAATCGGGCTGGTTGTGAGAATGTCCGCTGCTGAGATGCGAGGGAGGGGAGGGAGATTTTGGTGCTTCTGATGATGACGCAGTCATGTTTGACATTGTGGTGTATGAGCACGAAGAATAAAATTGGATACATTCACAGATGTAAGGCTGAATCGTGCTCGGCTATCGGTGGGGTCTCCCGCGTGGGGGCTCACTAGAAATATGTTAGCGGGAATGCGACAAGGATGTGCTGACTCTCGGGACAGGGAAAAGCTCGGACACCCCTGTTTGGGCGGATGTATGCACCTGGCCGGAAAGTATCAAGCACCTAGCGCAAAGTGGGTTAAGTATTAACGATTGCTGATCTACAACAGGAGGTACGTGGTGCACCGACAACTGTGTTAGTACCACTTCCGTCGTCACTCTCCTGCTCTCACAGCAGAAGTCAGTCCCCGATCCGGTGTATCCGAGTCCCTTTTTCCTTCTCCAAGTAATCTCCGGCAAGGACGACATGGATCTTTTGGCTTGAATGCTAGTTCGGTTCGCTCTATCATCCGCAATCTAACCGGGTTACATCGGATCAAAGTTTCCTTCCTCGCACAAACGACAATCACTGCAACCAAACTTCGAAGATAGACACCTGAAACACTGCAAATGCAAACTTGGATGCTCGTACTCTGAAGAATGTCCCCCCTCACTCCGCTGATACTGTCGGAAACAAAATCCAGATAGCCTCCCACTCCTTTCCTCTTATCTTCATCTTTTCGCGGTACCAATTATGTGTTAGCTGCCTTGACTTTTCCTTCTTCCTCAAACTTTAAAACAGTGCGCTTCCAATGGCGCCACATTAATCACATGCTCTCTTCAATGCCGGGGAGCCAACCCTTACCCTGGCTAGACGACGGGAGTGATTTCTATCGTGGATGTGCAGGGCTAGAAGTGGTGGTTGAGAAGCAAATTAACAACAGCGATGAGGAAGGATACGGGGGCATGAGCCGGGCATCACCGGGGGAAGGGGGGATGGCAGATTGTGCATCCCATCGGCAGGACTAGGTGACAATGGGTATAATACCACTGAAGTAGCTGAACCCATTGAGAAATGTGCGGAGAACCGCCTGACCACTCGATTCGACTCACAATCATGTCTCCGAAACCTCAAGTACCAACCTCGAGCATCTCCGAAGCTTTGAGAACCGACCTTAAGCACCCCGAAGTCTCGAGAGCTAACCTCGAGCGTACTGTTGACTACTTCGTGTGGACTACGCCGAAAGAATACCGATTGCGAGATCCTCCGAAGCTTCTAGTACCGATCTCGAGCTCCGTATCGGCTACTCGTTCTTTTGTAACTCTCTAAGGGAGTTGGAAATGTGCTTTTCTTACCTTCTCCCCATACAAAGGAAAAATGAAAAGGCACCAAGAGGTGCTGGAACTCGTTTTCGTGCAATTTTCAAAGTTCTATTGCCTTTTATTGCGTTCCCTTTCAGTTTGCGACATTTTGAACATGCTAGACTCACACCAAATGTGCCTGAAAACTATGACATTCTACGCTGTTCTTTTGAAACGACGCATTCTCAAGTCCCAGGACCACACTAGCAGTGCCTTTATTTGTGTCTCTATGTGTATGTATCTTTCTGCCGCTGAAGGTAGCAACAGAGGATAGATTTTGCTTCTCAATCGGCTGTTCACCTTCCTTCCTTTTACAACACCCATCGCCAGTACTCACACTATCTATATACCAAACCACCACCACCACTGTCACCGCCACAATCGCACCGCTACCAGTCTCACACGACCCTAGGCTATACCAACACCTGAGACATCTACACCAGAGTCTCGGGCAGCCAGTATTCCTAAGCGGCCAGGCCGGCATGAGCGGCGGCTTTTAAATGAGGGCCAGCCTGCAGGCTTTTCTTGGCAGCACGAAACTTACACAGCATATTGTGCTCGAAAGATACTCTGCTGCCTACAGTAAGAAAGTCCCCAAAGTACGAAACATGCACCATATCCAACACATCCATCGTAGCCCAGTCATTGCCGCATTCCATCCATCAACCAGACCAAGGCTTATGCAGGCCGATGCAGGCTTTTTAAATTACGTACAGGCTAGGTGGCTTTTGATTCAGGTTTGGCTGGGCCGCCACTAGCGCAGGCTTTTAGATTAGAGGCCGCCAGAAAGCCGGCTGGGCTGCTTAGGAACATTGGGGGTAGGAGGCAAAATATACAAGGCTGGAACCGACAATGGCGGGGGTGTTAAGATGCTGAGTGCGTTGAGGGACGCAGTGGAGTCTATGCTCCCACTAGTGGTTGGTGTTTCAGTTACCGCATTGGGAGTGACGAGGGTCTTAACTGATTTTAGTACTTGAATGTGAAAAGCGCGACAAGGCGCCGAGGACAGGTACAGAGAAAAGCCACTCGAGACAGATGGCACAGAAGAGAAAAATCATAGGGAGAAATGGCATGGGAAGATAAGGCACGGAGATAGGCACTGGAACAAAAGGCACTGTGGAAAAAGTGACATTAGAAAAGCATTTTGTACTGCGCCATTTCTACGGTGCATTTTACTGCCATACAAAGGAACCCCTAACGAAATTCTTGTACTTCAATACCTTTTAATTTGGTATAGAAAAATGCACAGTTCTATACCTTTCCCAGTGCCTTTATAGAATCATATTTCCGACTCCCTTCAAGGATCTCCTAGTTCAAAAACCATCTGCAAGGCCAATTGTACTGCGGGATGGGTTTTGTTAACTCAGGGTTTAGCCCGAAAGTCATTCAAATGACTAGAACGGTCTGGGATGAGGTTAGCGATGGAGTGAGTCCTCAAGTTGTGTCAAATATGTGATCGCATCATACACATAGACGTGTTCACTGATTGTCACTCGCCAGGTTCGCTTAAAGTATTGTTGAAATACTGATTGCTAGAAGCTTGATTCAACTATCTAAGAGAGCCACAAGGCCATAAATATACGGTACGAGCACGTACGTACTCATCTAAATGCAGAGGCGGCTGAGCTATGTCAGCCCGTATCAGAGCTATTCTGTCAGCCCGTATCAGAGCCAGCCCTGTCAGCCCGTATGAGAGCCAGCCCTGTCAGCCCGTATGAGAGCCAGCCCAGTCAGCCCGTATAAGATCTATTTATGCAACACTCCCCCCTCTTGCTACGCTCTGTGGAGCAAGAAACAAACTTACAAACAAACATGATGCGCTACTTGTGATTCCCATAGTAGCCTCCTTAAAACCCTGCTTGAGAAGTGAGCAGGGAAAGAGTACTACCGTAGCCTTAAACCTTAAATTGACCTCCAATTACCATAAACCCTTTGCTTTCGTGAACTTCGTAGGCTTATCTTTCGTAAGTGGTTTCGTGAGTATATCTGCCACATTCCCGTCTGTGTGTACGTAGGAGTAGTTGACTATTCAGCGTTTGTGCAAATCTTGACTGTTGTGATAGCAAACGTCAATGTGCTTAGTCTGAGCCTTGATGATTCCCGTGGTGATTAGAGTGAGAGCACCGTGATTGTCGCTGTTGATTGGCAGCGGTGGTGAGTCTCTCTGAGAAGCGTGAATATCCTTTTCCAACTGGAGTAACCATTTCGCTTCTCTGGAGGCCTCCGAACAGGCGATGAACTCGGCCTCGAGAGTTGACAGGGCGATGAGGCCTTGCTTCCGAGACTGCCACGAGACTGCTCCATTGTTTGCAAGAAACACATGGTCTCGCTGGGATTTGCTGTCCGCGCTGTCTTTGGCCCAAGCGGAATCCGAGTACCCTCCGAGACTATTGCTGATGTCGATGCTGACGCCGATGCCGATGCCGTTTCCGGTGAAGTGTAGTCGAAAATCAGCTGTAGATTTAAGATACTGGAGAACGCTCTTGGCAGCGGTCATGTGACTGGTGAATGGCCGCGAGTTGTAAAGAGAAAAGGCAGCGACTGCATACAAGATATCTGGCCGAGTTGCAAGTGCTGCGTACATTAGTGATCCCACGACTGCTTAATAGTCTGTGATATCTTCCTGTTCTAGTTCCTTCTCCCCCCGATGATAGGCCGAGTCCAACTTCACATTGGGATGCATGGGCGTCGAGCCACCGTGAGCATGCTCCATGCCGAATCGTCTGAGAATTGTGGCGATCTAGGCTTTCTGACCAAGACTGATTCCGCTATCATCGTGGTGGATTTCGATGCGGAGGAATTGGCATGCGGGGCCGAGGTTCGTGATGTTGTACTTTGCTGAGAGTTTCGCTTTGACTTCGATCGCGGCTTTGGTAGTAGCCTCCGGATATGACACAGAGATATTGTCGACATGCAGAAGTATGAGAATACCGTCGCTGCGGAGATAGAGGTTGGGATCGGCTGAGGACTGTGTGAACCCAAGAGAGAGTAGAAAGGCATTGATATCGTCATGCCATAGCCGTTCAGCTTGTTCAAGGCCGTAGAGAGCTTTCCTGAGTCTGAAAATGATCTTTGGTGCGTTAAGGCCCTCTGGCCATCCTTCTGGCAAAGTCATATAGATGTCATCATCGTCGATTTCGGGGTTTAGGAAAGCGGTAACTACATCCAAGTGGTCCATATTCCACCCGTATCTCCCGATAAGAGAGACGAGATACCGAAACGTAGTTTGCTTCCCAACAGGGGCATAAGTCTCACTGAAATCTGTCTGCTCGTATCCCTTTAATACAAGCCGTGCTTCCCGGGAGTTGACAGCGGAGAAGGTGTTATTGAGCAGGATCGATGTGCTTTCTTCCTCCATGGCTCTTTTCCAGTGTTCTCGTTGAGGGCTTTCCACAGCTCCCGCGTAGCTGAATGGATCTCCAGTGGCTGCGGCTGCAGATGCCATTAGTGCTTCTGCGGAGGCTTTACCTTGACTTCTTGTGACACGACTCCCTATCGGCGGAGCTGGAGCTGGAGATGCCGGCGGTACTTGGCTTGATTTCTTGATTGCTGCTGCCGAACGCCGGGCAGTCTGATCCTCTCGGTGGAGGCGCCGGCTGTGGGCGTGGTGTTCTGCATTTGATGCCAAACGCCGGGCAGTCTGATCCTCTCGGCAGAGGTGCCAGCTGTGGGCGAGGTTTTGTGAGTCTGCTGCCGAACGCTGGGCAGTCTGATGCTCTCGGTGGAGGCGCCGGCTGTGGGCGTGTTCATCTTCCTCGTCATGAGCTTCATGCAGGTGGGATTTCGATCACTTACCTATCTCCGTAGGTTTACTATCTTGTCCTCGGAGAGGCTCATCTCCGGTATCTATTTCGTCGATATATTCCTCATCTTCTGGTAATCCAAATATGTTGACCTCATTGCTTCCATGCTGACACGACATGTATGCATTTCTTTCTTCGTCGAAGACGACTTCTGATTGCGCTTTCACCATCTGGAATTCGGGATCCCATATCCTTCACAACGTTTTTGAATCGTCTGTGTAGCCTACCATCATTCAGGGCTTTGACCTTGGGCTGAACTTGCCGTGGCGGTGTTGATCTTCGGGAATGAGTCTACTGGCATAGCATCCGAATCGATGTAGGTTGTGGACAGAGGCTTGATACGATATTTTGTTGCCGTCAGCATCGTGCGTTGGTTTGGCAAATCCATGCAACAATTCGTATGGTGTTTTGTACGGTGCTTGATAGCCGTCGTTGTCATTTTTTCTTTTCAGGCCTTCATTTGGTGATCTGTGATGGAGATAGACTGCGGTATTGACTACTTCTCCCCAGACCTGAATGGGAGCCTGGGAGTTGATCATCATCACCCGGGCTTTTTCAGTGATCGTACAGATCATTCTTTCCGCAACACCATTCTTATGATGAGCATATGGAGGGCATGGCTCATGTGTAGTAGCGCGGGCCGCGAGGACATATCGGAAAGTCTTATTGTCGTATTCTCCCCGGCCATTGTCGCACCGGAATAGCTTGATCTCGTATCGCATTGAGCCTACTCGGGCCTGAAATGACTGGTAGGCGGAGGTGCAGGTCTCGGCTTTCGTATTTGGGAGCAGCTATACGGATGTGTACCTCGTGTAGTCGTCGATGAATAGTATATAGTATCAATTGTCTCCAAGGGTCGGTGTAGAGAAGGGACTGCACACATCCGAATGTACAAGTTCACAGGGCTTGGTGGTGCGCTTGACTGGCACTCTAATGAGCCTTTGCTTGTGCTTGGCCTGGATGCAGACTGTGCACATAGAGTCATCATGTGTATATCCGTCAATCAGAGATTTCATGGCGGTAGGATTCATATGGGCTAGTCGTGGGGGCCATAGTCTTGACTCTGAGGTGGTAAGAGACTTCCGAGTGGACTTAGTTTTGGCTGCGATAGGTGCTTTTGCTGACTGGATTGTAGGTTCGATTGTAGGCTCGATTGTGGGCTCTGCGGTTATAGGCTTGATTACAGGTTCTGCGATTATAGGCTCGATTGTGGGCTCTGCGATTATAGGCTCGATTTTAGGTTCTGCGATTAGTGCTTGTGGAAGTGAGCTTTCTCTCTGTTTCTCTCTCCCGTTCTCGGTAGTCGATGATAGGAGTGCGGTCGCGGGGACTATGACATATATGCCATTGATTAGTTTTCAGGTGAGGGTGCAGGAAGATGGCAAAGTTATGGAGCATTTACCGTTCCGAAATATAGTTGTATGCCTGCCCAAATCCAATTGGTTGATCGATAAAAGGGAAAGTCGAAAAGTAGGAGTATTGAGGGCTTCAATTTGATAGCCCTGTATGTCGACAAAAGCATAATGCGTGGCGGTGACTGAATTTTTGTCTCTGAGTTCGATTATTATAGGATGTGAGAGCTTTTTGAACGTCGGGACGCTGCTGCGGTCATTGCACATGTGGTGTGATGCTGCGGAATCAACGACCCACTTCGGAGCGGCGGCGTGAGCACAAGCGGTTAATCAGACGGGATCGCAGTCTCTGGTCGTAGGGAGAGCTGCTGAATCCGTGGCATTCGTCACTTTCCACCATTCCTTTACACGTTCGTAGGAGACGCAATCGACTTTGACGTGGCCTGGGAGCCTGCACTGCAAGCAAATGCGATCATCGTTGTTTCCTCCCTCCTGAGCGTGTTTCCGCTTTCTGCATGCATCTGTAGTATGGCTGTCAATTTTGCAATAGGTGCACTTACTCTCGTGGCTATCTCCGCTTCCACCGCCACCACCACTTCCACCGCTTCCACCGCGTCCACCGCGTCCACCACGGCCACCGGGCCCATGGCGCCCAGGGCCACGGTAGCTGCCACGCTGGGAAAGTAAAGCGGCCCCGGTGGATGCATCTCCAAGTTCCTTGGTAAGGCCGGTTGCAGTTTCTTCTTCTAGGAGGTCATGCATGGCTTCTTCGGGTGTGGGCAAGGGTGTTCTATGCTTCGAGACCATTGATATCATCACATACTGTGATGACAATGATGTGAATATTTGCTTACAAAAATCGCGGTCGGTGATTGCATCGTCTGTATGGTCCAGTTGTGTGCGGTATTTACTGAGCTTGGTGATGTATGCCTTATGTGGTTCGTCCTCCTTGGGTCGCCAAGCATGGATCTGGCGAACGATGTCCTGTTTGCCGATATGAGATCCGGCAGTGTCCCGGCTGGTCTCTAGGGTGTTCCACATCTCGTGAGGGTTTCTCATTCCCCTGACGATACACCATACTTCGGCGGAACAGGAAAGTCTGATCATAGATGCAGCTTCAGCTTCCTTAGCCTTCCGATCATCATAGTTGTCATCGTGGTCGGAATCAAGGGGCTGCGGTGCAGGATCATCTCCGGTGAAGATTGCGTATGCTCTCATGGCTGATAGAATGAGTATCATGTCGTCTTTCCATTCGTCGTAGTTCGCGTGAGTGACCTTGGGAATGGCGCCCCACCCGTTCTTGTTGAAGGCGGGTTCGGAGGAAGACATCCTGAGATCGTGGAGATGGTGTTGAGTTTTAGTGCTGTTGCTACGGTGACGAGGTTTAGGGTTCTGGAGGTTTAGGGTTCTTTTGATAGAGATCGTGAGAATAGAATTTTATATGGTAGCGATATCCGGGCTCATAACCTGTTGAAATACTGATTGCTAGAAGCTTGATTCAACTATCTAAGAGGGCCACAAGGCCATATATATACGGTACAAGCACGTACGTACTCATCCAAATGCAGAGACGGCTGAGCTCCGTCAGCCCCTAAAAGAGCTACTCCGTCAGCCCGTATCAGAGCCAGCCCCGTCAGCCCGTATGAGAGCCAGCCCCGTCAGCCCGTATGAGAGCCAGCCCAGTCAGCCCGTATAAGATCTATTTATGCAACAAGTAGATGTTCAAATAGTAGAGATAGAGAAGCTTGATTGTGTACTATCTAAGGGGGCCGCAAGGCCATACTTATATGAGAGTACAAGTACGGCTGAATGCCATCAGCCCGTATCAGAGTCAATAGTCATCGGCCATACGAGACATCACCGTCTCCCGCCATACGAGACATCATTATCTCCGACCATACACGACACCGTCTCCGGCCATACGAGACTATTCTCCTGCTGAGACCTGTATATGTAATAGTAGAGAGAGTATAGATGATGGAGATGCTTGACTGGGTACTATGTAAGAGGGCTACAAGGTCATATATATACGGTAGTCCAAGTATGAATGCGTTCGTACTCATCTATGAATAGATACGGATGAATATAATCAGCACGTATTAGTACCTGTTGGTGGATGCCTTAACGTGCACGATCGGGACTGGCTCTTCAGACTTCGCACCATGACTGCCATATGAGACTTCGCACTCTGCACTCCCTTCTTCTCGCTTTTTCTTGCTTCACTTGTGCATACAATCAGCGCACTGATTCCCATCAACAGTACCAATAGTAATGTCGCAATACGAAGGCTGAGTTCGATTTATGCACACCCGCCATTCCCCTCTCTTCACTGAGAGCGCCACACCATCATCTTCGCGGTATCTGCAGACTCTTTATGCATATAAAGGCATACAGCTACCCTTAGAAAGTTCGCTAGACAGTCGCTTGCGCACAGTAGACTATTCAACCTCTTTCATTGCGCTAGATTTACCTCAATCGCGTAGACATCCACCCTCGTGGGACGGATTTTCTGACACCAGCATGGCGTCGATTCGCTTGTTCCGCGATCCGTCTCGACTGATCTGACATCCGCTCTATTATCTCCAGCAAGTGAAGCTGCAACTGAGAAGTTGGATCCTTTGGGAATTACTATCTGTGATACGAAATCGAAGCTGAATGGGTACAGTTATAGCATATTTGTCATTGAAGCGAAGGGCTTGCTGAAGTACGTTGGTCTCTGGCGAATTGTGCCTGTAAAGCATTTATACCTCGAACACCGGCTGCAGCCACTAATGCAAAGCCGAATGCCCTCAACCCTGACTACGATTTCAAACCGGAATTTCCCCAATGAGCATATATGCTTTTATTTGCCCTCTTCCTTGCCGAATGGGACGATATTCAGAACAAACTTTGTCACATTTATACATTGATCTATTTCAATATTGTTCTGATCCGGCTTGAGCTATCCATTTGGATTTGATACTGTGAGTTGGAGTACGGTAATCTTAAAAAGCTGTGGGAATCTATTAAGGCTGACTGTGGACCTCCCGCACCTGCTCCTGTACTCGCGCTAAATGGTGTCATCAGTTCGGACGGTCCCGATCAAGGGTAGGGACCAGTGTTGTCCGGTCTAACGCAGCGGAAAGACAGAACTGAGTAGACTGGCCAGGTTGGACTGGACGGTCCCGGTCTTCACTAGCCCCTATATAACCAGAAATTTCTTTCCCAATTTGTTAAGGTTTCTGCTACCATCGCAGTACTAACCAGATATCCGGTTTAAATGGGGTATATTTTTCTCCTTATCAATAAAATATCAAAAAATGTACTCCAGGCCTGATCCGATCCCAGTCTAAAAATGTTAGTACTGCACTGGACTAAACCGGGAAGGTTCGGCTTCAGGCTCATCCACCTCTAGCTCGATGAAAACATTGGTCGCACCACCCTCCTATCTGATCCTGTAGCTGCCAGTGATCCTAAGCGGCCAGGCCTGGCTAGCCTGCATAAAGCCGGACCTAGCCGCTGCTTAAGCAGGCCTTCAAAATTGAGGCTGGGCTGCTTAGGAACACTTGTAACTGCATTAGCAACCTTTTGCCCGAGTCATACCACTCCTTTTACTGCTGGTATAAAAACAGCCAAAACTGACACCGTGGAAAAGGTCTCTGAGGTAATGAATCTCGAAACGGCTTCTCCACTGGCTCCCCCACCTGCGTCAATCACTATTCCGGCTCGAGCACATGCTTTGGCAGCCGCAAAAGACCCACGACCAGTACTAACAGTGGCACTATCAGATTTATGGATGACATACAAGAGTCTGTATTGGCTGAACTTGATACCCGGAATACAGAATGATTAGAATCTGCAGGCGGCATTAGATATCCGGAACTTGACTACTGGTTGCAAATATCTATGGTCCTCCACTGACACAGCCGAAGCCACTGTGTCCTATGATTCCTTGAGTTACACCTCTAGAGTTATCAATTTGAATGCTACCACCTTCTACCGAACTTGTTGGAGCTATGATTGAGCCGGATACGTTCACCATTGGATCACACCCAACTTTATCGTTGCTGCCACTAACCTTAGCCGATATTGTGGTAATATCACTACTACACAGAGGAGCCCTGTGAAGCGTCTTTTTGGGTATCTGAGAGCATATCTGAAACTCTAATGTACTCATCTCGACACGTCTCCTCGGATTGCTAACCTGGATTTAAGGGGAGCAGTAAGAACGTGCAACTTCATTACCGGCATTCCGTCTAGACTTACCGTGTTTTTACCTCCATGAATTAGCTGCCTCTCAGGTTCGACAATCGAGTATATATTACCTGTTATACGCTGTTTACTCCTCTGATTGCTTTCATTTTTGCCTGGTTGAACTAATTTCTTTTGTCACTGTACTCCATAGGTTATGTACTCTTCTGGTGGCGAGCCGCTTTTTCCATCGTTCTCATAGGTACGCCTACAAGCTGTATCTCTACACCTAAGCTTTTATTAACAGTTTTACTTTGGGGTTTTCTTTTTTTTTCTATTTGTTTACTTTTCCTTATAACTGCCGGTCATTCTATTGGGAGAAGGGAGTGTTGACCAACTGTTTTCGTCAATGATCACGTGATCGGTTACTATATCCGCCAGTTTCTCCCTTTCTTGTTCTCTTGATCTTTGTACGAGTACGTTAGATAATCGACACGCTTTCAGCACTGCGTATACATGCCAACAAGCAATGGCCCAGGCGGAAAGGCACCTAGCCCCGTGAATCATCCTTGCAACCAATCAAACCCCTATGACCAATCAAAATAAGGGATGCTTAACCTACCCTCTTTGCTGACAAAGTAGAATTAGTTTCCCATCGAAAGCTGCATGTAGATCAGGCCATTTTCCAGATTACGAAATGTCCCATCGATATCAAAAGATCAGGCCCTTTATCATACCGCTAATCATACGGAAGCTGTTGCAACATACATATCAGCTGTTCGGGCATTTCTTGGGTCTTGCCTATCACCGTGACATCTACTCTATAGTATAGAACTTATTGAAATCATGTTCTGCGATGCTATCCCAGCCACAACCACATCCTAGGAAAGCCAAGTCACCAACCCATGTGGCGGGCTTTTGGTACATCATACAATATATTCCAGCAAGCCTTTCCGGGAATATATACAAGTTGCCATATTTCGCGCGAGTAGCGCCATATTGATGCCGGTTACAGTGGTCCACACTATCTAAACGGTGGCACCCAACTATCCGTCCCTGCAGCCCCATGCACCGCCAGCTAGTAGTTAATTTTTATGACGAACTAGTTGTACGGAACTTGTTAAAACGACTGATTGTCTAACTCAAATAGCTATGTAAGCTATAAATAATGTTAGCACTATACATAGCAATTACTAGGTGAATTAAACCCTAACCGAATTGCATCTAATGACATACATATTGTACGAAACCTGTCTAATAACTATTCTCTTTAAGTTCACTTTTGGTGGACTGTTGCGCTGCCTATGAACCTGGATTCCATTTAGTTTCAGGTGCCTATCCAAGACGGAACAGCTTAGCTTGTATTAGTAGCACTAATTAGCAGGTAAAGGTTAGAGACTACACCAAGGTGAGCAACTGAGCGCCCTTTTAGATGCTCTACAACCATCTACATATCACTGCTGAAAACCGCAATGTTAGGATCAAGTAGATAATTTTTACTGGGCCTTAGGAGATATGATGTGACACAACCTCTCTAGAAGCACTTCCTTTCCGGTTCGTTATTACCAGCGCTACGGATGGAAAAACATACACTAGCACCGCGGGTCGATGGTAAACAGAAGAAATAATAATGGAAGTTGAATTGTTTGTGGCGATATGGAGAATACAGAAGGACTCCCTGGGTTACAGTAGCACAGTGCAATATCTGAAATATCCTGTCACCTGTAAGGGCACGTATGCCAGCGTCCGGCTAAGTAAGAGAATAGATTATACATGTAGGATACGGTTGCAAACGGGGTCAGAGTGATCGTACATGTATATGTGTCTGGTAAGATTCTCGGTAAGGATCATGATCCTCACGAGCAGTCTATTCAAGGTTGTCGCGCAGCATACAGTATGAATAAAACAAAAACAAAACAAGGTTGTCGCTTACCCAGCCGCATGACGTGCTGGCGTGCCAACCCTAACCTCTAGTCTAAGACCTCGCTGTTACATTATCCCCTCTCTAGCCGCAGACCTCCTGGGCTGCATCTCCGCATAGAAGAAAAGGACAACCAAACAGGAAACAAATCCCATGATCGTCCTGTGGATACGGCGCACAGGGTAACTCCACCTCCACATGACTGTGATCGGAAGGTGATAAAACCCGTGCTGAGGCTATTTGTACTGGACCGCATGCAATCAAAAGACAGAAGGAAAGAACACCAAATTGATTCCATTCCTCTAGTATCGCGGCTTTCCTGGATGGCTGCAGTGGGATTCATCCACCCGCTCATGAGCTTTCCCGAGGTTTTCCACTGGGTCCGATCTCGTACGCACCTATCTGTAGCCGGCCCATTGAACGAGGTGATGTAGCTTCCGATATCGCTGTTTGGAGTTAAGTATATGATCAACTTCCCACTCTTCTCAGTCATGGATGATCATCAGTAGAGGTTCGTTCGGTGGCAGGCCTGGCACTGGATGTGTGCATCGATTGAGTTGTGACATGTTGAAAACGTTGTGGTTCCACATTGTGTTTGGCAAGTCGAATTTGTCAGAAGTCCTATGGATGACTTTTACTGACAATGTAGAGTCCCGCGCGTTTGTAGTCGAGCTTCTTGGATGGCCTAGTTATCCGGAAGTTCTTGGTCGAGATCCACACTTTGTCTCCAATGTTGAACGCAATATCTTTTCCGCTGGCGTACTTCTTCTGCCGCTGCTGGGCTTCCAGGATGTTCTCAGGGAGTCCCTGACGAGTCTCAGCCAATCCCTCGAGCGTAGCGTCAGCTAGGATCTCTCATTATAGATGTGACGCTTTCAGTCGTTTGAACTGCATCTCGGGGTTCCGAGGGTACATGGCTCAGAACGATGTCATCCTGGTCGCAGCATGCACTCAGGGGATGTACGCAAATTCCACCAAAGGAAGGAGTTCGGCCCAGTTGTCCTGCTTGTAGTTGCAGCAGGCTGGGAGGTATTGTTCCATGGTCTGGTTCTGCCGTTTGGTCTGGCCGTCTGTCTGGTGGTGGAAGGTGGTCAAGAGTCAATTGTCGATACTCATGTGGGAGAAGACTCAAGTCGAGAATCGGCAGGCGAACTGCGTTCTGCGGTTGGTGATGATGTCGTTGTGTATGCCATGCTTGCAGATCATGTTCTCGAAGAACATAGGTGCCACTTCCGGTGGGTCGATTTCCTTGCGGCAGGGCATGTACATCCCCATCTTCGTTGATCGTTCGACTATGACCAGAATCCCGCTGTATTCTGATTTGGTTAATTCTGGTAGGTTGCTGATGATGTCCATAGTAATTCAGTCCCATGGGTTGTATGGTGGTGGCAGCGGCATATTAGCTCCACCTCGTGTGTGGTGCAGTGCTTTGATTTGGTGGCATACTTCGCAACTGGCGACGTACTTCCATACCGTGGTGTCTTGTCCCAGACAATAGAAGTCTCTAGTCACGAGTTGAGCAGTCCTAAGAGCTCAAACATGACCAGATTCAGGGTTGTCGTGGAAAAGACTTATCAGTTGATTGCGGAGTGCTTCTGGCATGTATATTCTCGCTTTGAAAGTGAGAGCTCCTGAGATGACTTTCCAGTGCATGTCCACTTCCTTTTCCCTGGATCTGTCATGTCCCCCAGTGTTAGGTAGTTCAGGGTTACCGATCTTGTTCTTCATGTCAGTACGTAGTGGATCGGTATCCTGGGCTGCCGTGATTCCTGCTAGCAGATCATTGAATGGATAGATGGAAGTTGCCGCCAGGGTTGGCAAGAGTCGTTGGGTAGGTTTTTCGTAGCCTTCTTCGTAATCATGTCATCTTGATACGCCGTCTGCAGGGTTCTTTTCCCCTTACAGGTGTTCAATAACAAAGTCATATGATGAAAGGATCTCAGCCCATCTCGCTTGGATTCGGGAGAGCAGTTTCGACGGTTGGAAATACTTGAGATTTATGAGATGGCATTGTATCAAGATCTAGTGATTGGCTCCCTCGAGAGAGTGTCGCCATTGTCTCAAAGTCTTCACGATGGCTAAGAGCTCCCGATCGTATGTGTCTTAGTTCTGTTTGGCAGGGGAGCATTTTCCTGAGTAAAAGATGACTGATCTGAGAATGCAGAAACTGTCGTGATGGTTGAGAATACTGGCGATTGCGAAGCCGCTTGCGTCCGTCTGGAGGTTGATAGGCTTTGCCGGGTTGAAGTGCTGGTGGATTGGTGGGTCGGTGATTGCCTTCTTGAGCATCCGAAACCTGAGCTGTGCCATTTGGGTCAATTCCTATTAGCCTGGCGAGGTCTTTGGTAAGTGGGAAATTGGTGTCGTTACCTTCGCCAGTTTGTGCTTCAACCGTCGGTAGAGGTTTGTGAAGTCTAGAAGCACTTGTACATCTCGAATTGACTTCGGAGTAGGCCTGTCCTCGCTGGTTGATATGCGGTCGGATTCCATGCCGACACCATCAGAGCTCAAGATAAATCCGAGGAAACTGATTCTGAGGCTCCAATTGGGCACTTTTGCCTTTGCAATTGAGGCCGAATTGGGTTAGTCGCTCTATCCCTTCTTGTACGTGATCTTCGTGTTGTTTGTCATGGGTAAAATTGATCAGTATGTCGGATAGGTAGCGTCCAGCGAAGTTGTCATTATACAGCCATGGGGCGTCATCAATGATGGTGTGGATTGTGGCCGGCCGGTTCTTCAATCCAAAGAGCATGACTCGGTAATTGAACTGGCTGTCGCGGGTCAGGAATGGAGTGTTCAATGTCTCCATTTCCTTGATCTGGATGAGGTGATAGGTGTTCCGGAAGTCCTGCTTTGTGAATATCCGGGCGATGTCCATTCGGTCAATCATCGCTGAGATATGGGGTAAGGTGTACCGGTTTTTGACTGTTGCTGAATTGAGCTCCCGGTAGTCCACTCATAGTTGTAGGCCGCGCTGTTTTTTCGTTGCAATCAATATCGGTGCTGATGCTGATGATGATGAGTGCTGGTTGGAGCCGTTTGTTGGGTTCGTCTCAATGTGGGCCTTGAGAATTTGGTACTCGACTTCCGAGAGGATTTAGTTCCGTCCCTATGGTATCTTAAATCGCAGTTCCAGGTCAATTGCATGCTGATTGGGCGGTAGGGTGCCAGAGATTCAGCCTTTGTCTTGCAAAAGCTGTCCACGAATTCTGAGTACCTTTCTGGGATCAATTGCCCATCGCCTGAACGTACGCTTTTGTCTGCTGCTTCTGACTCGCATTAGCTTACGTGTTCGTGATCAAGGAGGTACGCAGATGAAGAAGAAAGGATACAATGCACAATCCAGGAGGCCTTGTCGTTAACAGTACACCCACAAAGGGGCCAGGCCCCGCCGTTCAGTCACTCCCTTTGACGCTTTGTGAGCTGGGGGCAGTCATTCAAGCATCTCATCGGAGCAGTACTTCTGCCGCAACCACCGCCACTGCTCCCTGTTTGTCACATCGAGCAGTTGGGTCTGTATTACCTGGTGTATCCAGCGTGATGTCTTCCAAAGTCGCTCCCAGCAGCCCTGTGCATGCCCCGATCTGTAGGGGACATGCTGCAACGACTTCATCACTAGCTGGATGATCGTGGAATGCAGTTGCTCTGTGCGTCTGTTAATCCAGACCACACCGCAGAAGCTGGTCGTTGACATTTTTGTGTTCAGCTTCCAGGACGTTCAGTGCCAGTGCCGTAGTCACCGGTGTCATTTCCTGCAGTCCACTCGCGCTCGGCGATCGCAGGGAAGTCGATCGACGGTGGGCCCAGTCGACGTGAGGAATTCTTTTTTCAAACCATGGTCATCTTAATACTGGATCGTAAGGTCCCAATGGCATGACTAGCACATCGGATTCATCAACCGGTGCGAGAACGTCCACATACCGGACTGTGAACCGGGTAGTGTTAGCAACAGGTCCGGGTAACCCGCCAGCAGGCTGGTTGTTGGCCAGAGGTTTGGTTTGGTTCGGGTCGTGACCCGACCAAAAACCCGAACCGCTATGTCTTGGTGGGTTTATTACCCGGACCGAACCAAAACCCTGTGTTTTTTGGACGGGTAGGAACCGGACCGCGGCTCCATTTTGCGGTTCCTACATGTTTGGCTGCAATTAAGTATTTGAGTTCTGATCGTATCATGACATGATGTATACGTTGATTGTGCAGTTCAAGCCGATCTTTCACCACCAACTTTCAGAATTGCGATCCGACTGATATTTGTTGCGTGGCTGTCAAATAAGCGTATATTTTCACCGAAATTCGCGGGTTGTCAACAGCGACCCAACGAATATTGGTCGGATCGCAAATCTTAAAGCGGGTGGTGAAAGAGCGGCTACAACTGCGTATACATCATGTCATGGTTCGATCAGAACTCAAATACATAATTGGAGCGAAACATCTAGGCTTGCAAAGGCAGGGTTTTGAAGAGGAAACCAGCCCAAATGCCAACGGTCCGGGTTGTTCACGTGGTAAAACCATTGCCACGGTTCGGTTCCGGTTCCAACTCTAACCCGGATCCGTTCTGGTGGGTTGGAACCGTTGCTAACACTGGTTCCGCATCTCCCGGCTGTCGTTTGCATGTTTCATCACTCCTCCGTCTAGGCCGAGGCTGGTGATGTGTGCCACCTCATGTGATATCCCGAGTCGCTTGAGAAGCCTCGGTGCCATATAGATGCTGGTTGAGCTGCAGTCGTTATGAGCCCGTACACGTTGCACCTCGCCATTTCTGTCACGTATTTGAAGTTCATGAACTATGAGTGCGGAATCCCATATCTCAGTGCCGCACAGGTATTGACTTAACATTCTTGCCCTCGGGCTCTCCTGAACGACTCTTGATTTCAGTCAGATCTGGTGAGGTTGTACTTCATCCAGAGTCGCCATAAGTGCCTGCGCACCCAACATTTCCATTCTCAGCCCCATCAAGTCAAACCTTCCCTGCAGCGCTGGATACCAGGAGAGGTATGTTAGTTTTCTGCTTGCTGAGTGTCGAAGGATCATTGGCGCTTGATTTCTCGATTGACACCTGTCTTGTCTCTGTCTTGGCCTTTGCCGTCTCCGGGGTTAAGTCTTTCTTGAAAGTTCATGTTGGAGTATTTCGGGCATTGGACTGTATGAACGTTGTCGCCACTTTGTCGGTATTTCACCTTGGCTTTCCGTGATGCATAGACCTCTCCGGATACCCACAGTGACGGAGGTATATATTCCCTGCCGCAGGGTGACTTATCGGACAACGTGGGTTTGAAAGTGTTCTTAGGTACGTCTTTCGTTGCCAAGATTCATTGTCGGAAGATAAGCTTGCTGCCAGCGGGACAAGATGACACGCCCTGTGACTTCTGTCGCTGCTTGTCATATTGCTTCGGTTCGATTTCAACATCAGCTGCTGGATCAGAGAGTCCCTCAATGGAGTTGAATTGCCCATTCGCTTTGGTCAACAGTTTGAGTTTGGGTAGTGAGACGGCCTTCAATCGCATCCAGACCATGTCGTACAGCAGCGGTTGGAACTGCACTTCATCCAACTGTGTGTCTCTCCAATTCTGTCGTAGCCTATTGGCATATGCTTGTAGGTTCTGGTTGGCGTTGTAGTAGCCCTGCGGAATGTCAGATTATGATTCCCTAGCCACATTGAGTCTCCGGTCCTTATAGCCATACATCATCTGTATTTCCCCAACAACAAGGTCGAAGTTGTCGAGGCATGTTGGATTGTGCTTTAGTAGGTCTTGGCCGCAGGTAATTGGGTCAATCATAGTCGTCTTCTGCATGTCGTGATCAGTATGGTAGGCGCAGCTTCCAATGTGGTCCAGGGCATTTTGAATGTGGTCAGTGTCATCGTGAAAAAGGTGTTGGTAAGTCCGGAAGTTCGATTGAAGTGATCTGAGGTAGGTCTCAAGTTCTCGAGCAGCTGCGCAGTAGCATTTCCGCTGTGCCATCATAAAATTGTCCTTTAAATCTGAGGTCGACGATCTCTGGCGTTCTAATTGTTAGGTGTTATGCTGGAACAAGAAGTCAATCATCTTCTGCTGTCGCTCCACCATCTCTTTCAGGTTGATCTTGGGTGGTGCAGTTGGTTCATCATTATCATGCGCAGACTCATTAGGTTCTGGAGTGTTGTAATTGTGCCCGCTCTTGTTGTCTGAAAGGGAGTCATAGTCTGTGTCGATGATACTGCTTACGCAATCATAGTCTTCTTCGATTTTCGACTGCGCTAGAGCTCTACCGGTCACTGAGCCACTGGTGTCTCGAACGGAGAGGATCGGAGGGTCAGGACGAATAGACGCGCAAATGTTCACTGCGTTCCCACGCTCGGTGGAGCTGCGTAGAGGAAGTCTATTCCTCTGTTTGGGAGGGATTGAGTGGGCAATTGCTTAGATTGTAGGTTGTATGTGTTTTGCGACGCATCTGAAAACAGGGGTAAAATTGATAACCCATGAACGAAACATATCCGGTGACTGAAAGACCGCGATTAGCGTAAGGGCACGTATGCCAGCGTCCGGCTGAGTAAGAGAATACATTATACTTGTAGGGGTATGGTTGCAAATGGGGTCAGAGTGATCGTACGTGTATATGTGTCTGGTAAGATTCTCGGTAAGGATCATGATCCTCACGAGCAGTCTATTTAACGTTGTCGCTTACCCGGCCGCATGACGTGCTGGCGTGCCAACCCTAACCTCTAGTCTAAGACCTCACCGTTACATCACCACTCATGAGGCGCCAACACTGCCAGAGGTTTCGGCACTCATCAATCGATGGTTTGACGGTTTGACACGTATGCAAGCTGCACGAATCAGAGAGTTAGGCAGTCACACAAGGGAAAGGCCTTTCATGCTACGCAAAGCGAATATGTGATAGCACATGAATGCGGATCACGACTACATGGCGAATGATTTCACTGTGGGGGAATGATTCTGGAAGAATATTTCAGCGGGTGATCGTTATCTCATGGTTTTCGCCTGTGTAACCTGCCTTCGAGGTCTTGCGCTCGAGAAGTCGTCTGGGTGTGAGATCATACGCCCCTTTCGGTACTTGCAGCCACAGCAGTGAATAAGGCGGACATGAGACAAGGTTTATCAAGGTAACGGTGATCGTTTCGGACGTTATTGGTGCAGCCACGGCAGGGCAACGTATGTCCTCTCTTGCAACCAGAAGTTAGCTGATCAATATCGCAGCGTAGGAGCACATTATAGTCGGTAAGATTTCATTCGAGCAGCGACCTGCACTGGACAGTTTGCATCACTTATCTGCGTCTGAAGATTGTAGGGAAAGTAATTAGAGAGCGATATGTGGTCGAACTAACCTCGGCTGTCGTGGTACGTACTATTTATTGGAAGAGTTCCGTATGCAATAGCGGTCGCTGAAGTGCTCGTCTAAATTATGTATGTTTCAAATAGTATGCATTTATAAGACACCCACAACCCGAGAGCGGCAGTTCATTCCCTTTCCGTTAAAACCTCTGCATGTGTAATTGAAAATTTGGCGAACTATTGGCTTGGAATGTATACAGTGTTCCTAAGTGGCCCGGCCGGCCACCCGGCCTGCACGTGATTAAGAAAGCCTGCATCGGCCTGCATAAGCTTTGATCTGGTTGATGGATGGAATACGGCAATGGCAGGGCTACGATGAATGAGTTGGATATGGTTTATGTTTCGTACTTTGGAGACTTTCTTAGTATAGGCAGCAGAGAATCTTTCAAACAAAATATTCTGTTTAGGCTTAGTCCGCCAAGAAAAGACGCCAGGCCGGCCGGAAAAGCCTGCAGGCCCGGCCTTTGCAAAGCCGGGCCGGCCTGGCCGCTTAAGAACACTGAATGTATACATTGTGCTTGACACTCTGATACATGAGTAGATTATGCTTAACACGCAGGTTATCATTTTCGTACTAGGTTCGACTGGAGCCAGTAGCATCGCAAGGTATGGCTATAGTACACATCTATCCTCGAAGTGCTGTTTGCCCGAGAGGATTACTTGACAAGAAGGATCCGGCACGTAGGTGACATCAATTGCCTCCACTACAAGAGTTACATTCCCTATCGAAAATCCTCTTCCCCACCTACTAACCACACCCAAACTCTTTATCATTACAGTGACTCCTTCAATTTCCACTATATCCAACCTTCCTCTTAATTTACCTCGCAAAGAATTTCCGCCACACATACTATGCATGCTCGGCAACTCAGTTTACCCGCAATTTTGCACAGTTCCCTAGTCACCTCACTCGTAATAGGGCATGCTTGTTCTTTCACAAACTCTACAATTCAGTTGTCCGGAATATCCTGCGAGGCAAACGTACTTATTCCAATACTCAAGTATATAGCAACCAACTACATCGCCCACGCGTTCACAATCCGTTTCAACCCCGGATATGGCCCGGTTTACACGATATTCCTTTCCGTGGCCTCTCTGGTATTTCCATATTTGGAGTTCATAGCGGCTTGCCGCAACCTCGAATACCTTTCACTCTTTTCCAAGGACCCTCTGGATCGTGCGTTAAAAGCTGGCGCCCTGTGTATGGTTGCAAGGACGCAGAATTGGACACCAGAAGAAGGGGAGAAAGTGTGGATGCTGTATGTTCTCTCTCCGTGTGCCATACATCCTAATTACCAAAACGTGTATATGTAACTTACACAAATGGTATATCACAATCAGGTGTCTTACCAGACGAAATGCTACTACATTCCCAGGCGGCACAATGACACCAACACAAGGTCTTCAGCGATGTTATCAAGAGAGCACGAAAACACCAGTCTACTGTGAAGAAGAGGGACTGGAAGCGCATCAGCAACGCTACATCAATGTTCATGGCCAATGCCGGCTCCCCCGCGCACATGCGGAACAGAAGGATTCGTACGCATGTGATGTACCCATTAACAAACATTTGGAACGCAAAGACTCGGAACAATTCCCGCAGCACCCGCACGGACCTAAGCAACTTCGGGAGTTCCGGAATTGCCAGAAAAGCCAGTATGTGCTCGTTCGAATTCCGCCGCATTGTTCGGTAAAGTGGACGCACCGCTCGTATTTCAACTCAGAGTTTGCACGGCACCACGAAAAATATACTTGGAAGGAAAATAGGACGAAAGTGAGAGTGGATTCATTCAATCTGGAGGCGTACATAGACTGACAATCGCTCTGGTAGAAAAATGATGATACCACACCGCGGAGGCTATCATATCGCGACGTTGGAATATCGGCGAGTCACAGTATTCTCAAGTTTGTCATTGCTTTCGCGCACCTTTATTCAGTGGTCAAGATTCTGCAGTCGCATAAAGTCCAGGTCAATAAGTATGGGTCCTACCGGTTGACTTTGGTTCCCTACGGATTGATGTCGTTGGTCAACATACTGTCCGCTGTCATCTCTCCGTCATATTCGTCCGTTTATATGGTAGATTCGACTGCTATGCTGGAGGCGAGGAGGAGAGGAGGAATATTTGATGGGTTTGTTGTTTGTTGTTGTTGTTTAATCATACTGTATTGACTCTAATTAGAGTATGACAGGACCCTGATATCCCCTCCGCCTCCGGGCGAGCCGGCTAGATGGCGGAGCTCCCCCCCCGCTACCCTCCATCTCCGCTGACCAATGAAAGATGAGAGATGAGAGAGAGACAAAAAGGAAAAGAAAGAAAGAAAGAAAGACAGAGAGAATAGTATAACCCCGTTGCCGCCAGCCCCGCACCCGAGCCCCAAGCCCTGAGCCCGCTCCATACCGCTGCTTCTCTTCGGCGGAAATTTCCCAACCTCGGTGGCTGCCAAGATGCCCATCACCGCCTGGTCGCACTCTTCTATGGTAAAAGCTCAGAGATCTGCACGTGCCGGCATCTGCCCACTTTCCAGCCTGGTGCCCGTCCCACTGCCTTCTGGAGTGTCTTCTGCTGCTGATTCCATCTGCTGCAGAGGCGGAAGAGGTGCACCCGCGTCTGGGACACAGTCCCTCCACACCACCCGCATTTGTTGTCATCTCGGTGGCCGAACCGCTTTAGGTAGACCCCAGTGGTCGCATGACCGGACTTCAGTTGGTAGAACCAGGCGTCCAGCGATTTTACGCTTGTCATCGGGATAGGTCTTTTGGTCCTCGCCTTGCCCTTGAGTCTGTAGCTGAAGTGCTTGCTGCACTTGGCGGCCTCTCACTCTGCCTTAGCTGCCAACCTTCCCTCGGAGATTCGTCTAGCCCTGTTCGAGGCCAAGGTTTATGGTCTCTCCATTACTGTGCTTCCCCTTGCGTCTCGGGCCAAGTTGGTCTGACGGTCTGCTTCTTGGTTTCCGGGGATACCGGAGTGTCCCAGGACCCAGTGGATATCGGTTGCGAGGCCGTTGGCGAGGAGACTCTGCGCCCTACTGTTGATCCGCCTCGCGAGTCGCTGCCCTGGGCCCGGCACCAAGTGTGCCACTCATCGAATTGCAGCCTGTGAGTCGCAGAAACCTGCCACCGTCTTCACTCGATGTCTCTGCAATGTTTCTCTCTTCTCAATCGCCACATCAAGCGAGAGCCCGATCGCCCACAGTTCATAGTCGAAGACTTCCATAGGTCCTGTGCCGAGACAACTGCCAGGAGACATCCACTCATTTCCGTGTTTGCCCACGGCTGCGGCTCCCACCTGGCCATCGTCTGAGCGCAATCCATCTGTCTACCACATCCAGACCCCTGCTCCGACTATGGCTTCTTCCTCTTTTGCCCAACGCTGCGCGGCGCTATGGCTGGAGCAGTGTCATCCAGTATGGTGGTCCTAACGGCTGGTTCTTCGTCCGGGGCCGGCCAGTTCATGCCTTCGGTTGTCTGGCCATACTCATGCTCGTTCCTGACTACTCAGCATATCGGCGCACCGGAGGTGGCGTTGCTTTGTAGCTCCTTTGGTTTGCTACTGCATGAGTTTTCCAGTCTCGCTGTGAATCGCTGTTGTCTGGAGTCTAAGGTCACCGGCGCAAGTGTAAGCCCTGACTCTCACATTAGTGCACACCGCAGGGTCGTGGGCAGTGCGGCTAGAATGGATCTGGCCTGTTGATTCAGGAGGAGTTGGAGGTCGTCACGCCTGCATACATCCCTTGGCTCCCACCAGAGCTCGCTCCCATATAGTGTGACCGCTTGGACGCACGCCACTTGGACGGCCCTTACGCTCTCAGGAACAACGCAGTATGTCCTGGTAAGCATTCGGAGTCTGGCTTCTGCTGCCCTGGCTTTCTTCATGCATCGGTTATGGTGCTCCTTAAAAGTCAGATAGGCGTCAATCCAGACGCCCAGCCACCGTGTCGCCTGGGCGTTGAATCGTATGGACCCGTGTCCGACTCGTATCATTGCTGACAGTGTTGGCAGGAGATGTCTCCTGTGACCCCGTCTGCACGTGGAAAGCGCCGCCTGCCTCTTTGCAGTGTCGAACTGTAGCCCTTGTCTGCTTGCCCACTCGATGCTTTTTGCTGCGCATCTCTCAAGTATATGAGACAACATGTTTGACATCGCATCCGGTCGCAACCCAGCCGAGGTCGTCTACACAGGATAGCCCCTCGGCCCCTGATACATATTTTTCAACCCACTTGATGAGTCCTGAGGTGCAGATCGCAAACAGGATCGGTGACACAGGTGAGCTCTGCGGGACCCCTCCCTCCACTGGGTGTCTTTCCATGGCGTTGCCCTCGATTATCATCTCCATTGTTCTCTGGGACAGAAAGATTTCCGTCCATCTTATAATGTCTCCGTCCATTTGCCTGACCTTCGTCAAGTTGACTAGTCGACCTTTTGCCACACTCCGCAAGGTTGCCATAATGTCCATGAGAAGCATGCCTGTTATGTGGCCGGTTGTCCCCGCTGGATGAGCTTGGTCGACCATGATGGCCGCTGCATCGATCGCTGACCATCCTGGCCTGGTTCCGAATTGTCCGTCACTCAGTAGCCTCCGTGTTTTGGCCTCCTCTCACAGCAGCTCTGCGGCTACTTTCTTGACCACTTGCCCCATCCAGCTAAGCAGTGATATGAAGGGGTAGGCCTTCAGCTTTCTATAGTCGTGTTTGCGAGGCTGGCAAATCACCATGCCGCTAGCCCGCTGCCATACCGCTGGGTGTCTCCACCTTCGAATTGCCGCCCTCATCAGCCTCACGATCCTCTCTTTGTCCCACTTCCAGAGCCGCCGTATTGCGCGAAAAGACAACTTGTCTTGTCCCGGTGCTTTCTGGAGTGACTCAGAAAATATTGCTCGCTCGACTGCTTGCTCAGTGACGCGAGTGTGTTCGCTCCCCGCTGGAGGTAGATCGTAGCACTGGTCGCCGTCGCTTGGGGCAAAGGATCCATGCCTTAGCATCTCCTCCTTCTCGAATGATGTATTTGCTTGCTTGCCATCTCTGTCTGTTAAGGCCTGCATGGTCAGGCCCGCTCGGGGGTTCGCGTATCATGCCGCTCTCCACACCTCGGCTCCCCTACGGATCTGCATGTAATCACCGCACATTTTTCTCTTGGACTGCCGGATCGACTTCTGGAGCTGTGGTTTCGACCGGGCAGCCTCCTCCGAGTTTCGTCTTCTCCTTCCCTCTCTCCCGACCGTCCTCCTGCTGTCTTTGATGTTGGCGTTCCACCACCTCTTAGGCCTGGCACAAAACCTGATTTTCTTTGCCATGGCGTCGAGAACGCTGCTCATTGCTTCCTGACACCATGCGGCCTCCTGCTCCACCTCGTCCTCTGTGCACTCAGCATCTAGTTGAGCTCTCTTCTTCGCTAGTTCCATCCATAGCTTCTCCGCAGCTTCCGTGTCCTTCCCCCTCATTGCCGCTAAGTTCCACCCTATTACCCTCTCATGTTCCGCCTCCTCCTGCCTGTCTACTCCCACCCCCCATACTATAACCTCATGGTCGGATCCAGTGGCGTGGTCATCGGCCAGTATGGTCCACTTTACTATTGCTCGATTTGCCAACGTCAGGTCGGTGACCGATTCGCCTTCCTGGTCCTCTCTTGGCCAATGGTTGGTGGGCCTGCCGTCGTTCCCAATCTGCAGTCCGTTCTCGTCAATCATGCCTTCCCAGACAGCACCATCCCGCTGCACTTCGCATCTTGGTCCAATCATTTGCTATGGGGGTTGAACTGTCCTCCCAGGAATGTGCCGCCCTGCCAAATGACTCTCTGCCATTTCACCTTTCACGCCTGTCTCTCTCTCTCTCCCGACTGCGCCTCTTTTTGATCGTAAATATTGACAATCCTGATAATCTTTTCACCTCTTCTCCTGAAGTCGGTAGCGATAACATGGTCATTGGCCCTTCTGCTTAAATCCTTCTGCTCATCCACCACCAGGCCACTCCCTTGTTGTTTTGCCGTGCAAACTGTTGTACTTTTTCTTATTTTGTATGCCAAATGGCTGATCCCAATCACTCCTCTTTCTCTCGGTGGCTCTTGCAAGCACACAATTTCCGCCCTGCGTTTGACTCCCGTCTCCAGACCCTCAATGGCACACTCGTAGAACCTTGCGCAGTAGTGCTGGATCACTCTAGTCATGGGTAGGCAGGGCTCCCGTTCCAATCTCAGTTACGGAATCAGTCAATGTCCTGGTCGCAGTCTCAGTCTCGGTCTCGGCCATCGTGACATCTCTTTCCTCCCCCGCTGCCTCCTCTTTTTCGTCCACATCTGCCATCTCTTCTTCATCTCCCCCTCCTTCCGCCACCCCCCATGGCGTAGAGCCAAGCACCACTCTGTTCGAGCCCATTGCCATGTTCCGAGCCGCACTCGTGGACGCTCGTCCTGCTAGCCCTATTTTTCTGCTCTGCCGCGGCGAAGCGGTAGCATCCCTGTTCTTCACCCACCTGCTGCCAAACGCGATGTGATTTCCTTTGCAATTGGGGCATTTCTCCAGCATGTGGCCGCAGAGTGATCCCTTCTTTGCCGTGCATCCCACCACATTGTACTTTTGGTCGCATGTCCAGTGATGGCCTGAGCAGTAGCCGCATTTAGGCTCGCTGGCGCACTTGGTCTCGATGTGGCCCCATCCACAGCAGAGCTCACATCTGCTGTCAGGTCCGTCGTTCGTGTACGTTTCGACTTGGTACCACACTCCCGCCGCCTTGATGCCTTTCTTGACTGAGCTCTGTGCCACCTTGCTCCTCTTTACAACGAAAACTACCGACGATGCGGCAATTTCCCCATTCTGCTTCATCTCCCTGATGGTACAGGGGTTCACCAGCGACCTGAAATGGAGGGGATCACTGTACCCTTGTTCTCTGCTTCGAATTCTTCTCGCATCTTCTGCAGGTCTTACGTGCCGTTCCGCATGTACCGTATGAGAGGGACTGAGTGGATCTTTAGAGTTTCCCAGGACTCATTCTCTTCGACATCCACGACTACTTTGTCGACCGTCCTTGCTCCTGTGATGATGATGTCACGGTACTGCAGAGCCATCTCTGCTATCGCATTCTGGTGCGTGATTGCAGTAATCGCTCCCCTGGCATTCCTTTTGGCATTCATGATCCTAATGTGGGCCGGTGCCTTCTGGTGGAAGAGCGCTCTGTTGATCGCTGACATGATTTCCTGGTCCATTTGATGGGAGAGTGGTACGCTGTCGTCTCTTCTTGATATCAGGCGTCTCTCTGCCATGCTTGATCCAGCCATCGGGGGGGCGGGGCCTGGGCCTGGGCCTGGGCCTGGGCCAATGGTTGCACTCTGACTGTTGGCTCGGGGTGGGACTGTCTCCCACCGTCTAGTGGGTGTGGGTGGTCACTTTCATTTAGGTGCGGGCTGCGGTTTGTGCTGCAGTTTGAGCTACAGTTCGGGCTTGGGATTCGATTGCTGCTGCGGCTGTGGGCACTCCTCTGGTCCCTCTACATGCGTCGTGTCTGCATGTTGGGAGGCCTCCATCCCCCCACTGTCCGTCCTCGCACTCATTTCTCTTTCTCTCTCTCTCCAGTCCTGGCCTTGTACTACCCCATTCATGGTCTGTGCGATCATGATCGTGATGCCCGCCCCCCAAACCTTGTTGTCCTCATGGCGATCGTCCCACTTCTGCTCTCTCTCTTGCATCCACGTCATCATTGCCAGCCGCTGTGCCTCCTCGCAGGCTGCCCGGGCTTCCACCAGGTTTGCGGGATGTCCAACTGTTCGGTGCAGCTGCGTTAGTTCCTGTGCCTGCTGTCGGATCGTCCTCTCCATGCGGCTCCACCAGTCACTGGGGGCCGCCAGGGCCTCTCTCCTCCTTGTACATTTTCCGTTCTGGTTTCTCTCCGTCGGCTCAAACATGGTTGCGCCCGCAGTGTCAGTCTCCGCGGCAATGGATGTCACCGCCATCGCCATCTCCATCGCTACATCCATCGGCCCATCGCTCTTCCCATTTCCAGCTTCTCCCGCGTCCAGGTCACTCCTCCCTCTCACTCTGAATTCGGTCATCACTTCTGTGAGGCAAGCCTCTTAGTCCTCGTCGTCATTTGCTCGTTGGCCGACGCATCGCCTCAGTCGCGTTTTCTGCCAAGCCGTTACGCGAACCCACTCCGTTGCGTCAATTCCTGTGCGCGCGCTCCTGCTGGGGTGTTGCTGGTGCTGGGATGCTCGGTCCGGGGTCAATTCAACGTTTAGAATCGAATGCCGCTGTCTGTTTTTCAATTGCTATCGTTGTTGTCGACTTATCGCGCTGTCTCTGTTTCGCCAAGACTTTTTACCCTTTTTCCGTGGGTTTGTGAACTTGGTACTTGATGGGGTTGTCGGGGAGCTTGAAGAAGATGAGGAACTCGAAATCGCAGAAAAGGGGCATGCGGCAGTTGAAACAAGTGGCGACACAATTGAACAGTGTGGAGTATCAACTGGGATATCAAGGGAATTACTCGAAGTAAAAGCAATAGCCGCACCTAGGACGGAGCCGAGAATTACTGCCGTTATAAGGTACCGCCGTTTTCAGCCCGATGGTAATGATATATACCAATGATACCTTTACTACCTAATACGAAACATCCCAATCCTTTGATCAACCTGGCGCATAAACCCTCACCTTCCGGAACCACCCAATTCGGCGGGCTACTTTGGCAATATCGCCGCTAATCTGAATGACTCTAATAACTACTTCTTCGTTCTGTCAATCGGTAACGCCAAGCACCGCCTCGGGACCGAACGTTGGGTGCTACATTTTGTAGACGTTTTGATGCTATTTGCGCTCGCCCTGCCCTGTGCCATAATCTACCGGCTCACTGGATTTAAGACGCCCAGCAATAGGACGCATGGCGCCATTTTCCTCCTCTGGCTAGCGCTGGGGCAGATACCATTGCCCGCGTTGGTAACAGCGTATTTGGATTTGATCCACATGAGGGTTTCGCAGTTAGGGAGAATGAAAATGCTGTGGAAACTGATTGCTGGTGTCATCGTTACGTGCTTGTTCACGCCCCCCCGCGCGAGCGGGGTTCTACTTCGTGGGGCAAATGAAGTATATTGAGCTGACCACAAGTAGCTCTAACTGCTGTAAGTCCACAAAAACCCCGAGCGCGCCGTGGGCCAGATCTGATTTAAAATAGCAGCGGTGATAAATGAAATCGCACGTCAATCGAATGTGTAAGATTGTGGGTTAGGGTATATCCGTTTGAAGACTGGGTAGCTGCTAACATTCGTACTTTCTATCGCTGAGTGAGCTTACAGCTCAAATGGATGGGACAGATAACAGGTGCAATAAGGGGGTTAGGGGCTGTAACAGGGTTATAAATGGCAAGTGTGATTCTATATTTTTGCTCGGCAATATCTGTCTTTTGTTTTGCTTCTTTCCATCTTTAGCAAGCGGTTTTTTCTTATATTTACTTAGTGTCTATGTTCTAATCTGTGCATGATAAATTCATACACTTTATTGATTTGCCGGTCTAGTTTTAATTTCATGAAATATAGTTGAACTGTTGTGGTACACAATGAACTTTCGGTGATTATGGTGCCTAATTAATCACTTCTCAATAAATATTAAAGATATGAGAAATTAGAGTCCACAAGGCACATGTGGGGAGAATTTTTCACACCTACATCTGTCACTTTGCGTCCAGAGCAAAGCCTAAGAGCAAGTTAAACAGCCGATTGCTGATCTCACTAAGTCCTAATGCTGAAAAAGCAAGGATACAGTGCCGTCGTTCCCAGCCCCTTGTTGACTTCACATTCGGACGTTTAGGGTCTTTATTGTCCGTCATCCGGTAGTCATTTAGGCCCCTTCATCCTCGCCTAGTCTCGGGTAAGATATAGCGAGACTAGGGCCTAAATAGGGTGACGGGGGTGACGCCTAGGGTTGGGGTTACTGGTTCACTTGTGGTTTTGCAGTTATTTCGGTTGACACCCAATGATGTGGGGATGTGGGCTCTCTAATCTGTGAATGATCAACTGTGCAGGTTAGAGTATTTTTATGTGTCTTAGGCGCGGTTGAAGCAATTGGATATCTTCACTCAGTTACGGCTGCATCACTCGCGTCATGTGTTTATCACTCATAAAACCGCCGCCACCCTAAACCCCGAAAATTCATGTCTCGTACGGGGTATTTACTTGGACAGACAGGACTGTTGCAATAGTGAAGGGGAGAACAGTATATATAGACTTAGGTAGAGAGAAGAGAGAAGGATAATGACTCGAGCTATGTGTGAGAAAGAAGAGTGCCTTGTGCCTAATCATCAGCCCGCTCGTGTCAGGTGTATATATATATGTAACTAGGACGGATTATTGACATACCTAATTTGTTATGGGAGGCTATTGTGCAAAAGCTGGTGCAGATAAATTGGTTGATGACCGCCAGTGGAATGTATCTCGGATTTTGGACGGAACTATCAGCGTCCGCAGAATATCGCCGCACAGTCCATTCTCCCATATAACGGCTATTAGAACGTTGCACAATCTAATCTCCTTAAGCATTAATCCCGTCCGATAGCCCACTACCCGGGATACAATGTTCTCAACGGTCTGTGGGTGGAACAGTTCGGGTTTAGTCTAGATCAGTGCGGGGTCATTTTGGACTGGAATCGGATCAGTCTAAGATTCATCAGACCGGTTCAGACTCAGTCTGGACTGGTCCTAGATTTCATTGTAGGGTTAGGTTTAAACTTGCTTGAATCGGGTTGATAATGGGATAAATTTGCGCAATTTGACTAGTAACTCGTACTATGCTGGATCTAATCGTCAATTATTGCGTGTTCGCTGCTTAAAAGTGGGGAAGAATCGTGATATTGTAGGTCGCCCGATATTAAAATCTTGGTAATTCTCAGGATTCACACAACAATACCAACAACGGACAAGATCATGCAATTATGGAAGCTTTTGATATCAACAATGCATGAAGATATCAACTTAAGAAGTATCCCACGAACCATCGAGACCCCCATTCAAAGCAGGACACTTATGAGAGAAAATCGGTGGGCTGTGTTGGACTGGAATGTTGGCGGGGCAAGATTTGATGGAAATCTGCTCAACCCCACTCCGAGTCCGCCCAAGTGTTGGAACCGCCAATTTGTTCGTATCATTATGTATGTATATAGAGAAACTGCTAAAATAAAGAGAATGATATCGCTTTTGAACTTTCTCACCGCACCCGCTGTAATGTCCAACACGTTTTGGAGGCGAATGGTGAAAACCTAGTATCTTGACATGTGTTGGCACAGAATTGAAAAGCTATAAAGCATCTACCTTGAAGTTGAAATTGAAGTTTCTGTAACGAGCATTAGACAACACCAACAACTCGAATTACCTCCCATATTTTGAGTCAGATGTAGCCGGATAGATTATTGAGATAATCACCTTTGGATTTCAGGAACCACCTTAGTAAATGGACTCGAACATAAACCACAATTCCGATGAAGACACAATCACAACAACCAGTGACACCACAAAAGCAACATCGTTGGAATTTAATTGAGTTTAGAGAGAGAGTCATCTGTATCTCATGATATCATGCTGCATTCGAGCCACAGGTCAAATCATACAACTACGTTCAAGCGAGCTGCTAGGCGTAAGGTTGTCGGCTTGGCTAAGGTAAAATACTTTGATCTTTACGTAAAGGCCATTTTAAGCGTCCGAAAATGGCAACTCTGATATAAGTAAGAAGTGAATATATATTTACTTAAATTCGGCTCCTCAAGTGCATTTGATAGAAACCGCATTGCAAGTGTACTTCAGTTTCCCAACTCCAATTATATCTCTCGTGAACTTGTTTGCACTTGCTCCACCTGTCGCCGGGTGCAAGTTCATTTGCCGTCATTACATCATGTTGTTATTGATGTTATCATAATCTTGTTGCATCTGCATTCACTATGCACATTCAGCTAGTCATATATCCCTTTCCGTGCTAGCTTCAACATCGTTCGGGTACTTGTCCTCCAATTAATTGGAAGACCCCTGCATGCGTCAGCCAATACGAACAGTCCTCCACCCTCCATCACCTCTACTAGGGTGTGCACGACAACAATGTGAAAATTGTGTTATGGAATACGTACCACGTGGAATTATGTTCAGGTTACCAGTTCATACCCCGCACAGCTGCGAAGAGAAGCAATCCGTAGACCGCCATCTGCACAGTAGGCTATGAATTGAATCTTGGTTCATGTGCCTGAGACAATCGATCGCAGAGGATTACGGACATTCGGTGTGACAAGTTGGTAGCGAGATGATAGCCTGGCGGTACAGAAATATGCGTTGCAGGTATGAATGAGAATACTATTGTAAATTTCAGTTATTATCAATCGGAAACGTGATAATGATGGATTGATGTGTTTCGCAACGATGTCGTGTTACTTATACCGACGCTAATAAGGTTTTGGGATTGCATAGAGCGTATTCAGGTTGGTAACGAACGATTACAGGGATTGGTTAATACTTCAAATGGCGGCATGAATGTTGCAGAACGGGCAAATGCACAGTGTGAGCAACTAGTGACAAATATATGCTAATGCGTTGTGACGTAGCGCGTTCAATTCTATCAAATTTTGCAAGGGACAATACATAGCTATACTTTGCAAAAAGATGTATCCTTGAATAGTAGATTAATTCAAATCACATCTGGCTACATGCGACGATGGGTTTGAGTTTGATCAGAATAGGTATAGACAAGTAAACACTGTCGCTCATGCAATACATTCTGCAAACAAATGTGCCCCACTAGCTATAAATAATAGGCCCTGAATAGTGCAACTGGGGTGTACGTATGTACGATGCCCCACTTTCCTGTAAAATCGCTCGACTAGCCGGGTATATGGGTATATTTAGCGAAAATTCTGCACAGCCAAGTTGTTAGTGCTTACGAGATCACCTCAGGTGTCTTGGCGTTTCGATGGTATTCAGCGGTAGTTTTCAGCTGGCTATATATAGATGGGAGCGTATGCAATCGTAAATGTTGCAGCTATATATATTTCGTTTTCGCAACCTCGATAGACAGACATTCAACCAATCTTCACTTCGTAACGTATACCACTTCACCAAACAGTTCAAAACGAAGAGTTCCACCACACACCAACCGCTTATCCTCTGTGACTACCGTTCTTTGGAGTACAACCTTGATATCACATTACTACCATGAATATCGTTTTAAACGAACCACTTGACAACCTGTCTAGCCAGGATATCGATTTGACCGGAAAGGCTACACCGAAGAGGTTTCGATGGATCGATTGCAACGAGTTGACAGCAAAAAACCGATTACAAATTCTGGAGTCAATCAGTATTGAGGGCATCAGCTATACCGCCATCTCCTACGTCTGGGCTGGAAAGGCACACACATGTATTCCGGGTTGTCTTGGTTCCTTTAACGTCGTCGGTGCAACGGATTCCGACCCCATCAGCATAGACCTCTTGCGCACGGCATCCATCGCAGCATCCAGCCTTGGAACACAGTATCTTTGGCTTGATAGGGTCTGTATTATGCAGGCCGATAAAGTCGACAAAAACTGGCAGATCATGAACATGTTTAGCATCTACAAGGGTTGCGAAGCATGCTTTGTTTTTCTCGGAGGCCTTCAGCGGCTGGTTACCTTGCAGGAAGAGACCGACTGGATTTACCGAGCGTGGACGCACCAGGAAGCTTTGGTACCAAAGGATGTGCGATGTGTATTTCAGTGGGAACATGGGACAGTGGAGACTCAGGGGGTGACCTCCGGCAAAATCGAAGAGATTGAAGATCGTTACAGTGCTATGATGGAGCTGCGGTATTTGTTGCAGGCATCTTATGTGGGACATTTCTCGTACCGATCTTTCACCGAGAAAATCGCAATCTTTGGCAGAGCAAGAGGACTTATAACTGCTCTCATGGGAGCATTGAATCTAAGGGAGGATGATGCGAAGGAGAATACGATATGGCGCAGCGCCCTGATGCGAACCTCCAAGCGAGACGTGGACATGATTTTCAGCATCATGGGGATGTTCGGAGTTCAGCTAGATGCAGGGCAGTATCCATCTCAGCGGGATGCGACAATGGCGCTTGCGAAGGCAATATTATCGAAAGGTGGTCGAGCGAACTGGATTGTTGGATCATTGGCCAACACGGTACCAATACCGGAATTTCCTGATGCTTCAAACTCAGGACATCCCGGGCGCGCAATGATCGACGGTAAAGCGGTAAACGAAATTGATATTGACTGGACGGTTTCCGACGCTCCTTTTGGCAGGATTGATGAATTTGGAACGCTTAAAATCACGGCACCGATGGCAGTCGTCACTATAGCTCCTAGTCTGTCACCCAAATCACCGTTCTGGGTTGGTTTCACTTCTACGGCATTTGTGAGGATCAACACCGTTGGCGGGACATTAGATGAGGAGTCAGAGGCTGATTTCATTGGAGAACCTGGAACGCATGCTCTATTCGCCGGGAACATCAGGCAGTTTTCTTTGCCTGCGACAGCAGCAAGGGCATCTCGCCAAGATAAATTGTTACTGCTCATTGATAGATGTGGCAGCGGTGAAGCTGGGAATAGATGGCATAAGAAGGGAATGGCAGTGGTGGGAGAGGAACAAGTAGCTTCCTTTACTTCGTGTGAGGTGGAGTTTTCGTATTGTTGCAGAGGGAAGGTGTAGCTCCGCCGTCATGTTGGAACATCTCAATCCACATTCATCAAGGGCTGGTGTCGCAGTGATAGCGCATGTGTCTAGTGTCCGAAAAGTCCTAAGTTCGACTCCTAAATTGTCTATCCTTTTCTTGGTTCTTCACGTTGCACTTCGATGTTCACATTATACTTGCAGAGCTTGGCTCGCGTCAATTTTTAGCTTCATTTCCATACACTATTCAATTTAAAATGTAGAGTTGGAATTGCCATGATCGTGCAGTGAGTGACAGTGTTCGAAGGCGGCCCGGCCCAAATACAGGTACCTGGGGACTGGCCGGCCTGTCAGGCAGGTCCATGTATATTTGGAAATAGTCCGGCATTGTGGTAACATTTTTGGACTGCATAAAAATGTAGGTACCTGCAGGTACCTATTTAGACTGCATGATCCAGCCTCTATTAAGGGCATCATACTTGCTAGAAAATAACCCACGAATTCGGGTTCCTGCAGGCACCTACAGTCCCTGAATCAGGTATGTATATACATTCAGTCCGGCCCGGCTCAGCCTTGAGACTTGACAGTCCGGCCAGTCTCAGGCTCAAAAATGCCGGGCTGGAATGTTGAGAACACTGTTGGGTGAGCGATTATTGAGGGGGCAGATAATATCTCTGGCAACGAGGATGGCATAGGGCTCTGGCTCTGAAAGATAGTTCCAGCACTTCAGTTTTTGTGTTCATGTCGTTTAGAGATGTGACATAGTTAATAAACATTATTCATATACGGACACAACATGTGTCTTGTTCGATTCTGATTGGTTGTAATTCTGTGGCTGAGTGGCTGATTGTGGCAATTACCTACCACTCAATCTCAGATCCCAAATGACCTGCCATTTTAATTCCAATGAGTGTTTGGCTCTGATTACAAAGTGTCCTACACACAAAATGTGGACTATGTCCTCTTTCACCTCCCAGTCTTAGATATATGATGTCTCTTATATTGAGTCAGAAATAGAAGTCAATATTCAAGTATTACAGCGAAAGTCCAAAGATATCTATTAGAATCTCAGAAGAAGTATACGAATAATAAGTATTGCAAATATAATGATTTCAAGAAGTGTTCGAAAGATATGCATATACTGAGAAGAGGATTCGAGAGGAGCTATTGTAGTATTCTGATCGATGTCTGAACAAGTCTAAAGAACTGTCCTCTGACCGGAGAAACTGTATCAATATGTTCAATAATCAACGGGTGATTGTCGGTGACGACGGTCACGGATCAATAACCAAAACAGGAAGAGAAACACTCTGCAACTGTACATAAATACATAAGAACCGTAAGGAATAACACAGAACAATCTAGGCGGGTTCTTTTAAGATAAGCGCTGATAAATCCCTTATCCAACGGAACTAAAAAGAAGGTCTAGACAAGTTCTAACCGGAACTTTCTAGACAACCTAAACATAAAAGATAACAAAAGTATTAAAAGTTATTAACACACGACATTCTTCTTGTCCATAAAGTACCATCTTGTCGTAAGGAGAATACTAAAAGAAAGTACAATATTAGTAAAGAGAAATGTAGATACTTGCGTATTTTCAATACCCCTTCTCACTTTGATCCAAATATTTTTGAACATAAGTGGTCATTAACATATCTCGTCATTCCCTTTGTACGTAGAACTGCCAAATTTTCTTCCAATGTTACATACTTAACGTACACATTTCCTTGTTTGATTTTTTCTCGAGCAAAGTGATATGCAATGTCAATATGTTTTGATAGGTCTTTAAGTTTGGGATTATAGGCGACATCTATAGCAGCATTGCTATCTCAAAAGAGAGCCGTACGAATATCTTCTTTCAATAACTCCGGAGTTCCACTCTTCAACCAGAGACGATGTTTTGCCATCATAGCATGTGCCATATACTCAGCCTCGCAAGTAGAGGTAGCAAAGGACCGCTGTTTCCGACATCTCCAGGAGATAGTTGCGTTCCCAACTTGAAATATATATCCAGAAACGCTTCGTCTCGTATCTAGGCAATTACCGTAAGATGCATCCGTATAAGCAGTCATTTTGAGTTGATTATTCCATGGATGAAAAAGGTGTCTATCCTTCGTTCCTTGGAGATATCGAAGTACTCGTTTGGCTGCCGTTAGGTGCTTCGTAGAGGGAGAGGAATTGCATTGAGAGCGGTGAGTGATTGTATACCCTAGTTCAGGTCTTGTTCCAGTAACCAAATACATCAAAGATCCGATTACTTGTTGGTATTCCGTTGCATCGGTACACTCATTGTCGTCTTCTATGGGCTTCAACTGATGGTTTGAGTCGATAGGCGTCGAAACGAGCTTGCAATCTTGCATCGAAAAACAGTTCAGAATCTTATCAATAAATGTTGTCTGGGAAAGAGTGATCCCATCATCGGTAAAGTTTATTTGGATTCCTAGAAGCCAATTGAGCTCACCCATGTCGTTCACCTTAAACTCAGTCTTCAACACATTAATGGTTTGCTCTTTGAGCTCTCCAGTAGCTCCAAAGAGTGTAATGTTGTCCACATATATAGCTAAAAAGAGATCACCTGATTTGTGAACGAGAACACAGGGATCCCAAGCAGTGATAGCCAATCCGAAGGGTCCTAGGTATTCTACTAACCGGTAGTACCATTCCCTTGGAGATTGCTTCAATCCGTATATACACCTCTCTAATTTTGCCACAATTCCATCCTACCGGCTGCCTTCCAGTAGATCCATATACACTTCTTCCTTCAATATCGCATACAGACATGCAGTCTTGACGTCCAGTTGTTGTGGTCACCATCCTTTGCATGCTGATAACGCCAGTAAAAGTCTAAGAGAATCGTAATGAACCATGGGGGCGAATATTTCATCATAATCCTGGCCTAAGATCTGTGAGAACCCTTGGGCAACTAACCGTGCTTCATATCGTTCGACCTCTCCTTGAGAATTTCCTCTTGGTTTATAAACCAATCTGCGAGGCACAACTTTTCTTCCCGCTGGTTTCGGGATAACATCCCAAACATCATTTTCCTTAAGTGACTTAAGTTCTTCATCCATCACCTTCTTCCAATCTGACCATTGTGGTGACACTTTGGCCTGTCGGTAGGACTTTGGTTCTTCAACTGTTAGTACACTTAAATTTGCCCATTGACTTCCTTCGATTCCTTCAAGAGGTTGAGGTTCTGGAGTAGGAGGTCGAGGAGGTGCATCCCGCATACTAGCTTCAGGGGCATAACACTCGAAACCACAGCGTTCGGGTGCATTAACGATTCTTCCAGCACGAGTGACGACCTGTCCCAATGGAATTGGTGGTGGCGTCATAAGTCGTGGAAGTTGATATTGTTGGTCGGATTGCTGATTTTCTTCCAGGAGGTGGTCTGCAGGAACAACTGTTCGAATAGATTTGTCAAATCCTTCGATCCTGTCGAGTTCTTCAATCAATAATCTTTCATTAAGTTGTTCGAATTGTTCTGGTAGGGATTCTCGATAGGCCATATCACTGGCATCGTAAACCCAATAGGGAGCGCCAAAATACCTGTCTCTTTTTGCTTCCTTGAAGTCCGCTTGCATTAGTCGAGCAATGATCTCATGACCATTGCCGACCAAATCATTAGCTCTTTGAGGATTCTCATCCATCCACTGACGCCACATATCATCCGATGTTTTACCCTTATTACTATAGGTGTATTCCATGGATGTTGATGGGGTGCTGCTTTGGAGGGGAGTGAGAATTTGATCAATTCAACGTTTTATTGTTGACATAGCCCCTTCTGTCTTAAGAGGGGGGAAGAAGGTGTCTGCTGATACTATAGTCTTTTTTGTATCAGGTGAGAACACTCTATAATGATGTGGGACATTAGTGTATCCGGTAAAGATAGCCCTTTGCGCCCTCGGAGATAACTTCTTTCAGTCCGTTCGTTTCTGACACGGTACATGGATAGAGCATTCTCTGCCGAAAGGTTGAAGGTGCAGGATTGATTGCTCAGTGCCATAAAGAGCCTCATGAGGAGTTAGATCCTTCACTTCCGAATGAGGTTGTCGATTTTTTATATATACTGAAGTTAACACAGCCTCAGCCCATAACTTCTTATCATAAGTAGGTGCACTTTCAAGCATAGCTCTAAGTGACTCTCCTATCGTACGATTAAGACATTCTGCAACTCTGTTTGACTTGGGGGAATATGGAGGGGAAAACTCATGTCTATTTCCTTTTGACGAAAAGAACCCTTTCAAGTCGTTGGTAACATATTCCCCTCCATTATCTGTTCGAAACGCGGCAGGAGTCTTTTGGTGTTGAAGTTCCAGTTCTGCAACAAAGTCTTCGACCATTGTAGTTGTCTCGGATTTTTGCTTCATAAATTGAACCTACGCGACCCTACTAGCATCATCAATTAGAGTAATGTAGTAAAGGGAATTACCATATGACGGAACGGGAAAGGGTCCACTCAAATCGGAATGAACAAGATCAAGATTTTTCCTATCCTTCTTGAATGTTGACATTCGAGGAACACGAGTCATTTTGGATTTAAAGCAGGAGGAGCAGACGTAATTCGTAGGTCTTGCTGGTATATCGGCGTCGGAGTACATCTGTCACGATGTATCCATTGTTGATGGTGCTAGATGTCCGAGAGCCAGATGCCAGAAGTCATAAGTAATATGCGCTGAATGTGATATCTCAGGAATTTTAAACACATTTCCGTCACAAACAGCTTCAAAAACAGCTTTTGTTCCCTTATTAATTGAAATATAATCCCCCTCTCCAAACTCTGTATATCCTTTTTCCCACAATTTTCTCCAAGAAATCAAAGGATGTGACAAACCAGGAACATGCAAAACACCTCGGACACAAAAAGAAGAAACCGATCCATCTCTCCGAACACAGTCCATCACTACATCTCCCTTGCCAGCGATCTCCATGCTCTTCTGTGAACTGGATTTTACAAATCCGCCACATATCGAGTAGTTGAGGAGTCGCCCTGCATAAGGGGTCATGTGTGAGGTACAGGCCGTCACCGGGAAAAATGACCTTACGCGACGCGTAACTGATAGAGAAGCTGTTTTTGGGCCGGTAATCCGTAGCATATTTGACGCGTGGCACTATGAGGTCCTATGGACCTGCAATTTGACTAGATTACTATGATACGCATGCGATTATGAGCGTTTGATACTATACATCATGCTGCATTCAATAAAACTGCCAAATGCAC